>ERZ795051.5732-NODE-5732-length-10732-cov-9.634448_pt1 | contig 10732 bp, 10 predicted proteins | sample MGYA00375135_ERZ795051 | MGnify/ENA primary metagenome ERZ795051 (study PRJEB30180, sample SAMN05720222) | activated sludge metagenome | isolation source: Anaerobic digester | place: Japan | collected 2015-05-26 ... | reverse complement strand
CCGTATTGAGTCGTGCGCTGGTCATAGGCTGAGCAGGCGCAACGGGTTTTCCAGGGCCGCGATCACGTCGTTCATGAAACGGGTGGCATCGCCGCCGTCGACAATACGATGGTCGAAAGAGAGTGACAGCGGCATGATCAGGCGTGGCACGATCTGGCCGCCGTGCACCCACGGCCGCTGTTTGGCCTTGCCGATGCCCAGGATGGCCACTTCGGGAAAATTGATCATCGGCGTGCCGACGGTGCCGCCCAGGGCGCCGTAATTTGTGATGGTGAACGACCCGCCGCGCAGCTCAGCGATTTCGAACTGGGCTTTGCGCGTGCGCTCGGACAGATTGTTCAGCTCGGCCGCCAGCTCCGGCAGCGGTTTGACGTCGACGTCGCGTATGACCGGAACTACCAGGCCGCGCGGCGTATCGACCGCCAGGCCAATATGAACGTAGTCTTTGTAGATGATCTCGGTAGTCTGCGGGTCGTAGCTGGCATTGAGGCGCGGGTGGCGCTTTAACGCCGCGCCCAACAGCTTCAACATGATGGCCGTCATCGTCAGCTTGCTTTCGCCCGGGCGCAAGGCTTCGTTGTACGATTTGCGGTGCTGTTCGAGCTCGGTGACGTCGGCCTCGTCCGACTGCGTGACGCGCGGGATGTTCGCCCAGGAGCGGGCCATTTGGCGGGCGATGGTCTTGCGAATCTGTGGTACGGCCTCGCGGCGGATCGGCCCGTATTTGCTGAAGTCCGGCAGTTCTTCATAAGGCACCGGGATTTCCGGCGGTGCCTCCGGAGCGGCCTCAGCGGGTTCGTAGGTCGGCGCGGGTTCGGCGGTTGGGGCGGCCTCGCGGCGCGCCGGACGCTCGCCGCGGGCGAAGGCCTCGACGTCCTCCTTGAGAACGCGGCCGGCCGGACCGCTGCCCGGGACTTCTTCGATTTGGACGCCGAGTTCGCGCGCCAGGCGTCTGACGGCCGGTGCGGCGGCGACCGGCACTTCGGGCGCGCGAGCGGGGGCAGGGGGCGGGGCGACCGCAGGGCCGGGCTCGCGCCGGTCTTCGGCGCGTTCCACCATCTCGCGAGCGCGCGCTGGTGACGGTACTTCTACTTCTTCGGGCCGTGCTTCTACCCGTACCTCCCGCTTGGCCTGCGGCGGGGCAGCAGGCTTTGGCGGCGCGGGCGGCGGTGACGGCGGGCGAGCGGGCGGGGCCGGCTCTGGTCGCGCCGCGGCTTTGGGTGCGGCGGCGGGCGACGCAGCGCCGTCGCCGCCCTCGTCGATGGAGATCAGGATGGCGCCGACCTTCACCGTCTGCCCTTGCTCGACGTGGATTCTGCTGATCGTGCCGGCCTTCGGTGACGGAATCTCGACGGCCGCCTTATCGGTTTCCACTTCGAGCAGAGGCTGATACTCGGCCACCCGGTCGCCCTCGTTGACGAGTACGCGGACGATCTGGCCTTCGTGAATGCCCTCACCTAGGTCGGGAAGTTTGAAATCATACATGTCGTAAGGTCCTCAATCGGCGCCTATGACCGCGCTCGCAGGTAACGTTACTGCTCCGTTAAGCCTCTTTGCCTGGTTGCCTCTCGACTACGGCCGCCTTGGCTGCGGTCGAATACAGAGCACTGCTGGAAGCTGTCGCTTTATGCAGTGGCACACACGCGCTGGGGTTCGGCTTGCCGCGCCGCTTCCCGGCCGTCCCGCTCCTGGCGGGTGTGCCTAGAAGTTTACCGTCTCGAGCGCCGCTTGGACTACACGCCCGGCGTCGGGCAGATAGGCGCGCTCGTTACTGAAGTACGGAATTATGGTGTCGAAGCCGGTCACGCGCCTAATCGGGGCTTCAAGGTACATCAGGCTGTCCTCGACGATGCGCGCGATGATCTCCGCGCCGACGCCGCAGTGTCGTGGGGCTTCGTGGGCCACGACCGCGCGGCCTGTCTTGCGAACCGATTGCGAAATCAACTCGGAGTCGAGCGGCGCGACCCAAAGCAGGTCGAGCACCTCGGCCTCTATTTCGTAATCGTCGTGCAGTTCTTCCGCGGCTTCCAGGGCGGCGCGGAGCGTCGCGCCATAGGAGATTATCGTTACATCTTTGCCGGGCCGGGCCACAACGCCTTTGCCCACTGGAAGCGTTTCAGGCTCGTCCGGCACTTCCTCGCGAAATGCGCGGTACAGCGCCTTGGGTTCGAAGTAGACCACCGGATCGGGGCTAAATATTGCCGTGCGCAGCAGGGCCCGCGCGTTTCGCGGCCCGGACGGAAGGACTACGTGCAGTCCGGAGAGGTGCGCGTACGTGGCCTCGGGAGCCTCGCTATGGTGCTCGACTGCCCGAATTCCGCCGCCGTAGGGCATGCGCAGAACCATCGGGCAGGTGTACCGCCCGCGCGTGCGGTTGCGAAAGCGCCGCATGTGGTTCTCGACCTGGTGAAAGGCCTGGAACGAGAACCCATCGAACTGCATCTCGCAGACCGGCAGAAAGCCGGTGATCGCCAGCCCGATACCCGCGCCGACGATCGCCGCTTCGGCCAGCGGCGTATCAATGCAACGATTCGGCCCGAACTCGCGCAGCAGGCCCTCGGTGATGCGGAATACCCCCTCGTCGACGCCCACGTCTTGCCCTAAGACAAGCACGCGCTCGTCGCCGCGCATCGCCTCGGCTAGCGCCAAGTTGATCGCTTTGACCATCGTCAGTTGCGCCATCCTCGCCCTCGCTACAGAATCGATTGCCGCAGGTTACACCGCGATTCCACCAATCGCTGCCCGCCCGCAAGGCGGCCGTCGCCTTTGGGGGCGTGGTTCCCGTCCCCGCTTACGTGGCCGCTGGCCTGGGGCCCGGGACGCGGCTGCCTGACCGGTTTCTCCGCGGGCTCCGGCTCAGCCTGGGACTGCAGGTAGGCGCGGAGCTCAGTTTGTTCCCGCTGCAACTCAGGCGTCTGGCAGGCGTACATGTAATCAAAGAACTCGGCGGGATCACGCTTGACCTGCTGATACTCGCTGGCCGCTTGCTCGAGTTCGGCCGCGATGCTCTGCTCGAATTCTTGCTCCGCCTTGTCGTCAAGCAGTCCTTTTTCGATCAAGTATCGCCGTAAGCGGGGCAGCGGATCGCGTGCTTCCCACTCCTTGACCTGCTCATCCGTGCGATATTTCTTAGGGTCGTCGGCCGTCGTGTGTACGCCGAGCCGATATGTAACGGCTTCGATCAGCGTCGGGCCGCCGCCGGTGCGGGCACGCTCCACGGCCTCGCGCACGCCGACGATCACCGCCAGCAGGTCATTGCCGTCGACCTGCAACCCGGGCACGCCGTAGGCAATTGCCTTCTGGGCGATGGTTTGCGAGATTGTCTGTCGCTCACGTGGGATTGAGATCGCCCAGTGGTTATTCTGCACCAGCATGATCAGCGGCAGGTTGAATACCCCCGCGAAGTTCATCGCTTCGTGAAAGTCGCCCTCCGAAGTGGCGCCGTCCCCGCAGAACGTCAGGCAGACGGCCCCCTCGCCTTTCAGTTTGCAGCCCCAGGCGATTCCCATCCCGTACTGGCACTGGCTCGCGATCGGAACGCAAATGGGCAAGTCATTTACCTGCTCGGGAGCAATGTTTCCCAGCTCACACCCGGCCCAATAGTGCATGATTTGCGACATCGGCCAGCCGCGCCACAGCATCCCGGCGGTTTCGCGAAACGAAGGGCACATCCAATCGCGCGGCTGCAGAACGTAAGCCGCGCCCAGCGAAGCCGCCTCCTGACCCTTGGAGGGTCCATAGGTTCCCAACCGGCCCTGTCGCTGGAGCTGCAGGCAGCGCTCGTCGAAGCGCCGGCTGGCCAGCATGGTCCGGTAAAGGCGACGCAGGTCGTCCGGCGGGAGGGCCGGCTCGAGAGCCTGGTCGACTTCGCCGTTGAGATTCAGAATTGAAAGGCCGTCAACACGAAAAGGGATTTTCAGCGGCTCACGCGGCACGGCGACTCCTCGGCTCGCAAATCCCCGCCCGAACGCGGGTTAATCTAACCACATATTTTATTCTAGTTAGCCGTTCTGATGATGTACAACTCACGAGATGTTCGCGAACAGCGCTTGAAATCGATGGTCTTGGTCGGATATATCGAAACGCGAAACAAAAACCCCGGCCCCTTCGGGTCAAGAAGGGGCCGGGGACCTCGGCCGCCCCAGTCGTCAGACACTTATCTCTGCCGGCCGCCAGCATCAGAGCCGGCGGGCCGGTGAGCATTCAAGTCCGGCTTGCGAGCGGTCTCGACGGATCTGTGCCGGTCGTGACCCGCGATTCGCACTCCAAGCCGGTTCGCAAACAAAAACCACGGGCAGCAGTCATCCGGCGACCTTAGCGCCAGTTTGAGAACCAGAACCACTGTACTAGCAGGTAGGCCAGAACACTGAGCACGGAACAAGTGATAATAGCCGCGACTAACAGAAAGAGCTCAGTCATGGTCTGGCGGCGTTCGCTCGGCACAAACTGCTGCTGGTGACTGTATGTCAACGGCGTCATTACAGCTCGACCCACACCTGTTCTTCGGCGTCAAGCGGCCCGGCCGGATTTCATGTCGTCCGGCCCTCGCCGGGACCAGGTTACGGTTGTGTCCGCTCAACGCCGCCCATGTATTGGCATAGTGTGGCACGAAAAACGCGCTGGCGAAATTGTGTGTTGTACCTAGACGGGTAGGCCGTTAGGCGAACTAACGCCTGCAACTTGTGCCAGCACAACGAGTTGCGCGAGTGAGTCGGCCTGCATTTTTTCCATGACCCGCGCGCGGTGCACCTTAATCGTTTTTTCAGTAATTCCAAACTCCGCCGCAATCTCCTTGTTGGTCTTGCCGGCCACGACGCGCTCGAGGACCTCCTGCTCACGCGGCGTAAGCAATCGCAAGCGCATCTGGACCTTGCGCCGCTCGGCTTGTTCCTGCCGCATCTGGCAGTTGCGGGTCAAGGCCCGTTCGATTGCTTCCAGCAACTCCTGCTCGTTGAAGGGCTTCTGAAGGAAATCGATGGCGCCGGCCTTCATAGCACGGGCCGTCATGGGCACGTCGCCGCAGCCCGTTACGAAGATGATGGGCAACATGCAGGCTTCTGACCGCAGATGGTCCTGAAGTTCCAGGCCGCTCAGTCCCGGCATGCGCACGTCGAGCAACAAGCAACCCGGAGCGTCAGCGTTGCGGCGCTCGATGAAGTCCTGGGCGGAACTGTAACACTCGGAATTCAAACCGACGGATTCCAGCAGCCGCCGCAAACTGCGCTGAATCGAGGGGTCGTCGTCGACGATGTGTACCGTGCCGCGGTGTGTCATTCGGTCGCTCGTCCGGGCGATTGCCCAGCAACGGGTAGTTCAATTGTAATCCTATTGCCGCCCCCAGGCCGCCTGTCAATAGTAATTGCGCCGCCGTGCTCAGCGATAATACCGCCGGCCATCTCGTAGGCGGAGCCGGCGCTGTCGTTAGCAGTTTCCGTCGCGCCAGCCTGATTCGTCGCGAGGTCCCGCGAAGGGCCTGCAGATACGCAGATGCGCAGCTTGCCGCCGGTTTCCTGAGCCTGGAGCCGTACGGTCCGGCGACTGTCGCCGTCGTGCAGCACGCCACTGACGACGCTTACCAGCGCCTGCTCGATCGCTCTAGGCTCTGCCATGACGACCGGTAGCGGTTCCAGTATGTCGACCTCGAAGAGCACAGAGGGTCTCTCGGCCGCGCGCCGCGCAACAGCCACCACGCGCCGAATCAGCTCAGAAACATTAACCGGGGAACGCTCGGCCGGTTCCTGACGGGCGAACTTGACCAGGTTTTTGACGATTTTGGCGCAGCGCTCGGTGTCGGCCGCGATTTCGTCGAGGATTTCGCGCAAGCGTTCTTTGGGGTAGTCGTGTTTCAGGGCGAGGCGAGCGTTCATCAGCATTGAAGTCAGGGGATTGTTCAGTTCGTGAGCGATTCCGGCGGCGAACGTGCCCACGGACGCCAATCGCTCATTGCGCCGCGTCGCGCTCCGGGTGCGCTGACGCTCAAGCACACGTCCGAGCGCAACGCCAAGAGGCGCGACTGCGTCCAGGACGCCGCACTCAGGCTCAATTGGCTGAACCGCGAAGAACTCCAATAGCGCCACTGTCTTCATGCCGGCAATTACCGGAACCCCCAGCACCCATGCTAATCCTGCCTCACGCGCGGCCGGGCCGCGGACGCCAAGAGCGTCTTCGAGCGCGGTAGTGCAGTGCGGCTCGCCGCGGTCAATGATCGGGCGCAAGTAGCCGGCGTTTTCGAGGTCGAGCGCATCCGGGGTGCGCACCTTCGCGAGAAGCCCAGGAGTGGATTCATAGCAGGCGCCGCACAAAAGCAAACGTGCAGGGGGGTCGTCCGGGATGAGGAAGGCTTGCCCCACGGCGCAGGAGTAACGCTGTGCAATACCCGGCAGCGCCAGATGGAGCGCGTGCTCGAAGTCCTCCACCTGATTGCTGACGGCAACGACTTCGCGCAGTAGCTGAAGGTCCCGGTCTGCAACGGACCTGTCAGCCTCGCCTGGAAACGTTGCTGACTTGCACGCCGACATTGTTTCCTCGAGCTCCTTGCCGTACGGAACTTCGGCGGACCGCCCGGCGACATGGGCCCACTGTCCGTAAGCTCGATGATACAGCGTGCTGGTGTTCTTACAACACTTCGTTTTGCTGCGGCGTTAAATTACAGAATTGTAACACAGAGCCAAGTTCTCAGTGCTGATTGCGTGATACGCTCACACGGACGCCCGCAGCAGTTGACGCGGTTCGTCTTGGGCTGGAATCATGGCGAAGCAAGCCGAAATTCGAATCGGCACGTCGGGCTATCAATACGACCACTGGCGCGGCATCTTTTACCCTGAGAAGATGGCGAAGAAGGACTGGTTTACTTTCTTTGCCGCGGCCTTCGATACCGTCGAAATCAACAACACCTTCTACCACCTGCCTCAGGCTGCTACGTTCGACGCTTGGCGCGCACAAGCGCCGCACGGGTTCTGCTTCGCGCTGAAATACAGCCGCTTCGGCTCTCACCTCAAGCATTTGAAGGACCCGGCCAGTCACCTGCGGCCATTTCTGGAACGCGCCGAGCGGCTCAAACCGCACCTCCGGCCGATTCTGGTGCAGTTGCCGCCGCAGTGGGGCGTCGCTGCCGATCGGCTGGAAGAGTTTCTGGCTGCAGCGCCGCACCGGCGGCGCTGGGCGATTGAATTCAGGCACCCGAGTTGGCTATGTGACACTATCTATCGCATTTTGCGGAAATACGGCGCCGCGCTGTGCATTCACGACAAGTTTGAGCACCCACGGCTACTGACGGCCGGCTGGACGTATTTGCGCTATCATGGCGGGCCAGAGGAGGGCGGCGGCTACAGCGCGACCTTCCTGCAATCGCAGGCCGCCCAGATTCGCGAATACCAGGCGGCCGGCGTAGACGTTTTCGCCTACTTCAACAATGACTGGCAGGGCCACGCGCTGCGAAATGCCGCCGCTCTGCGCCGAATGTTGGAGGACCGCGCCAAGCCGCGGCGGCGCCGCGCGTCAGAAGGTGGGGCCAAGCCCAAACGTTGAGGCGGGTCAATTCAGTCTCCCCAGGGTCTGTCTCGCACTCCCGCAGCCGTCTCGATTTCAGCGGCACTATCTCTGGCAGCACCGCGACCGCGTCACCGGCACACTCAACCGGCCGCCGGTGTCAGGGCACGGAAAGACCTACGCTACAACCAGGGCTTCGCCGGCTTCGGTCACTTCCAGGTCAATACGCCGTCCGGCCAGGCGGCGTGCGGTGGGCGGATCAAGCAAGAACAGTGTCCGGTTTCGGTACACAACGCGATCATCGCCGGGCCGCGGGCTATCGAAGAACATTTCCAGGCCATGCGTTGTTGCGCGCAGCCGCACGGAATCGTTCTCTTCCAGTTGGGCTCTTTCGAACAAACGTTTGAGCCGCATTGCTGCGGGCAACGTTATGGTGGGCATTTCCAGGCTCCTCATTTCTCCCTGATGGCGAAGGCGGCCGCCGGTCGGTCACCACGCACATATCTGTGTATCGTGCGCAACTGAATCAATTCTGAAATCGAGATTACAGGGAGTTAAGGCACAAATTAGGCGGCTGTAATGTGTTTTTCGGGGGCGCGGCGTTCGTAATACGTCATGAACAGGGAGCACGCACCTGGTCGCCAGGTTTTCCATCATCCCGCCCAGGCGAGGTGCCGCGCCGCAGAAAAGCTGGACATTTTGCGGCTCGTGCGAGACACTAAACTCGGGTGTGTTACGGGAGAAGCGGCTATGTCGCAGACGGCGCAACTCCACAGGGGCATGGTGATCCGGCACGAGGGGCACCTGTACAGCATCATCGACTTCCAGGTGGTCCAGGCCGGCAAGCAGAGACCGACGGTACACGTAAAGCTGCGCTCGCTCAAAGACGGTAAGCAGGCCGAACGCACGCTGGACCAGCTTGGCACGCTGGACGAGGTACCCAGCGAAATCCGGGAGATGCAGTACTTATACGCGTCCGGCCGCGAGCGCGTCTTCATGGACCTGACCAGCTACGACCAGTTCAACGTGAGCGACGACTTGCTGGGGCATGGGCGCGATTTCCTGGTGGAGGAGCAGTCGTACCGCTTCCTTACAGTCGAGGGGCAGCCGATGGCGCTGCAACTGCCACCGTCGCTGCCGATGGAGATCGTCGACACGGCCCCGCCGTCTCACGGCGGCGGGAGCAGCAGCGTGATGAAGGAAGCCCGCCTGGCGAGCGGGCGCACGATCATGGTGCCGCTATTTATCAAGGTCGGCGACAAGGTGCGTGTCAGCACGGTGGATGGGACGTACCAGGGGAAGGAGCATTGAAGAGGACGCCCCCCGGCTGGTGAGTTGATAAGGTGATAAAGTGATAAAGTGATCAAGGCGGCCTGGGCCCAGGCGCTGAAGCGCTCGTGCGCCTTTGCTCAGCCTTCCGAATTCGGAGGTTTGAATGCGGATTTGGAGCACGCTCAATGGCTGGCCGTGGTACGTGCGCGGGCCGATTAAGCTGGCCGCTTTCGGTCTGGTCCTGCTTCTCACGCTCTATCCGAAGTTCTGGCTGCTGCCGCGACACATTCAGCGACTGCGGGATATGGATAGCGCGCTTGAGCCGGAGCTGCCGGGGCTTTCCGTCATGGCGCACGAGGTTTGGCTGATATCGCGGCCGGACGAGGCGGTGCTCGATACGGTTGAGGACGTCGTATACCGGCATATTCCCTATGCGTGGGATTGGGATACGTGGGGGGTGGTCGATTACTTGCCGAGCACTTCCGAGGTGCTGGCGGTGGGGCGCGAGGATTGCGACGGGCGGGCGGTGGTCGCGGCGTCACTGCTGCGGCGGATGGGGTATGAGGCACATCTGGTCTGCGATCTGAAGCACGTGTGGGTGTCGTGCCCGCAGGGGCAGCTCATGTCGCCGGGGGCGGGCGAGACTTCCCTCGTGGCGACCGAATCTGGCACGCAGGTGAAGTTTTCACGGGGGCTGCTGGCGAACGTGGTGCGCGGAATGACGTTCGGGATCGCAGTCTTTCCGCTCGGACGAGAGCTGATCATCGTGGTGGCGTTATGTGCGGTTCTTATCCAGCCGCGATCGTCGGTGTTCAGAAGGATTGCCGGGTGCGCGGCGATGTTGCTGACGCTGGTACTGTTCCGGCAGGCGGGGGACTCGGTTGACGGGCTGGCTAAGCATCCCGAACTAGTGGTTCTGGGCGCACTGACGTGGGTGGCAGCGTGCTTGCTCCTGGCGATCAGGAGCGGAAACCCGCGGGCGAAGGCGGATGAGGCGCGGACCGGAGCGGCGGCGCCCCTCAGCCCGCCAGCGAGGGGCGATGGATCCACGCCCTTACGATCCGCCCCCTAACCGCCAGAAAGGGTCACCGGATCCGGCTGATTTTCCAAATCGCCGCGATTTTCCGTCTACGGAAAAAATGGCCTACTGGGAAAATCTCTTGAGATTCGGCTTCCTTTCCGGCTTCGATCCGTTTTGAGGCGGCACGCCCTGCGCTCTTTACCCCGCACTGCTTGAACCTGCGCTTTCAAGCATCGGCGCACGCGGGCGCGCAACTAGACTAGAATGCTACGCGAATCTTTCCCTTGTCGCGCCAGTCCACCACCATTAGCCGGAATTCCTCCATCGCCTGCGCAACCCGTTGGAATGTCAGCACCATTGACTCGTAGAGCTTGGTATCGCGCAGCAGACGCCCCAGCGTGCCCTCGCCCTGCTGAATGGCCGCCGCCATTTCGTTGGCCGTTTCCGCCAAGCGCGTCGCCCGCTCGAGGAAGCCGCGCGCGTCACGCGCCAGCGTGGTCACCTCGGAGTCCAGGCGGTCGACCGTCGTCTCCGCTTTCGCGGCCACGGTTTGCACCCGCTCTACCACCTCATCCACTTTTTCCGAGCTGGCGCGCAGGTTGGCTGTGAAGACCTTGCCGTCCTCGCTCATCTTGTGGGCGTTCGCGATCGTCTCGCGAAGCTGGCTCTTTACCGCCGGATCGCCGAGCACCTCGTTCAGATGCTTGGCCGCGGCGTCGATGCGGGCCACCGCGGAGGCGAGGTTGCCCTGCGGGCCGCCGATGCGATCCACCTCGCTCGGGCTGCGTCGCGCGAGCAGGTCGTGCATGTCAGTCAGAACCGGCGTAAGTGCTTCGGCGGCCTCTCCGACCTGCGCGGTCGCTTTTTCGAACGTGAACCGGATATCTTGCGGCAGCAGCGACTCGATCGCACCCTTGGTCTGGGCGTTCAGGATGCGGTCTCCCGCAGCCA
>ERZ795051.5716-NODE-5716-length-10760-cov-7.417749_pt1 | contig 10760 bp, 12 predicted proteins | sample MGYA00375135_ERZ795051 | MGnify/ENA primary metagenome ERZ795051 (study PRJEB30180, sample SAMN05720222) | activated sludge metagenome | isolation source: Anaerobic digester | place: Japan | collected 2015-05-26 ... | reverse complement strand
TTTTTTAGTTAAAGTTAAATTAAATTGTTAAAGTTAATCATCGCATTCTACCAGTTTTCCGTTTTTTGCTTTATAATACACATCTGGCTTTATTTTTTTGCCATCTACTTTGGCTACTACAATGTTTTTAATTTTTTCCTTCTCTGCGTCTAAATTCCACTCTACTGCTATTAACCAAGAGCCTAAAGCCCCCTCTACTTTTGAATTTACACCTAAAGCACAAGCAATTGAGTTTTTAGTCTTTACACTAGCTCTTGAGCAGCACCTTGTCGCTATAGCATTAGAGTATTCCCCCTTAGTCATAGCCGTTGAATAAGTTCCTGCCATTATAGCATCAGCATAATCCCCCCAAGTAAGGGTGTGGGAAGAGTAGCTAGTTGCTATTGCTTGAGCATTGTCCCCCCAGGTTGATGCGGTTGAGTGCATACCCATAGCAATGGTTGTTGCCCCTTCCCCACTAGCCATAGCATTAGAGTTTTCCTCAAAAGTTATTATCTTAGACTTGTCCCCCTTTATTAGAGCCTTTATCATTTCCCCCGTTGCTACTAGATTGGTTTCTTTATCTTTAATGGTAATGTTTATTTCATCACCCGTGTTGATAATTGTGTTTTTTTTGTTTGTCATATTGTTTATGATATCATTATAATACGCAAATTGTATTTTGTAAATGGGTGATGTCTATATCTTTGCATAGACTGCTTCTCCGTTTGAGAAGATTCCTACGCAATTTAATTTATCAGTAGTATAAAGCTCGAATGCTTTCTCAATTCTTTTAGTCTCTCTGTCAATAGCTGCTTGCACTGTCTTCGGTACTGGAATGTCGCATAAGTCTCCTTCTTCGTAATCTCCATCTCTGTCTTTAATAACATCGACCTGCCAATCAAAGTTTGTTCCGTCATAATAAGCTCCTCTGACAACTGCATAGATTGTTATTCTCCAGGTGTCCCAGAAAACTAACTCTTTCTCCAAGAAGTATTCTCCAGGGTAATTTCTATCGTTGTCTGAGATGCTTACTTCTCTGTAGCCCTTAGATGTTAACTCGCTTGCAATGTTATCTTTTGCATCTCTCCAGTTCTCTGTCCATTCGTCTTCTTCTGAGACTGCAAAGATTTTACTTGCGTTCTTGTTATAAAAGTTTGGTGCAGACATAAGTTTATTTGATTAGTTTGTTTAGTGCTGAATTAACTCAATGCGCTCTGATAGCCTCGAGCACAAGTCCGCTTTTTCCGAATAATCGAGATAGTCATCTGCGTTCACTTTATCTTTGAAATCACGCCATTCTTTCTGGCCAAAGTTTTCGTAATTGCCGTTTTTCTTTAGCTTTATTTCGAGGTTCGCAATAATCTTATCGATTTTGCGCAGATACTTAGAAAATAACTTCGTCATAAGATAATAACTTAGTTAGATAATGCTTCACTGTACTTCTTCTCTTTGATTAACTGAGAGAAGGTCTTTTTGTTAATCTTAGCATGCTCTGCTTCTTGTTGCTTAATAGCATCATCTAGCATGCTTTCTAGATTAGTCGTAGACTTTTCTAGATTAGTCGTAGACTTAGTAGTAGTCTTCTTCTCTTTCTTAGTAGTAGATTTATCTACTTGGGTCAGCTTAGTAGATTTATCTACTTGGGTCAGCTTAGCTTCTTCTCTCTTAGCTAGCATACTTTCATAAAGGGAAATAGCATTCTTCTTACTCTCTCCTGATACTATTACGTAACTCTTCTCTTCTCTGTACTCTTTCGTATACTTCTTTCTTGCTACTTTACGTAAGTACTTTCTGCTACTATGCTCTAGTATTACTGCATAGTCTTCTTTGTTAATGATAGCATTGTAAGGATACTGCATAATGTTAATGTTAATGTTAGTTATACTATACTATACTAGTAGTAAGTATACTATACTATACTAGTAGTAAGTATACTATACTATACTATACTAGAAGTAAGTATACCAGTATCAGGTAGTATGCAATGTGCATTCTCCTTGATGCCAGTATTGTGGTATACTAATAGGATAATAATAGGATAATATACTGATAGTATTATTAAGTTAATTGATAAGGATATTTGATTGTTAAGGTACTGGTTTGTTTTGGATGTTTATATCATAATACGCAAAACGAAAAATGTAAATAGCTCTAAAAGGCCTGTAAACGCTACGTCAAAAAAGTTATTAACAATCGATGCTGTGCATCGTAACAGGTAACTGATAGTTTGGTGAGGTAAATTCTGTTCGTTTCGAGCTGTCTCCCATCGATGCATGGTGCTGCTCTCAGAAAGTAAGGGGGTATTGTTGCTGAATAGGGATAGGTTGTTTTGCTTACTGCTAGTTAGTATCTAGTCTAACTGACAGACACCCTTCAATACTGTCGGCCACTCTCCATACTTCTATCTTTACGAGTCTATCAAATTTTTAGAAAGTCTCGAGAGAGTTATCCAGAGCAATCACAAGAACAAGACCTCTAAGAAGATGGGGCTTTTGCAATTTTTTTTATATTATTTTTTATAAAGTCCAAAAAGCACCCAGAGTAAACCAATTGATTTTATTGACCTTTGTCACCTATTTACAAAACAATTGATTCGTGATATGATATATCATGTTCAATAAATCACTTAGCTCGCGTATGGACTTATCAACAGTTTCGAAGGCATCGCTACAGAAACGAATTGATGCATATTTCGAATATTGCAAAAAGAAACAGAAACCAAAAACAATGACAGGCCTAGCACTTCATCTAGGCATTACACGAAAGACACTAACTGAATTCTCTAGGACAGATCGGCTAGGTGATGTTATCGAGAAAGCAAAATTACGATGTGAGAACGAGCTAGAAGAAAGACTGATATCTGGGATGCCAGCTACAGGTATCATCTTTGCACTGAAGAACAATTACGGCTGGCATGACAAATTAGACATTGATCAAACACTTCGAGGGACAATCTCGTTATCTGCATTATTCGACACAGCGGCTGCTAGACTACAGAACAGAAACGAAGAAGCTATTGAAGGCTCTACAGTTTCTGAGCTACCAGCTAATTCTGAAGTAGTAGCTGCAGAAGAAGACGATGACGATATTCCTGAGAATTTATTCACTAACTAGAAAACTATGCCGTTTAGCGTTTCTGGTTCTCGTTTACTAATATACGAGAAAGACACAGTAGGCTTATGCAAGTTGGGTACTATTCCGTTTGGTACTCCAGAGACTACTGCTAGCCTCTTTTCACGAGGTGCTTTAATTACTTGCGAAGAAGATGGAAAGATCTACCGGAATAAGGGAACAGTTGCTGCTCCTGTCTGGGAAGAACTTTCTTACGTGACTTCAGAAGACATTGATGAAAGCCTCATTCAGTCTGCTGATATTCTAATCTCAGCTGCTGACATTACTGCTACAGGTGCTGGTAAACTTGGCCACGCTGCTGGTGTACCATTAGTTGCTGATCCAGGTGCTAACAAAGTTGTAGACCTGATCTCTGCTGTCATGATTTACGATTTCGACACTGCTGCTTATACTGAAGGTGGAAACATTACTGTTAACAGCAACGGTGGTGCTGCTCTAACAGGTGCTGTTACTGCTGCTAACTCGTTAGGTGCTTCAACTGATAAGATTGTTAGATTTGTTCCGCTTTCAACAAGTGGCGTTGCGTTAACTGCAAATAAAGGACTTAATCTTGTCTCGTCTGCTGCATTTACACAACCTGGCACTGCTGCTGGTGTTGTTAGAGTTAAAGTCCTGTATCGTGTTATTACTACAGGGCTAGCGTAATCGATTACGAATTACATACGTAGTCAATCAGACCATGAATGACATAGAACTTTACATCAAATGGCAAGGCGACCCACTGCAATGGGTGTGCGACATGTTCAACTTACGCCCTCAGGGAGTTAAAGAAGAATATCAGACACTATACGATGCTGCTGTTGCTGATCGGAAGTTCTACGAATTCAAAGCTGGCTGGTTCAAACCGTTTGTCAAGGGTGAAGAAGTCACCTGGCAGCAAACTGCAATACTGATGGCAGTAGGTGCTGCTGTACAAAAGAAGGCATTACCGAGAATTTCGATTCGCTCTGGTCATGGAATTGGCAAGACAACAACGTTATCGTGGATCATGCTTTGGTTTCTGTTCTGTTTTAAGAACGCGCAGATACCGTGCACAGCACCTACTGGTGACCAGCTACATGACATTCTCTGGAAGGAGGTACAACTCTGGCTCTCGAGGATGCCGAAAGAGATTAGTTCTTTATATGAGTGGTCGAATGACTACATCAAGATGGTTGAATCTCCTCAGACTTGGTTTGCTAGAGCGAGAACAGCTAGGAAAGAAGCTCCTGAAGCTTTAGCTGGTGTTCATGGTGATGCTGTTCTTTACCTAATCGACGAAGCCTCAGGTGTACCAGATGAGATTTTCAATACTGGTGAGGGTGCTCTTACTGGTGATAACTTCATCTTGGTGATGATTTCGAATCCAACACGTCTAGTCGGTTATTTCTTTGACTCGTTTAATCGAGACAGAGAGAACTGGCAGACGCTGCACTTTAATTCAGAAGAAAGTCCAATAGTTAATGCAAGATTTGTTCAACGTATCGCTGACAAACACGGAATCAACTCTGATGAGTACAGAATTCGTGTTAAAGGAGAATTTCCAGCTGAAGACGCAATTGACAATGGTGGCTATCTACCTTTACTTATCGATGCTGATAGGAGAGAGACGTCAGACAAAAGACTAATCGGAAGAAAGAGATTAGGAATTGATCCGTCTGGTGAAGGTAAAGACTCTACAGTCTTTGTTGTCAGAGATAATTATAAAGCTGTAAAGGTGGGCTCAGAAAAGATCTCTACGTCAAAGTCAATTGCTCAGAGAACAAGAACGATCATGGATGAGTACGGTATTGCACAAGAAGATATCACAGTTGATAACTTCGGTGAGGGTGCAAACGTTGCACAAGAACTTGCATTAGTCGGTATCAGAGTAAACGCAGTAAACGTCGGTGATGCTGTACCAAAGGAAGAAGAAGAATACGACAAACTTAACGGAGAGAGAACATTTATCAATAAAAGAGCAAAGGCATACTGGCTACTCAGACACTGGTTACGAACTGGTGGTGAGCTAGTTGAGAATAAGTCATGGAAAGACGAATTTCCAAACAACAGATATCGAACAGAGCTCTCTGGTAGAGTAAAGATGATGGGTAAGAGAGAGATGAGGAGAGAAGGTATCAGATCACCGAATACGATGGATGCTCTGATGCTAACATTTATTGACGGTGAAGTAATTCCATCAGAGCCAGAAGTTAAACACGATGATTTTCTAGACGACGAAGACGATGGAACATTTTTATATCCTAGTATGAATCTATAATCTATGGAAAATGAAAAGAAAAACGAAATAGTTTCTCTCGGAAACGAAGGAGTCTTCGACGGTAAGATCGAGTGGCCAGAAGACGAAGAGATTATTAGGCGCGTTGAGCTAGAAAGAAGCAATGCTATTGACTATCGTGCTCCATTCGTAAATGACTGGCACGAGAACGAGAATCTTCTGTACTGTAGAAAGAGAAAGACTCTCTCGAAACGTTCGAATGTCATGCTTCCGTTAGCTGCTGGTTACGAAGACGTTTTGCTTTCTAGGTTAAGAACACCGATTACAGTAATCTTCGAAGGTGTTGAATCAGGAGACACTAGAAAGGCTCAGAAAGTTACTAGCTTATTTGAATTCGAAACTGCTGTCACACGAGAAGACTGGGAGTTCAAAGACGTTATGACGAAGAAGCTTGCTATTGTCTCTGGCAGAGGTATCAATAAGATTTACGCAGAATATCCATACAGGCACCGACTTGACCCAGTTGATCACTACGACTTCTGGATTGATCCATTAGTTAACGGAATGAACTTAGAGTCTGCACGTTACTTAGGTCAAGATAACATCATTATTTCCAAACCACAACTAGAGAAGAACAAATCTTATGACCAAGAGAAGGTTAAAGAGTTGCTCGGTCTCTTTCCAGATAACAACGCACCAGCACCAGACGATGAAAACTCAGATAAAGGAAATCGTCTCTTTGCTCAAGGTGCTACTTTACAAAACTTCACTCAAAGTGGAGAAGCATCTTATGTCTTTACAGAAGCTTATACACAGATCAACGGTATTCGGGCTTACGTGCTGTATAATAGAGACAAGAAGGTAATCATTAAGAAAACTGAGTTAGAAAATATCACTGGTTTCTTAAAGGACGAGAAGCAAGCTTTCTATCCATACGAATCTTGGGCGTATTATCCAGATCTATTTAACTTCTGGAGTATTGCTCCACTAACTAGAGTCAGAGAGATGTTCTATTTAAGAAACGTTTCTCTGAACCAAGTCTTTGATGCTGGTGAATCGAAGACGAGACCAATGAGAGCATTCGACCCGAAGACTTTTCCAGATGCGAGTAAGCTTATTTATAATCCAGATGCTCTTATCGCAACAGCGGGAGGTAGAGACCCTAGTAAGGGAATCTATACTTTTGAAGGTACTTCAATCAATGATCCAGCATCAGTCGACTGGATCTTAGAGTCTCTGACAAACAAGATCACTGGTTTAAACACTGGAGCTACAGCTAACGAGACGTCAACTCAGAAAGTTGGAATCTACTACGGTAACATGCAAGAGTTAGAGAAGAGAATGACACTCTTCGAGCTCTCATACAATAGATTCCACCTACGACTTGCTCAGAAGTACTTATCATTTGCGAAAGATAGACTTGACAAGGTCGAAGCTATTAAGATCTTAGGTACAAACGGTGTTGAATATGAAGATATCACACAAGAAGACCTAGTTGACTTTGATATTAACATAACAGGTGGAGTTTCTAAAGTTAATGAAGATACTCTCTCGAAGAAAGCAAAGGCAGATGCTCTAGCACAACTAGCTATGAGTCAGATCGTCAACCAGAAAGTAAGAGTAGAACTAGCACTTGGTATCGTCGGATTCAATAAGGACGAGATCAAGAGGTTGTTAGATTCGTCAATCGTTGATCAGAATCAACTGACTAGAGCAGACGAAGACATTCAGAAGATCTTACTCAAGAAGAAGTTCAGGAAATATCTCAAAGCAGATATTCAGTACATGAAGAGAATCTTCGATTATGTATACGATCACGACTTGTCAAAAGAAGATGAAGATAAGTTACTGAAGTACATCGAAGAGATTCAACCTGTTGTTGTTCGTAACGTTTATCTCAGAGCGAAGCAAGAGTTATTGCAGAAGCAGATCGAGATGTCTATGTCTGGTAAACCAGGCCCTGCACCTGACTCTCCTGCAGCAACAGGAGCTAAGAATGCAATGCCTGTTGATCAAAACGATGTCGAATCAGCAGGAGCTCAGACAATGCAGCGAGCAGAGACTGTTCCTTCACTAATTCAAGAAGAATACTAATATGAAAGACTTCACTGAAGCAAGAGATTGTTTTACAGAAGCAGAAGACATTGAGAGGATCAATGAGATCGAGTCTCAATACGAGAAAGCACTACCGTTCGCTGAGATCTTAGAATCTAGAAGCGGTACAGCACTCGTTGAGTGGCTCAACTCGGAAATTACCAATCGACTCTTGAATCTATTCGAGTCTCGAGATGTGCAAGCGATTGCAGATCTAAAGGCTGCTGTAGATCTCAAGACTAAGATATCTAATTCACGTGATGCTAAGACCTCGATTGAGTCTTGGCTCGCTAATCTTTAAGTTTATGCCTAGACAACAGTCTAACGTCAACGAAGAGAAAGACAAAGACCTAGACGATGAACAGTTACCTGTTGCTACTGAAGAAAAAACGGTAGCTGCTCGGTTCGTCGTTAGAGCTATGTCTTCGAAGAGAGATGCTTACGGTGTCTATTCTTCAGAGAAAGGTTTACTCAGAGTTTATTCTGAGAAAGATGGTGTCGAGAACCCGAAGGAGTCAGCGATTGCTTATGCTAATAAGCTAAACGTTCAGACTTCTCCGCTATTACCTCGCTTTTAAGTTAATTATTAAATACAGACCGCTACGTCTTGAAACTGGTTATTACAGGTTAGCAACCTTGATAGCTATCTCGATTAGTGATCTACTAATTTATGCCCAATGAAAAGAGCAACAGTGAGCCAATCGAAGAAATTATGAATGGACTCGATTCTCACGAAGACGACGAATCTGGTCAGTCGGGAAAGAAAGACCAGGAAGGAGAAGGTGATCCTAAAGACACCGAGGACGACGAAGATGAAGAAGGCGATGAACCAGACACATCTTATCGGCCGACTGGAGAGAAGAAGGCTAAGAAAGAGTCTTCAAGTGACACAGTTCCTCTTAGCGTCTTTCTTGAATTAAAGAGAGACTTTAAGGCTCTGAAGGAGCAACTCTCTGGTGATTTAATAAACAAAGACATTGATGAATTCGCTCAAGCTGCTGGTATCGAGCTAGATGTAGCCAAGAAATTCGTAAAGATGATTCAAACGAAGACGAAGGAAGAAGTTCTTCAAGAAGTTGAGGAGAAGATTAAGCCGGTTGCTAAGAACAATCTAGCTGAAGAGAGCATTGCTCTATTCGAAGCAGATTTTGAAAAGTCAATCGCTTCTAAGTATCCAGAACTAGCTGGAAAGAAGGATGTCTTTCAGAAGATTGCATTTAGCAAAGACTTCTTACATCTAAAGACTCTTGAAGACATTCGAAAAGAATTCTATCCTAATGCAACGAAAGAGAAGAAAACGAAGAAAGACTCTCCAGAAGCTGGTTCTCAAGGTGCAAGTACTAAGGCACCAGAAAATGTTAACTTCGCTACGATGGACGAAGAGACTTATAAGAAAGTATTGGCAAATCCAGAATCTCGTACTAAGTACTACGAGTGGTTAGATTCACAAGGTCAATAAGCTAATTAACTATGTCTGCTTTAACTGCATTTAAGGAAGCATTTGTACCTCGCTACCAGGACATTCTTGGTAAGACGATGGTTGGTTTTGTAGTTGGCAACACTCGCTTACAGTCACAGTTAACTGAAGGTAAAACTGTTAGTCGTTCCATTGCTGACTTCTCTGACATCTATGTGAGAGACGTCACTCGGTACACTGATCGTACTATCAACGGTATTGGTGATTCTAACGAGCAGTTGACAATTGACAAACAGAAGTCTGCTGACTTCAAACTTGATAGCTGGGATAAGTTACAGAACGGCCCACGCAAGATTGGTGAACTTGCTGCTAAAGAGTGCACTTTGAAATTACGTCGGTATATGGATGCTGACATCCTAGGTCAGACTCTAAATGCCTTCGATACATTTGACGATGGTGATATTGGTGGTACTGCTGGTAACGGTATCTCTCTGTCCACAACTAACTTCGCTCAGGTCTTCTCAGACTTAGGTGCTAAGTTAGCTGCTAACGATGTTGAAGATAACGGAGACCTAGTTCTAGTCACTGACCCATACGTCTTATCTATTGCAAATCAAACTTTGTTAGGTAAGAATATCGAGATGACCGGTACTACTTTCAAGAACGGCTATTCTGGCCCTATCGTTGGTTTCAGAACTTATCGTTCTAACAACTTGACTTTCACTGCTTCTCTATCTCTAGCTCAAGCTGTTACTGCTACTGATACTGTTTCGATTGGAGGCGTTGTATTCAAGTTTGTCTCTGCTCTAAGCTCAGACCCGGATGTTGCTGGTGAAGTTTTAGCTGGTGCTAATGCTGCTGCTTCGAGAGCCAATTTGGTCGCCGCTATTAACGGTGCTGCTGGTGCTGGTACTACTTATACTGAGGTTTCTGATGCTGACAGGAAGAAGTTAATCGGCTGGAGAGTCGTTGCTTCTGCTTCTGGCACTTCTGTTAACTTAGTCTGTACAGGCTCTGGTCGCTTATCTGTTACGGAGACTTTGACTCATGCTTCAAATGTCTGGAGCAAGAAAATGATTCACTGCTATGCTGGCAGAAAGAAGGGTGTTGATATGGTTATCCAAAGCGATATCAATCCTGATCCACGCCCAGAACCAAGACAGAAGACTGTCAACTTCTTGATTGATGCCTTATACGGCTACAAGACTTTTGCTGACGGTGCTAGAACTTTCTTGGACTTCCAGATTGCTATTTCATAGGTCGTTTATACTGCTCAGAAGTTTCTGGCTTCTGGGCAGAATTAAGCATTTTCTATGGAAGGAATGATCGTAACAAATCTAGAGACAAACGTCAATAGAGTCATAAATGCATTTAATGATGTAGCGAAGACGCTAGAACCTACAAGCAATAAAGAGATTGTAGATGCTCTGAATAATCTCAAGTTTGAGAAGACAGACGTTACGTCTCTCTCGAATGTTCTAGTAGACGTCAAGAGGATTCTGAAGAAGATATCTGCTAAAGAGACGAAGCTTGATACATCGAAGATTGAGAGAGCAATTACGAGCTTATCGTCAGATCTCAGAAAGCTAAAGAATGAGCCAGTTGATCTTTCGAAAGTCGTCTCTCTCTTGAAGTCAATTGTGTCTTCGATCGATTCAATCGAGATACCAGAGCAGAAGAGAATCGATCTACCAAAAGAATACCCACTTCCTGAGAAGCAGATTAAAGAGCTAACACCACGAAGCGACGAGAAAGCAGTCAGTCAGTTAAGAGAAGTTACAAAACTCTTGCAGAAACTCAATGATAAGTCATTTGGTGGTGGAGGTGGACCAGATGTTGTTGGTATCAAGAGGCTCATCAATGGCAGAGAGGTAAGAATGACACCAGCCACCGAAGAAACTATTCAGTCAATAGCAGGTCTAAACATCCCTAAGCACG
>ERZ795051.5713-NODE-5713-length-10762-cov-8.535351_pt1 | contig 10762 bp, 14 predicted proteins | sample MGYA00375135_ERZ795051 | MGnify/ENA primary metagenome ERZ795051 (study PRJEB30180, sample SAMN05720222) | activated sludge metagenome | isolation source: Anaerobic digester | place: Japan | collected 2015-05-26 ... | reverse complement strand
TTCTCGCAGGCGGGCAAGGTGTGGCCGGAATCCGACATGGTTTACATCAAGGAATTCAGTTACTCCGACGACCTGACAAGCGGGATCTCAACCGTGCAGGCGTGCTTGAATGACGCTGGATTGATGAACTACCAGACGCGATTTGCGTCCAGGTTCTTTGAGGCGGGGGCAATGCCGATTGTGCTGGTTAGCGCGGATGGTTTGATTGAGGAGGAGAAGCAGCGCATCCAGAATTTCTTCAGCAAACTGGCAAGCGGGGTTGGTAATGCGTGGCGCGCGCTGGCAACACGCACGAAGCTAACGCCGGAGGTGGTAAGTCAAGACCTGGACAAGATGACCATGCCTGAATTGTACGCGCAGGCGACAAAGAATATAGCTAACGCGTTTGGAATTCCTGTCAATATGTTCAGTGGTGACGACAATTATGCGAGCGCGGACTCACACCGGATGCAGTTTTGGCAGGATACGGTAAGACCTCGCGGGCGCATTGTTGAGGAGGCGTTGAACCGCCAGGTATTAAAGCCGATGGGCTTGCGCATGGAGTTCGCGTTTGATGAGATGGATATATTCCAGGAGGACGAGACACAGCGGGCGCAGGCGTTCAGCCTGTACGTTGAGGCTGGGGTCAATCCGATGGTGGCTAAGGAAATGCTGGGCATTGAGAGCAATACCGATATTCCGTTCATGGCGCCGCAACCGGAGCCGATTGAAACTGAGAAGCCTTTGGATGTGACGGTGGATGTGACGGCTGAATTTGAGAAGTGGGAACGCAAGGCGCTGAAGCGCATCAAGGACGGGAAGAGCGCGGACTGCCAGTTTGATAGCGAACTGATACCGCTTGCTATCCAGGACGAAATACATGCCGCGCTGAAATTGTGCGTTGAACCTGATGAGGTCAAGCGGGTATTCGGTGGCGAGTATGAGTCACCGCAGGACATAGGGCTATACAAGGAACTCAAGCGGGCAAATGAGTTACTGGAACGCTCTCTCATGGATAAGCCGGAATTTCATATCACGGTAAACACGAAGGACGTGGATGAACCCATTACAGAACCTGCGTGACGTGATCGGGCGAATAGAACGCCAGCTCAAAGCGCCGGTTGCACAGCGAGATAAATTCGAGCGCGAGATGGAGCGCAAACTTGGGCGTATCTGGAAGGAACAGCGTGACGAATTGATGCGCTTACTGGGTGACCCTCCCTCTCTTTCCAACGTGCCGCAATCCTACTGGAATAATGGCAGGGCGGCGATTCGCAAGGTGATCGCGCCTATATTCGAGGAAATATTTAGAGAGCAGGCAACCGCGCTGATCTCACAAGTCGGAATTGGGGTTGACTGGACGCTTATCAATTCGAGGGCGGCGGACTGGGCGCTGACTCACGCGGTCAATTTTATTACCGGAATACAAAACACAGAGCGCCAGACGATAGCCGACCTGATTAGTAAGTTCTTTTCAAGCGAGTGGTCATTAGACGATCTCGCGGATCGCATTAATTCATTCCTATTTGACAAAAGGCGCGCGTCTCAAATAGCGATTACAGAGGTGACCAGGGCGGCGGTGCAGGCTGAAGTAAGCACGGTGAACATCCTTGAAGCTGAGTACCGCTTCCTGAATTTCAAGCCGTTTTGGATTACCGCCAACGATGACCGCGTTTGTGATATTTGCGGGCCGCGCCACATGAAAGAGATCGAAGGCGAGGACTTTCCACCCGCGCACGTGAATTGCCGTTGTGAAGTCTTTTATGACATGAAGGTGGATAAACCATGAGCTTTGAGGTGCGCATTGAGGGGATTGATGACCTGCTGAAACGACTTGACGCGGCGGGCAGCACGAAGCCGTTGAAAGACGGGATGAAGGCAATCGGAACATCCATCTCGACGCGGATGAAGGTGTACCCGCCCGCTCCGGCCAGTTCGTCGTATCAGCGCACGGGTAACCTTATGAAGCGGTGGACGAGCAAAGTAGAGGGTGATGGATCGGCGGTGACGGTTGGAAATAACGCGCCTTACGCAAGATTAGTACAGAGCATGGATGAGCAGACATGGTTTCACACGCGAACCGGATGGTCAACGCTTGAGGGCGTTGTGAATGACCGGCGCGACCAGATAGTAGAGATATTAAGAGCGTTCCTACAGAATGCGCTCAATGGGGGGTAAACAATGCAGCTAAAAATACAAACGAAATTACCAGAGGGACTAAAGGCGGACAAGCGCAAGCCAGCCGAGCCGGTCAAGAAATATGACGAACTCGACCCGCGTGAGTACCTGGTGTTGGGCGTTCCTTTTGGCGGTCCGTACAACGGGAAGGACTCAGACGGTCAGACATTCACGAAGAACACCGACCTGTGGCTGAAAGACGGGCAAGAGATACCGGTAACTTATTATCACGGGTTCGGGCCGGATAGCCCGGAGACGTGGCAGGAAACGCCAGCCGTGATCGGCGTTGCGAAGTTTGACCACACCGACGAGCGCGGGCATTGGTTCAACGCACGGATGGACAGCGCAGAGCCTTTGGCGCAGAGAATCACCAGCACAAAAGCGGACAGGGTACGCGCTTCATCCGGGGCGATTGGGCATCTTGTCAGGCTTGACGGTGACGAGATCAGCACGTGGCCGTTGGGTGAGTTGGCGTTATTTGACACGAACGAATGGAGAAAACCGGCGAACGATTATGCCGTTTTCAACGCAAAAGGGGAAGGCATCACAGAGGTCAAGGCGGAGGCGGAAACGCAAGCCGTGACGGTTGACGAATCTCCGGAGCAAATAAAAACCGAACTTACTCAGGAGAGTGAAATTATGGAAGAAGAAATTGAAAAGAAAGAAATTGAAAAGAAAGAAATTGACATCGACGCGCTTGTAAAGCGTTTCGAGGATCGCATGGAAGCACGGCTGGAAAAACTGGTCAACGCTCCCCCTATCAACGCACCGGCCGTGATCAAGGCCGAGAACTTGGGCGACCCCGACCCGAACCGCGCGTTCGCGCACTACCTACGCACCGGCGAGCGTGTCAAGGGTTTGAAAGCCGCAATGGGTGAAGATACTGCCGGAGTTGGCGGGTACTTAGTACCTGACGACTTCTACGCCGGAATCGTTGAGAAGCGGAACGAACTCTCAATCCCGCGCCGGGCTGGCGCAACCATCCTGCAAACCTCACGTGACGTGTTGAACATCCCGATTGAAGCGACCTCGCAGACCTACTTTGCACAGTCCGCGCATGACATGGCAGCCGTCAACGAGGACGAGCCGACCATCGGACAGGCAACCGCTACCGTGTTCGACTTCACCAAGTTGGTCAAGGTATCAGAAGACCTGCTGGAAGATTCAGCAGCGAACCTCAACCAGTTCCTGGCGAACTCGTTTGGTCGCTGGATGGCCATGACCGAGAACCGCAACGCGCTGATCGGTGCTGGCACTACCGCACCTCAAGGCGTGACCGTTGGTGGTACTGCTGCCTTGACCTTTGACGACACCAACAGCATTGCCGCAGCCGAAATCCCGGAACTGTACCACAAGTTAGCCGGGCAATACCGTGACAACGCCGTGTGGACAATGAACGACGACACCCTCGGCATGTTACGCGGTCTGTCATCCTCGAACGTGTTCACATTCGGCGCGCACGAGATCAACGACGAGAGCATCATGGGCAAGCGCGTGTTCACCTCGACCTACATGCCGAAATACTCGACCACGAAGTACAAGTCAATCGTGTTCGGTGACTGGAGCATGTACGCCCTGGTAGAGCGCAAGGGGCTGACCATCCGGCGCTTGAACGAGCTGTACGCAGGCAACCGCCAGGTTGGTTTGCTGGCCGTGTTCCGTCATGGCGGCGTTGTATTGCAGTCGGAAGCGTTTGCAATCGGCGCACAAGCCTAACGTAAGGGCAAATAAAGGGGAGGGTGTAATGCCCTCCCCCCAAAGGATAAACATGAAGATACGAATTTTGCAGAACTTCAACGGACTGGTGGACGGCAAGTCAATCCGATTCAAGGAAGGTCAAGAGGTTGAACTGACTGACCCTGACGCGCTGGATAACTTCCTACGCGGCGGGTACGCGGAGTTGGTCAAGCCCGCCGTCAAGATTGTGGAAAAGCCGGCAATCGCTAAGGGTATCAAGGTGAAGTAAATGACCATCACTAACGGATATACGACACTTCTAACGGTAAAGACCGCGCTCGGTATTCCCGTCGATGAAAGGGATGACGACTTCTACCTTGAGGCAACAATCGAATCCGTTAGCAGGATGATAGACAATCACACCGGGCGCAGGTTCTACGCGGAGACCGATACCAGGTACTACGCTCCGATAAGCATTGACCAGATTTACACCGATGACATTATCACCGTAACCACACTCAAAACCGACGATGACAACGATGGTACGTTTGAGACCACATGGGCGACAACGGATTATAACCTCATGCCCTTCAACGCCGGCGAGAACGGGCGCCCCTACACGTGGATTGAGACAAGCGGGTACGGCAATTACTCGTTCCCCCATGGCACTAAGAAGGCGGTGCAGATAGTCGGGAGTTTTGGGTACGCCACAACCGCGCCGAAACCGGTAGCAGAGGCGTGCAAGATTCAGGCAATCCGATTGTTCAAGAGGAAAGACGCGCCATTTGGAGTAATCGCTGGTGGTGACATGCAGCAGAGCATGACCATCCCCGACCTTGACCCTGACGTGAAGATGCTACTTTCACCGTATGTAAGGCGGGTGTAATGGCAATACAAGACGTGATCGCTCGAATGCAGACAGTCATTGAGGGCATATCCGGTATCAAGGGCGCGGATCAATACCTTCCGGAAGCCTTGCCGACCGTAGAGAATTGGGTAGTGATGTACCCTGGCGAATCGGAGTTCATCCCCGGACTTCCAGCTGGTTACATGACCGCGCTTTACAACGTAGTCATCGAAATCCACACCCCGCGCAACACGCTACCCCAAGCGCATAAAAGGATCGTTGCGCTCTACGATGACATCCCTATAAAACTATTCGATGACCTGCTCGACACGAAACTCAATAACACGGTATCGACATTCGGCAATATTACCAGTACCGGTTTGATCGCGATGAACTACGCAGGGATTGACACGGTTGGATTCAGGTACACCGTGAGAGATATAAAAATTCAGACGGTAATCACCTAAGGAGAAGATGGTCGAGAAAAAGAACGTATTAGAGCAGTACCCGATTATGAGTTGGGCGTTCCCCCGAATACTGGTTGCGTTCCTTCTGGAGCGAACAATTAGTTACGCCGACCTCGTATTCCCGGCGTGTATGCAGATCGCGGCGCAGGGTCCGGTGGTTTTGAACATGCCCTACCAGCGCACGGATTTAGCACGCAACCGGGCAAGCATGGAGTTGCTGAAATCAGACTTCACGCATCTCCTCATGCTCGACATTGACCACGTTCACCCGCACGATATTATTCAGCGTTTGGCAAAATGGGTTTTGAAAGACCCGAAGAAGTATCAAGTCGTGGGCGGATTGAATTTCAGGCGGTCAGAACCTTATGACCCGTGCGCGTACAAGACCGGCGCGGACGGCTCGATGTACACAATCGCATGGGAAAAAGACGATGAAATCGTAGAGGTTGACCGGTTAGGTACAGGGTCGATACTCATAGCACGCGAAGTGTTTGAGACAATCCCGCCGCCCTGGTTCTGGAATGATTACTCGCAATCATGGCGCGACGCTTGGCCTGGTGAAGACATTGGATTCAACAAACTGTGTGTACAGCACGGTATCAAGATGTGGGTAGATGTTACCGTGACAAGTCCTCATATCACCCCGGCGATTATTGACGGCGCGACGTGGCAAAAGTGGACGGCGAACAATCAAGACCTCATGGAGGCGCGGGATGATTAGTGTGATTATCGTTGGCATTGACGACTGGGAACGCTACACGCGCCCGTTGATAGCGGATATTTGGACTCACGAGCCGGATGCAAACATCGTTGTTGTGGATAACGCAAGTGCTACTCCCTACCCGAAAGGTGAGCATATCCACAGGACTGACAAGAGACTTGGTTATGCAGAAGCGTTGAATTGGGGTATTGACCGGGCAGGGAATTCAGATTGGTACGTTGTAATGAACAACGACGTGAGGGTGCATAAAGCCTTTACAAAAATGGTTGAATCGCTTGCCACGTCCACGCTCTATGGATTCAAAAAATGGACAGGCCACGAACTGCTGAAATCGAAACCTGATTATCTTTCCAGTTGGTGCATGTTAATCAGCCGTGAGGTGTGGCATAAAATAGGCAAGTTTGACGAAGCGTTTACCCCGATGTATTTCGAGGACATTGATTACTGCATAAGAGCCGCTAAAGAGGGAATACCCCTGATAGAGTTTGATCGTGACGAGTGGGGAATTGAGCATCTTTACATGGACAAAGAGCAGGCGCGGGCTGACTTCAAAGAGAAAAAAGCGGAACTGCTTAATAGTTTGATGAACTACCTCAAGGAGAAACATGGCATCGAATAGAGTCGGAATCATCCCGGCGGCTGGCGCGGCAAAGCGATTCGGTGGCGTGTTCAAGGAATTGTTACCCGTTGGCGAGTCGATGACGCTGCTCTCACGCGCGGTTGACACACTCGAAATGATACCGGTTGATACGACAATCATTGTCACGAACCCGCAGAAGATCGCGGCGCACTCCGTAGCCTTGCAGGGCAGGAACGTCGAGTTTGTAACGCAGATGGACAAGCCCGACATTTGGGGCGCGATAGCATCGACATTGAGCATCGACGCGGATTGGTATTACTTCATCATGCCTGACACAATGCAGGAGCAAGGTAGATTCCCGGAATTACCAGACCACCAGTTTATGCTCGGATTATTCGAGACATTTGACCCGCAGAATTACGGCGTGTTATTGAACGGCGAAATCGTTGACAAGAGCGCATCACTAGCACCTCCACAAACCGCATGGGGAACGCTGGTATGGTCAAGGGAATGCGTCGAGTTATGGAAGAAATACTTGCCTGAAATTAGGGATTACACGCAAGCGTTCAATATGGCAATGGAGCAACTCGGCTGGGGGACGTACTCACTCGCCTGGTACTTCGATTGCGGTTCATTCCAGAGATACAAGAGGGCATTAGCGCATGTCTGATATTACAGCGAACACACAAGCACCCGGCTCATGGCGATATTACAGGGACATTCACGAAGGCGAAACCTGTTTGATTATCGGCAACGGACCATCCTTGCGGGATGTACCGCTTGACTTCCTGAAAAAGTACCCGACATTTGGGACAAATAGAATCTACCTCATGGACGGCTTCACCCCGACGTATTACTGCTCCGTGAACCCACTGGTAATCAGCCAGTTTGCAGAGGACATTGCGAAGATCAACGCGCCGAAGTTTTTACCAGCATCTTACTGTTTCGATGATACCTGCCTGCCGTTGAACTCATCCGGCGTTGTTGTGTTTTCGCAGGACGCGAGCCAATGGATTCACGAGGGGCATACCGTCACGTTTGTTTGTATGCAGATCGCGTACTACATGGGATTCAAGAACGTGTTACTCGTTGGCGTCGATCATTCATTCCAGTATCACGGAGCGCCGAATCAAGAGATGGTACTCGACGGCAACGACCCGAATCACTTCCACCCGGATTACTTCAAGGGGAAGCATTGGAATAACCCGGATTTACAGCGGAGCGAACACGCTTACAAACTGGCAAGGGCAACGTATGAGGGACACGGGCGCAGGATTATCAACCTCACGCCCAACACGAAGGAGCAGGTATTGGAACACGGGAGCATGAATGACTGGTAGAAGGGTCACGGCAATCATAAGCGCGTACTACGCGGAGGATTATATTCAAGGACGGCTGGAGAACCTTGTCGGTCAGACTGAAAAGGTTGACATTATCGCTGTTGTGCAAAAGGGAAGTATTGAGTCAGGGATATGTGCGCGGTTCCCCCAGGTTGAGATCATCCAGACTAACGACATTCCTGGCGTGTATGAAGCGTGGAATATTGGTATCAAGGCGGCGAACACCCCTTACGTGACGAACGCTAATTCAGATGACCGGCTTGCCCCGCACGCGCTCAAGAAAATGGCTGACATACTGGACAAGGAAACGACATACGGCGTGGTGTACCCTGACGTTGCGATTGTAAACGAGATCGGCGGTAACCCAATCGGTGAGTACAGGTGGCTTGAGGGCGGAATGAAGGAACTAATCAGGGCTTGCTTCGTTGGACCGATGCCGATGTGGAGAAGCAAGTTGCACAAGCAATTCGGTTACTTTGACGAGAGTTACAAGAGCGCGGGGGATTACGAGTTTTGGATGCGTCTCATGGCGGGCGGAGTGAAGTTTTACCACGTGCGCGGAGATCCTTTAGGGGTGTACCTGAAACGACAGAACAGCGTGGAACACAGAGAGCCGTTGCGCTCGCTGTGGGAAGCGAATAACGCGCGCATGAAATACAGGAGGGCGAATGTATAAATATGCCGGTAATGGGTGGATACACGGAGTACCAGCGCGTGATTTATCAGACGAAGAAGCGAAAAAGTACGGAATCAAACAGCTTATAGATTCAGGGCTGTATATCAAGGTGAAAACCATTGCAGATAAAAGCGAGGTGAAAGATGGGCATTAAAGCATTGAGAAAGTTATTACTGGGCGCTGAAACGACTGCCGGAACAGCCGTAGCAGCAGACCTCAGATGGCGCGGAACTGGCGTTATCGAAGACCAGCGGGAGGTTATCTTCCCGGACGAGGACATTGGTTATCTGTCAGGCATTGACAGGAACTATGTACCTAAGCTGCTGGCGGCTGTTTCGTTTGATAGCGTACCGGCTACATTCGAGCAACTTCCGATCATCCTGAGCGCTGGCGTGAAGAACGTCATCACTGGCGTCACGGATACGGGCGGGAGCGGCAAGGTTTACACCTATGCCTTCCCGACCACCAGCGCTAACAGTATCACAACTTGGACGATAGAAGCTGGTGACGACCAGCAGGCAGAGGAAGTCGAATACGCCTTTGTCGAATCGTTTGAGCTTTCCGGCAACGGTGGCGAAGCGCTGCAAATGAGCGCCAACTGGATTGGGCGGCAGGTAACCAAGTGCTCGTTCACCTCGCCGGTGACTGACCCAGCGACCGTTGAGGAAATCCTGTTTGGCAAAGGCAAGCTGTACATTGACGAGGCAAGTGGCACCATCGGCACAACCGAAAAGAGCGCAACACTTCTTGGCATGGGGCTGAACGTCAACACCGGATGGATCGCGAAGTTTGCGGCTGACGGAAACCTGTACTTCTCCTGGGCGCAATCCACGAAACCTGAAGTTCTTCTCAACGTGACCTTTGAGCATAACTCAACGGCGGTAGCAGAGAAGGACGCGTGGAAGGCAGGAACGGCGCGGTTACTGCGCTTGAAGTTTGAGGGTAACGCGCTAACCACCGCCGGGACATTCTCAAAGAAGACGCTGATCATCGACCTGGCGGGCAAGTGGGAATCCTTTGACACACTTGGTGACCAGAACGGTAATGACATCGTGACGGGAACATTCCGGGCGGGTTACGATGCGACGGCCGCGAAGTTTGCAGAGATCAAGGTGGTTAATGAAACTGCCAGTTATTGATTTTGAGAGCATCACGCAAGGACAGCTTGAAATTTATTTCCGACACTTCCGGGAGCTTGGCGGTAAGGATGAAGGCATTGGACTTGTGGAATGGGCTGGGGCTATGGTACGAGCGGCGGTGAAATCCGGCTGGCTGGAGTTGGATGTGGACAATACCAACCCGAAGGACATACAGGCGATACAGAGAGAGATACAAAAGTATGTTGCGAGCGTGCTGGAATTTGACCCAAAAAACTGATATTGGCGGCGGCAGAGTTCGCAGAGGACAAGGGGCTGCCGCCGGAAGAATTACGCCTCGCGTTCCGCTGTCAGCAATGGGGAACGCTGCCATGTTCCGGCGGGTTACTCGACCAACCCGCCGGACTGGTGGAGCGCATGACGATTGCAATCAACGTGTATAACGCGATGAAGGCTTGGCAGCAGAGCGCGGCACGCAACGCAAAGGATTTCGTAAAGAATAACCCTGATACGTGGAAGATCGTAAAAATGGTACTGGATATGAGGGCGGACAATGGCTGACGCGCAATTACAGATAACGATAAAGGCACGCAACCAGGCGAAAGCCGAATTTGACAAGCTGGACAAGCAGGTCAAAGGCTTACAAGGTCAAACTGGCGTTAAGGGGTTGAATAAGACACTTGGTGATCTTGACAGTAAATTTAAGTCGGTAACTGGCGTTTCTCTTGGGTTTGCAACAGCGGCAGGCGCGGCAGGCGCGGCGGTAAGCGGGTTGATTAAATTCGTGTCAGACGCGGTAAATGAGACCGTTGCATACGCGACAGAAATTGACAACATGAGCCGGTTATTAGGGCTTAGCACAGAGGAAACCTCGCGCCTTGTGCAGGCATCCGATGATCTATTCATATCACAGGAAACATTGACCAGCGGTTTACAGGCGGCGACTCGCAAGGGGATTGATGTATCCATCGAGGGGTTGAAGCGGCTGGCGGATGAATACAACAGCTTACCCGCTGGCGTGACGCGCTCAAAGTTTGTACTTGATACCTTTGGGCGTTCCGGCGCTGAAATGGGTAAGCTGATGGAACAGGGCGCGGCTGGAATTGACGCGGCAACTGCGGCGATTGCAGACAATATGATTATCACGCAAAAATCAATGGCCGACATTATGAATTATAAGAGAAGCGTTGATAATCTCAA
>ERZ795051.5709-NODE-5709-length-10768-cov-5.355363_pt1 | contig 10768 bp, 8 predicted proteins | sample MGYA00375135_ERZ795051 | MGnify/ENA primary metagenome ERZ795051 (study PRJEB30180, sample SAMN05720222) | activated sludge metagenome | isolation source: Anaerobic digester | place: Japan | collected 2015-05-26 ... | reverse complement strand
GTGGGCGACGAAGATCGTCGATTCGCCGGCCGTGGTTGAGCGGGCGGTCGACCTGATGGCGGCAGTCCGCGAGGAAGCGGGGAGCGGGTTTGATCTGGCGCTCGATTGTCACGGCCGCCTCAGTCCAGCCATGGCCATTCGTTTTGCGAAGGCCCTGGAGCCGTACCACCCGATGTTCCTGGAGGAACCGTGTCTGCCCGAAAACGTCGACACCATGGTCACTGTTGCCCGCTCGACGTCGATCCCGATCGCCACGGGTGAGCGGTTGTTCACCAGGTGGGGGTTTCGCGAGGTGTTGGAGAAGCAGGCGGCGGCCATCATCCAGCCGGACCTGTCGCACATTGGCGGTATCTTCGAGGCCCGCAAAGTGGCGGCGATGGCGGAAGTGTACTATGCGGCCGTCGCGCCGCACTGCCCGCTGAGCGCGGTGTCCCTTGCAGCATGTCTGCAACTGGCCGCGTGTATCCCCAACTTCCTGGCCCAGGAACACGTGAGCCTGGGCGAGAAGCTGCTCGTCCAGCCCTTCGTCATTCAGGACGGTTACGTGGGAGTTCCGGATAAACCTGGTCTCGGCATTGAGGTCGACGAGGGCAAGCTGGCGGAACTTCTTTACGACGGCCATTGGACGACGCCTGAACTGCGACACGACGACGGGTCAGTGGCGGATTGGTAGTAAAGGCCGTCGGCGATCAGCTTTCGGCGGTCAGCACTTGATTGATCCGTGTCTGCACGCCATCGTTTTTCCTGTGACGGGCCGGCCGCATCAGGATTCAGGCCGCGAAGCCGAATCAGGCACGAGGCGCGGAAGGCCTCGGGCAGGGCGGGGTCGTCGATGAGCCAGATATCGCCCGCCGGATCCACACTGATACCCTCGATACTGATATATGGCATCCTTCGCGGGGCGGGGAAATCGTGCAGCAGCTTTCGCAGATCGAGCCCGTTGATGTCGTGAAGATTGAGCCATCGCTCGGCGGTGCCGGCCCGCGGGTCGAGTCTCAGGATCCAGGCTCCGTTGCGATCGACGGCCAGCAGACGGCCCGAAGGCAGCACGGTCAGCGCATTGAGGGTCTGCTCGGGTCCTTCTCTGAGGGTCCACACCGCCGAGGTCAGCTTGTGGGTGAGATCTTGCTGGATGGCCAGGCGTCCCCCGATGAGCCGGCCGCGGCCGACCTTCGGGTCGCGGAAGAACAGTCTCGGTCCGGGGTCGCCCCCGTGATAGCTGGTGCCCTCCTCGGCCCAGTAGAAGAACCCCGGTTGCCCGGCCCACGCGAGGGCCTCAAGTCCGTCGTTGCGATCGCTACCCCGCTCATCCTCCGCCTCCTCGTAAATATGCAAGGACAGAATCTGTGCCTGGGCGTCGGGTCCGTGAGCAAGAGGAACCAGTTCGAGAACAGTCGAATAGGGTTCCTCGGCGGCCACGAACAGGCTAGTCTCGTGGGAGGGCAAGATCGAAGGGGCGATCGTGACAGCTTCCAGGTCGAGGTAGGGGCCCTTATCGCCGGTCAGGCGGGCTTCGACGCGGTCGTGCAGGTCATCCAGGATTTCGGCCGGTATTTCGGAATGGCTGCTCGCGAAGGTCTCCCAGCCCTCGGCCGGTGGAACGACTGTGAAGCATTCGTCGACCTGGATCGTACCTTGGTGTTGGGCGTCCGCCAGCGTGGCGGCTGAGATGAAATGGATTTTTCCTGCCGACGGGCCGCCGTTGCGGTCACTGGTCATCCAGAGCCCGTCTCGCCGGCCCAGCCTGCCAAAATGCAGAGCGGAACACTGCTGCACGTCATGTTGACCGTCCGCGGTTCGCAGTCTGTAGTACTCGATGCGGACGGTCGCAGGGGTGGTGGTCGGCCGTGAGGCGGCTGGGGACGAAGAGGGAGTCCCCGGATTCGCAGCTAATACCAGCAACATGGCGACGGTGCAGCCCATGAATGGGACTCGATACCCGGTTTGGCCAACGTTTTCAACCGCCCGGATCAGGCGATATGATCAGGTCGTTGTCTCGAGAATCGGGAGGTATGATGATGACTCGCCGGGAATTCGTTTCAGGTGCGGTGGCGATGGTGTCCGGGATGACCACAAGCATGGCACAATCAGCCAGGCAAGCAGCGACGGATCGAGCGTTCAAGGCGTTACGGGTGGCTCAGGTGGGCGTGCAGGGCCATTTTGGGGATATCGTTACAGGCATCCCGAAGGTGGAAGGGTGCAGCCTGGTTGCCGTTGCCCGGTCGTTTCCGGACGAACCGGTCGAGCAGCTCAAGGAGAAGCCGGTTTGGAACCCCGACACGAGGATATTCGATGACTACCGGCAGATGCTCGATGAGGTGAGGCCCGACATCGTCGCGGCCTTCGCGCCGTATGCGCACAACGGCCAAGTGAGTATCGAAGCCGTCAGGAGAGGCTGTCACGTGATCAGCGAGAAGCCTCTGGCGTCGACGCTTGAGGATCTCGACGCCCTGCGGGCCGAGCGGGACCGCGCGAAAGTCCGCGTGACCGCCATGCTGGCGATGCGTTTTCATCCCGGCCTGATGGCCGCGCACAAAGCCGTCCAGGAGGGTTCGATCGGCGAGCCGCTGCTGATCTCGGCCCAGAAATCCTACGCCTGGGGCCAGGGGCGTCCGTGGTATTTCAAGCTCCGCAAGAACTACGGCGGTTCCATTCCATGGGTGGCCATTCATGCCATCGATTTCATACGGTTTGTCACCGGCTTGGATTTCACCTCCGTCACTGCCCGCCAGGCGGTGAAGGTTCACAAGGATTATCCTGAGTGCGAGGATTGCGGGGCACTGTTGTTTGACATGAGCAACGGAGGGCAGGCGACTCTGACGTTTGACTATTTCCGGCCGCCAAAGGCCGGAAGTCACGGGGACGATCGTCTTCGGGTGGCCGGCTCCAGGGGCGTGGTCGAGGTGCGGATCACCAACACGACCTTCTGCGAACTCATCACCGATGAACAGGGCCCTGCCCAGTTGCCGCTTTCCGACGAGAGTCACAACATCTTCATTGATTTCGTCGAGAGCCTCCGCGGGTTGCGTCCCCATTTTCTGAGTGAGGAGGATCCTTTCCGCGCGACGGAGGTCGCCCTCAAGGCACGCGACTCAGCGGACCGGCGAGTGACCGTTGCGTTGTAAGCGGCTGTCCCGCTTGTCCGCGGAAACGGGTGGATTGGCGGAAGGTGCGGCTGTCGTTAGAATCCACTCTTGCCACGGACCGCCGTGCGGTCCCGGGCGCGAAGTGAAAGAGGCAAAGAACCCGACACAGGAGCGCGACATGATAGACAGCAGACTGACGCGACGTTCGTTCATTCGGCAGGGGCTGGTGGGTGGGACGGTGGCCGGTGCGGCTTCCTTGGGGTTGAACGCAGCGAGTATTGCCCGGGTGATCGGGGCCAACGAGCGTATCAATCTCGGCCTGATCGGGGGCGGTCATCGCGGCCGGTTCATCGTCGAGCAAATGGCCAAGGGCTCGGGCGACAACTTTGCCCTGGTCGCTTTTGGCGACATCTGGACGCAACGACGGGAGAGTTACCCGGCCGAGGCAGAGAAGATCCTCGGGATCAAGCCCAAGGCCTATGCCGACTATCGCAAGCTGCTGGAAGACGCCGACGTGGACGCTGTGGTCATTGCCACGCCGGATCATCAGCACGCCGGACAGGCCATCGACGCGGTCCAGGCCGGCAAGCATGTCTACGTCGAGAAACCGATCATCGGTTTGCACGTTGACCTGCACGAGTTGAACAGGCTCTACGACGTCGTGAAAGCCTCGAAGATGGTCGTGCAGCACGGCACGCACGGCGTCAGCTCACCGGCCGTTCGGGCAATCAAGGAACTGATCGCGGAGGGCAAACTCGGCAAGCTTTTCCGCGTCGAGTCGACCGAGACGGCCTATGTTCCTTACTGGGCTCACTACCAGGGACCGGCAACCGTGTCCGAGACCGACTGGAAGGCCTGGTTGTACAACCGGCCGGAGCGCCCGTTCGACGCCAACATGTGCGCGAAGTGGATGGGATACAAGGAGATCACGAGCGGCACGATCGGGGGCTGGATGACGCATTTCATCACCTTCGTTCACTTCGTGACCGGATGCGATTATCCGCTGTCGGCGGTTGCCTGGGGCGGCCGCTATGCCCCGACGAACGACCCGAAGTGCACCGCCCCGGACCAGACCATGGTCATGCTGGACTACGCCGAGGGTTTCCACACCCAGTTCACCAGCCACTTCGGCAGCGAGATTGACAATGAGACGACCGTGTTCATGTTTGAGAAGGGCTGCGTCAAGACCCGGTTCGGCCACCATCCTGGCAATCCGCTGGTTTCAGGCGAGGGCACGAACAACAAGCTGGAGGCCCACAAACTGCTCGGAGAAACCGTCGATCCGCCGTATCCCGGCGCCGCCCACGTGAAGAACTGGTTCGACTGCATCCGCAACAACGGCCGGCCCAACGCCGACATGGATCTCGGCCACAAGCAGGGCGTTGCAGTCGCTCTGGGCGACCTGGCCTGGGACCTGAACTGCAAGGTCGTGTACGACAAGGCCAAGCGCGAGGTGAGGCGAGCTTGAAGAATAAACCAGAAGGAGGGGGGGCGCCCCTGTCGGCTCATCGCTGCCGCGTGCCCTGCCCACGGCCTTGCGCGGAGATGCTTGCTCTCTGATCACAAGCAGGCAGCGTCTGCGCGCGGACCAGTCTGCCTGCCGGCTTCCTGCCGACGTGCGCCTTCGGGCAAGAGACTTATCTCTCACAGTCGATCTTGCCGGCGGCGGCCTGGGGGTTTGATTTGAGCCAGGCGCGGTAAAGTTCGAAGAAGGCAGGGGCGTCGAGGAGCTCGATCTTCGGATTGGCGGCGCGGGCCCGGTCGTAGACTTCGATGTACCAATCCGGCGATTTCAGAATGCCTCGGAACCAGTGGAATGGCACGCTTCGCCTGGCGACGCGTCCGACGATGGTTCGCGCGGCCCGTTCGGCATTGTCGCCCAGATCATAACCGGCTCTCAGAACCGGCATGTTGCCGTGCAGCAGGGTGGCGGGGATCTTCTGGGGGACGATGCCGTTGGGGCTGAACTTCGCGTAGCAATCGAGGCCGTCCTTATTCAAGCCGGGAGCGTAGCCGTCGATGATAAAGCCGGTGATCGTGATACCCCAGCGGGCGTAGATCGGAGTGCAGTGCTCAGCCCAGAGGTCCAGGCCGCTGGGCAACCCGGAGATGTCTCGCGGCTCCTGGAGCATGCCCGGGTTGAGGTAGCCGGCCCCGTTGTCGGCGGCGGCGAAGTAATCGTTCGGCGTGGCCGTGCGGCGGAGGTAGTCCATGGCCATTCCTGCGCGACGTTCGAGCACCGGGCTGATGGACCACATGAGCGGCAACTTGCCGCGGCCCGGATGGTCCCAGACCACGGGTACGAACTGGTACAGCCACGCGGCCGAGTCGAAGTCCCCGACGTAGAAGATCACGAATTGCCGCCCGTCGAAGTTGACCTGTCCGTTCGGTTGAAGCAGGCCGCGGTTGATAAGCCGCTGTTTGGTGACCCACGGCTGCGGATACCGCTTGTTCAGCGGAAAATGCGCATAGAACGACGCGTTCGCCATCGCGGCACTGCCGAGGGCATCGGCGTCGATGAAGGCGTTGTAGGCCCCGATCAGTCTGGCCGTTTCCCACTCCGTGGGAACGGGCTCGTGCGTGCCGCCGGCTTTGCCCGCGTTGGTGTATTTGAAGGCCCAGGGCGTAAAACCTCCGATGTGGAGCATCTGCCGCCCGCTTGTCCGGTCATAGGCGCTCCGGAGGAGTGCCTTGAACGTCTGGAGATCGGTACCGGGCTTCTGGGCACGGTCATCGATCGGCGTTTCGTCGGCCCAGACGTTCAAGTCAAAAAAGAAGGCCTTCTTCGCAACAAAGAAGTCATGGTTACTCAGGGTGTGCTGGTTTGGGCCGGCGGCGGTCGGGCATTTCTGCCAGAACGAGTCGATGTAGTAGCCGGCATAACCTGCTTCGACCTTGCCGGTGTCGATGTAGTGGTGCTTGAGCCACAGATAGGCGTCGCACTTGGCGCTGCCGGTGGACGGCTGGTCGGTGCCGGGGATGTTACCCTGACCGGTGAACATGGATGAACCGTTCTCGTTGAGCAGGCGCCTGACGACCGGCAGACGGGGACCCGAAGTGATGAGCCGGCTGTAGAGGCTGTTGGGCGAAGGGTCGTAGCGGACGGCGATGAGGTTCTCGACGCCGGCGATGGTTGAGGCAAGGTTGCTGGTGGCCGGGACGGCGGGGTCGTAGACGACGGCCCCTTTGACGAGCTTCTTATACTTGTCGATCAGGGCCCCAAGGTCTGGAACCATTGCCCGCGTGCGTCCGGCAAGCCACTGGCCGGGTTCCGACATGCGGCCTAGCCAATACTCGTCAATGCACCTGCCGCCGGACTCGACGAAGAGAATGTAAAGGTTGGCCTCCTCGCGGTTCACGATGCCCTGGAGCGTGGCAACGGCGTGAACGTGATCCCACGCGGCGGCCACTTCCTGCGGATTCTGTGCGTTGAATCGCAGGGCATATCGCAAGTCGTACACGGTGAATGGTCCGGCGAGATATCCGAGCGAGCCGATGGCGAGCAATACTGCGTTTGACAGCATCGTCTCGTTCCTCCCGCGAAGCGTCCGCGCCGCATTGGGGCACAAAGGCAGGTTGCAGCGACCGTTATGGCAACCGGTTCCTTGGAGGTATAAAATAGCTTGTCCGTTATGTCGAGACGCTTGCGCCTTCGAGATGAAAGCTTATCCCGAACCCCCGACGGCTGGAAGCCGGTCCCATCCAGGTTTTGGGATAGGTTCTGACAGGCTGAGGAGCCGTATCGGATGATGACGAGCGGTTTTCGCTGTCCCAAGGCTCGTCGGCGGGCATCGCCGCGAGGGGCATTGAGCCCCGTCAACACGGCGGGGAGAGCCGCGGTCGGCCCCCCGGAGCGGGGTCATGACAGCGGGGTGCCGGGTGGTGAGCCGACAACGGCGTTCCGGGCGTTGGAGTGGCTGTGACCATGGCTGTCGAGGATCTCGAATCTCGATTTGCCCAGGATGCCGAGCGAAGCGGCTTGGTACCTCGGGGGGCAGCGGTTGTTGCGGGGGTATCCGGCGGCGCAGACTCGGTGGCGATGCTTCATCTCTTGTGTGGATTGAACCGGCGAGGCTGGGGTCTGAGAATTCACGTTGCCCACCTCAACCATCAGCTTCGCGGAGCCGAGGCGGATAAGGATGCGAGGTTCGTGCGCGAGTTGGCCGAGGGCCTTCTTCTGGACTGCACGGTTGGAACCGCCGATGTTCGCGCGCGGGCTTCCCAAGACGGCGTCTCCATCGAGCAGGCTGCTCGGCGATGCCGTTTCGAGTTTTTCGAGCGGGTGTGTCTCAAGTCGGGAGCCGGCACGGTGGTGCTGGCGCACCACGCCGATGACAATGCCGAGACGATCCTGCATCGAATCGTGCGGGGTACCGGTTTGCGGGGGTTGGCCGGCATCCGGGGCTCACGGCCGATCCGGCCGGGCAGCGGTATTCAGGTGGTCCGACCCATGTTGTCGTTTCGCAGGAGTGAGATCGAGGAGTACGTTCGCGACCGCGCCTTGCCTTTCCGCCATGACGCAACCAACGACGCCGACAGCTACACGCGCAATCGTATTCGCAATGACATACTGCCGTTGCTGCGAGATTCGATCAATCCACAGGTTGCCGAGGCACTTGTTCGCCTGGGCGAGCAAGCCCGCGACGTGGACGAGTATCTGACGGAAACCGCGGGGCGGATGCTTGAGTCGATGATCGTCGAGCGCGACGATCGGCAGATCGTGCTACTGAGCACGTCGCTGGCTCGAAAACCTCGCCTCATCAAAACACAACTGATTCGTGAGGCGATGTTGCGTCTGGGAGTCAGCGAGGCGGAGATCGGCTATTCGCATCTGACCGCTGTCGCGGCGATGGCGGAGGAAACGGAGGGCAGCAAGGCGATGGACCTGCCCGGCGGCCTGCGTGTTTTCAGAAGATACGATCGCCTGGTGCTGCAACTGGAAGCGGAGCCTGCGGGAGTGGCACCGGTTCCCGGCGAGATACGCGTAGGCATTGACGGCAGGACTTCGCTGTTGCCATTCGGCATCGAGTTGAGCGTCGAGACCCTCCTTGCCGATCAGAGCCTGATTGCCGAGCACATCCGAACGGCGGCCTCGCGCGGGCAGGTGTCCTGGGAGGAGTGGATCGACGCCGACCAGGTGCATCCTCCGCTGATCGCCCGGTTGCGCCGTCCCGGTGACCGGTTCTTGCCGCTCGGGATGAGCGAGCTGAAGAAGTTGTCGGATTTCTTTATTGACGAGAAGATTGACGCCGACGTGCGAGAGCGGACGGTGTTGTTGTGTGATCGGCTGGGTCCGATTTGGGTGGTGCCGCTGCGGATCGACGATCGCGTTCGTCTGACTGAAGCAACGCGGCGAGTGATGCGTCTTTCAGCCCGGCCGTTGTCCGCTCCGCGTGATTGAGCGAGTCCCCAATGGGCCAACGTGATGAATAATGCAGCCTGCGGCTCACGAATGCGGCGATGGGGCTGGTTGATCGTGCTGTTCGTGATCGCCGCCGGTCTGCGGGCCGGATGGGTGTGCTTCCGGTACGGCGGTCCGGCTTCTCCTGGGCACGAATACCCTGACGAGAAGGCCTATCAGGATGTGGCCAGATCACTGGCCGCCGGTGACGGTTTGGTGGACGAGTTCGGCTATCGAGCTACGTACATGCCGGGCTATCCGGCGTTCCTGGCTCTGTTCGCGGACGGGTCCGACGCTTTCTCACCCGGTCGGTCTTATTGGGCTCGACTGACTCAAGCAATTCTGGGAGCGTTCATTGCCCCGGTCGTGTACATTCTGGCTGCTGGGTGGCTGTCGCTTGCCGGATTTGTGTCAGAGCAAGCCGGTTCGCGCACGGCGGTACCGGTGCTTGCCGGTCTGGCGGTGGCGATCGATCCGTTCCTGGTGTTCTTCTCCGGATTGCTGCTCACCGAGACGCTGTTTGTGGTTGCGTTGGCACTGGCATGGACGTGCGTCTTGTCGCTCTGCCGCCGCGATCGCAGGGTTAGCCCTGCCCCGGTGATCGGCGCCGGCCTGATGTTGTGGCTGTGCCTGATGTTGCGACCGTCGGCGGTGGTTCTGGTTCCGCCGGTTGCCGTGGCGATTGTGCTTGCCCGGGGATTTGACCGGCAGGGCCTGGCGGCCGCGGTGTCGGTGCTTCTTCTTGTGGCGGTCGGGCTGAGCCCCTGGGCGGCCAGAAATCGCCGGGTGATCGGAGAGTGGCGATGGTTGACGACCAGAGGCGGCATTTCCCTCTATGATGGTTTTCAGTCGCAAGCGACGGGGGCCAGCGATCTGGCACACACCAAGACGATGCCGCAGGTGCAGGGCTTGAGCGAGGTTGAGTGGGACCGCTTCTTCCGCAACCAAGCATGGTCGGCAATCCGGCAGGATCCTGGACGGGCGGTTCGGCTGGCGTGGGCCAAATTCCGGCGGACCTGGAGCCCGTGGCCCAATGTTGAGAACTATCGCGGCAGCGCTGCGGGGCTGGCAGGGGCCCTGTGGACGATCTGCATCCTGCTGTCGGCCTTTCCGGGGTGGTGGGGCTACCGCCGGGCAGTGGGGGCGTGGATGGTGTTGTTGTTGCCGGTAGCCGCGTTCACCCTGCTCCACATGGTCTATGTGGGGAGTGTCAGGTATCGTTTGCCGGTAATGCCTTTTGTCACGATCCTGGCAGCGGCCGGTCTGGTTCGGCTTGTTGCCGTTCTACGCGGCGGTTGTCCGGTAGGGGGTCGGACGCCGTCATCGCCCCTTCGGTGAGGAAGGCGGTACTTTCCGTAAAAGCTCACTGTTGTGAGGCCTCGCCGGTCCCTGAAAGATGCGCGACTTCGGCGGTCAGCATTTGCGCCTCGGGAAGAACATGCTGCGACAGAACGTGCCTGACGAAATCGTGGTGCACGGCGCTGACGTGCGTTCCTGTCCAGCCATAGGCTTCGTAGCGGCGGGTCCATGGGATGTTGCGTATCTTCGACGACAGACCTCGCAGGCCGACTAATCCGGCCGGGTGGGAGCCCAATGCGCCGTCGATCGTGCCCAGTACTTGCACCGGCCCGCCGAGTACTCCGTCATTTGGGGAATAGTAGACAAAAATGGTTCCCCGGACATTGGCCAGTGCTTTGCTCATCTCGTATTCCGACGAAAGGCTCGAACTGAGCAGGATCACATTACCGATCTTGGCCGGGGGGGTCAGATGCTCGCACGCCCAGACAGCCACGCCCGTCCCTGCCGAGAGGGCGATAAGGTGAACCTCATTGTTTGGGTATTCTGCCAGATAATGCTCGATTTCCCGAGCCAGCTTTCTGCCCTGGGCTCTGGCCACGGCCCGGAAAACGGTCTGGTCGAGCAGCGGATTGAGCGTCGCCGACCAGCGATAGGTTGCGATGCGGCCGCGATATCCGGCCTCGCGCAAACCCTGCGGCACGGCCAGTTGGCCGAAACCCCAGTTGCCGGCGCCGTCGATGTAGTAGATCCTGCCGAATTGATCCTCGGGGCGGAAATCCCGGCTTGAATTGGAGCAGCCTGCGGCCAAGGCCAGCGCCGCCAAGGCCAGCGTGTATCGTTGTCCCCTCTGCGTGAGCAGCAGGGAGTACCTGTACGTATCCCTCATGGCTTCTTTCCCCTGAACCCTGCTGTTTTTATGCCTCGGATTGACGGAAGGTCAAGGGTTGGAAAGAGGTTCTGGAGCGAGGGGGGTTCTCGGCAG
>ERZ795051.5707-NODE-5707-length-10771-cov-4.601810_pt1 | contig 10771 bp, 20 predicted proteins | sample MGYA00375135_ERZ795051 | MGnify/ENA primary metagenome ERZ795051 (study PRJEB30180, sample SAMN05720222) | activated sludge metagenome | isolation source: Anaerobic digester | place: Japan | collected 2015-05-26 ... | reverse complement strand
GTTATTTTTCTTCTTTCCCTTGTGCCTGTTGGGGTACGGGGGTTATGTGCGTATGTCGTACGTAGTCGTAACTTAATCAAACTATTTTATATTTTTCTATGTTATATTGTCTTCTCTTGCCTTCGCTAAGTCTAATAAGTCTTTCTTAGGTATCAGTCCTGCGTCAGCTAGCTTGTGACATTCTCTACATAAACATACCAAGTTATAGTTATCTAATAGCTTTGTTTCGTCTTCTTTAATTTTAGTTATATGATGAACTTCTAAGTTATTATAGTTGTATATTCCTTTACTTAAACATAAGGCACATAGGTATTTACTATCGGCTTTTATCTGCTCGGCTTTTGTGTGCCATTCATAAGTATTTCTTAGCTTAGCTTCTTTGTATGAGTATTTACCATAATCGGTTTTAAGTCTATGGCATATATAATTTACGTCGTGTATTCGTCCACAGTTTGAACAGCTTTTCAACATTATATAAATTCTCCTATTAAATTATTATTTTTTGGTTTACATATATTTTATTCGGATCACTTATATTATTTTTACGTGCAAGCTCCTGATATGTTGTACCATACTTCTGAGCTATACCACTTAAAGTATCGCCTGCTTGTACTATATAAACTATTTGCTGTTTAGCCCCTAGTATTTCATTTACTTTATTTTGTACGGCTGTATAATCATAACCTGCTTGTGTTAGTCTGTTCTTTCTGTCTTCGCCATTACCCCATTGACCTTCTATTACTTCTTGTGCTAATTGGTCTATGCTTTTTGTAGGTTGTACTGGTGCTGGCTCGTCTGCATTATAATTGTTATATCCACCGAACGTTATTATGTTAGGAAAGTCTTTGTAACATTCGTCCATATCTACGTTGCCATTTATTCCGTTTACTTTACCACTATCGCTGTATTGCCACATATCATAATTTTTAACGTATGTAGGCTTTGAGCCATACCTTGCAACCCATAATGTATAAACGCCTTCAATTCTGATTAGGTCTATTTTGTCTTTAAATCCTGATATGTCAGAAGCATATACACCAACATAGTAGTTGTTCTTTTCTAGTTCATTACAGAAACCTATAATAGAGTCTGTAACTTTTTCTTTTTGACCTTGTGCTTGTGCTTCTACGTCCATATATACAGGCAAGTCAAACTTCTTATTCTTAATAATATTCATAAATCTTTGTGCGTCTGCTATTCCGTCTTCGTAGCTTAAGCAATTCTTACCTACAAAGTAATATGCTCCAACGTGTAACCCTGCATTTATTGCTTTTGTGTAATTGCTTTCGAATTGACTGTCAGTATAAAACCCTGCGTCTGATCCACCAGCTTTTATTATTACGCCTTCTATTCCACTTGCTTTTACTTCATTAAAATTTATATTTCCCTGCCAATGTGAAATATCAATAACTTTCATTTTTAAACCCCCTTTATAGTTTCCATAATAGCCTTTTTAAATATTACATTTTCTCTTTTATTTTGCTCTTTAATATCTTGAAAATAAAAACACCCTTCGCAACCGTCTTTTTTCTTCTTGACAGTCTTCTTGGTGTTTAGTACATATTTTAGCCATTACTTCTTTTCCTCCTTTTTATAGTAGTTAACTGTGCTTATTCCGAGTATAATTCCTAAAAATGTGTCAATAGCTGTAATTGTTCCAACTATCTGCTCGCCATAAGGCAAACCCCATATACTAGTCAAAGCAAAGTATAAAGTTGCAAGTGCTGGCAACAATAGCTGTGCTACCCATTTTAAAATATCATATGTTTTATTACTCATTTTCTACCACCCCTTTTCTATAAAAAAGTGCAAAAAAAGAAGGCTCTTACTTGTTTGAGTAAGCCCTCTTTCATTAATAATAGGAAGTCAAAACATAATTGTAGCTTTATATTTATCAACTTTCTTATAATATTATTCTAACATTGTTGCTTTATTTATAACTCGTACTTTTTTTCTTTTTTTATTTTTTATCTAACATATCTTCTAAAACATCAACAACTTCTTGGCTATATTCTTTTTGTCTGTTTGGTGTGTTCCATAACATATATTGATATTCTAGTTTTTCTTTTATTTCTTCTTTGCTAATATATCTCTTTACAAAAAGTCCGCTATCAAAATATTCTTTATCAGCAACAATTATTTTATTTTCATTATTAACCTCATAAGAATTATACAAATAAGTAATATTAGTTAATATTTCATTTTTTTCTTTTAAATCTTTTATTTCTTTTTGTTGGTTTTCTATTAGATTTAAAATAATATCTGCTTCTGCAAAACTAACTCCTTTGTTTTTTCTTAAATTCTCTATTGTTTTTTCTTCATCACTCATCTTTTACTCCTTTTAATATTTTTAATAAATCTAATAAATAGTAATTTCCACAACCATATAATTCTTTTTTAGCATTTTCTATATATTCTATTGCTTCTTCTATTTCTTTTTGTTGTTTTTCTATTAAATCTATTATTAATTGTATTGATTTGTTTATATTATCATTTTCTTCTATTTCTTCTTCATCAAGTAAACTATAATCATCATAATATACTGTTAATCCTTTTAGCGTTTCAATAGCTTTCTTTTCTTCTTCACTCATCTTTATCATCTCCTAATAATTTTTTAAAAGCTTTGATTGGTATATTTAAACATTTATTATGTTCAGTAAACTCATATTCTTTAATCAATAATCTTATTTCTTCTTTGCTAATATAATTTTTTTCAATAAATTCTTCGTTTATTGTTCTAGCATTTATTTGCCTATCAAGTTCTTCTTCCAATTCTTTATTGGTTTCTTTTAGCTCATCTATAACACCTTGATAGAACTTTTTATCATATTGTAGATTATTATTTTTCTCTTTTTCTTTTTTATATAAATCTAATAAACCTTGTACTCTTTCTGCCAATTCATTATCAAATTTGTATTCCGAATAATATATAAAATTTTCTTCTTTTTGGGCTAATGCTATAAAATTTTTTAAATCTTTTATTATTTCTTCTTCACTCATAGTTATCACTCCATTCAGCTACGTTTTAATTTCCAAACATTTTAAAATGTCTAGTTAGTAATTCTTCTTGCTCCTGTCTTTCAAAGTCAGCTCTTGACTGAATTATAAACTCTACATTTTCAGGAAGATCTGTACTTATAATAAGTGGTGTCTTTTTTCCAGCTAAAGCTATATAGTGTATATAGCCGTCATCATATATTGTATCTTCTAGCCTTAATTTATTATAAGCTTCAGGTGTAATTCTAATTACTACTTGTAAATGTTTTGGGTTTTTAAACCTATCGAATATATCAAATCTATATTGTGTATATGTATCATATATCTTATCTAACATTGTTATCCCTCCTATATCATTTCAAATTCTATGGCTGTCAAGTATATTGTCTTATTCATCACATTGTAGTAAGTATCCTTGCTAATTCCGTCTTGCATTTGTGCATATACTTGTTTGTGTCCTTTGAAGAATATTAGCTCTGCTACTTTTTTATCTTCTTCGTTAAGCCTTGCTATTGCGTTTTCTATATTTTGAATTTTACGAGTAACTATAAGAATAGATCTACTTGATATTAGCTTTTCTGCTTTTTGAAAGGTTGTGTCGCTTGTAGTGTTTCCTCTTGGCTGTCCGTCTTGCACTGGCGAGCCTTCAAGTATTTCTTCTTGTAGCTCTATTAGCTTTCTTTTATTGTATTCGTAGTTGTATAACTCTTTTTTTATGTAGCTCCTTGTGTGAGCATCTAGTTTGTAGTTCTTTCTCATAGTTACCCTCCAATTAAATTATTTCTTTAAATTCTATGTCGTCATATTTGTATTGCAACATTTTCTTTTTTAGAATATACGTTTTATCTTTTGCAGTAGCAGGACTCTTAACATCTTCTAAAACGTGCCTGCCGTCTTTGGTGTAATAGTCAAAGTCAGACTTATAAGTTATTGCTCTTATTGTTTTTCCGTTCTTTTTAAAGCTTGGCTGTAATTCGAACGAAGTCTGCATTTTTAACTCTTTGATTAGTCCAGCTCTTTCAAGTAGTTTTAACTCTTTATATCTCAAACCCTCTTTTTTTGAGTCGAACTCTATTCCGTCAATTATTATTTTTGTGTTTCTGTACTTATTTACTGTCATCTGTACCCCTCCTATATATAAGTAAAGGGTACATATTGTACCCCAGTTGCTTAATCTTCTTTCTTGCTATTTTCTTTTTTTTGTCGGCTTTTTTCGGCTCTTTTTTTATTCAACATTATTCGACATTTATTTTTTTTGCTCGAACTTTTTCGACTTTTTTTGAGCAATAGCCTTGCCTATTTTCTTAAGTTCTTTATTCTTTGCGTTTTCTTTTATTCTTTTTGCATCTGCTCGCCCTTTTAAAAGTGTCTCAGTTCCTAAGTCTTTAAGCCACGTTATTTTTATATTAAGTTTTAGCCACTCGTCAAAGTTGTTATAGTCTATATTGGCTTTAGTGTCTTTTTTAGGTGTTATATATTCCCACGTAAATATTTCGCTAAGTGCGTCTAAATCTCTCTCAAATGGTTTTATTATAAATCTGTCAAAGTGTCGGTCTTTATTCTGTTTAACGTCCTCATATCTTGGTATAAGTTTGCAATTCTCATAAAGGTTTTTAACGCTTATTATATTCTCGTGTTTTCTGCCTAAGTTTCGTCTTTTATGTAAGAATATTGCTAAGCCTAAACTAAAACTATAAGGGTTATACTTGTCGTTAGTTCTAAGCATCTCTTTAGGTAGGTAGGCTAAGTAAGGTGTAGGCTCTAAAATAACTCTGTTAGCAAATTCTTTACGCATCTCAAAGTAAGCAACGCCTCGATCAATTCCTAAATTATTAGCCCCTAAGCCTAAATCTGCAAAGTCGCCCTTGTTACCTTTTTTCTTAGTAAAGAATATACTATTTAAAAATCTTAGGTCTATTGTAGTTCTTTCTCTTAAATCTCTTAAGCCGTCCTTAGTTGTACTTTTGCCCTCTATTTCTGCTAAGTCCTTTATTGATATTCTTAAAATAGGGTTAGCATCTAAGTATTGGCTCTCTATTGGCTTGTCTTTATCAACTAAGGTTGTAAGTTGTGATATAAGCACCCATAAAAGTTTTGACGTGCTTTGTCTTAGCATATTATTGTTATAGGTCGACTTACTTATAAGCCCCTCTAATTCGTCTACGTTGTCAATTCCTAATATATATTTAGGTCGTCTGTCCATATTTATACCTCCTAAAATGGTAGTGAGTCATTATCATAATAATTTGGAATGTTATCATAAGATTGTGGCATTGACTCTTGCTGTGGCTCTTGTGGATCTTCGTTTTCAAACTCTTGTACTACAGCTTTTATTTTTGGTAGTCCTTGATTTGTTTTATAGAAGCTTAGAAAGCCTTTTTTTACATTTATTTTTGAATTACTTTCTAGCGATATGTCTTTTGGTAGTTGTACGCTTATATATAAGTTTTCATAATTACCAAATTGGTCTTTCTTGCTTATTGTTGTTGAGTAAGAAGTTCTACCTTCATATTCATTTTTGTATATTCTTAATTGGCTATTGTCTATATTTATTCCCATTATAATTCCTCCTATTTATATTCCCAGTTATAACTTCCTGCTGTTTTTGATTTTTTATTTAAACAGTTCCATATATTTGTATTTAATATTCTTGTTTTCCTTGTTTTCTATAAAAGTTTCTGCAACTATCCTGTGTAAAGAAAAAGTTTTACTTTTAGAGTTTTTAGATAAAACTACTATTTCATATCCTTTGTTGGTTGTACCTGTTTTTAATATTTTTTCACTTTTGGCTGTATATTTTCTAGGAAAGCTTTTTATTCTACCCATATTACTTACTTGATATAAACCCTCATAACCGTTTTATATCTTTCCATACTTCGTTATCCATTGCCGTAATCCTTGTTGATTTGCTCCTGCAATACTCTTATTTGTAACTTATATAGTGCTATAGCTTCTTGACAGCTTTTGTATAGTGTTTCTGCTATTATTTCTTGCTCTTTTGCGTTTGCTATTTCTTCTTTACCTCTAGCCACATCATAAGCTAAAGTTACTGGCATTCCTTCTGCTTTTAGCCTTAGTAGTTCTTGTGCTAGTAGTTTCCTGTAGTTTGCGTATGCTTTTGCGTATGTCATTCCCCTATTTTTAAATTCTGTTAGGGCTGTATTTAGTAAAGTTTTTAATCGGTTCATTTCTTCTAATAAGTCCATTATTTGCTCGCCTTTCTCCAACTAAAAACTCTAACGCCTTTTTGATTTTTAATTGCTAGCCCTGTTATTTCTTTGTCTGTTATTTCTATTTCTTTTACGTGGAACTTGTCATAAGTGGTATATCTTCCGTTAACTTGTCTTATGTCGCATTTGTCGGCTGGTATATAAATAAAGGGCGAAGTGTATAACTCGATACCTATTCCCCATTTGAAGCCTGCTCTTTTAAATGCGTCTGACGCTTCGCCTTTTTCTTTATCGCCAAAGGCTGACTCTACGCCACAGTCCCATTTTGTGATCCATTCATTTATGTTTGGATAATATACTGACAAACCACAGTACATATTGCCTTTTACTTCTTTATAATCACATTTCCAGAAATAAGCTCCTACGGTTTCGTCTAGTAGTTGCATATCGGTTCTAGCTGTTTTATATAAAAGTAAACTTAAGCCTTTTTCGTTTATAGTTGATACTTTACATTCTATTTCATCGCTTTTTAAATCTCTAAACATATATTCCATAGGCTAGCCCTCGTTTTCTTCTTTTTCTTCTTTTTCTTCTTTAATTTGTTTTATAAGCTCGCTTAAGTCTACTTTTATTTCTGTTGCATTTATTACCTTTTGCAACGCTTCTTTTAGTGTGTCTTTCATAAATTTATCAGCGTTTCCTTGAGCTTTTGCTTTTCCTAAACCTACAGCTACGTCTATCATTTCTTCATTAATTTTTCCGTGTTCTATTAATCCTCTAACTATTGTTGCTAAATCTGTCAATACTTCCGACTGACTTCCTGCTACTTTTATATTTCCTTTTCTACATTTAATCATTTTTAACCCCCTATTATTTAATCCTTAAGTTTGTATTATTTGTTTGTATATTTACACCTGACACAATTTCTCCATATTTTTTAAAGTTATCTGCGATTTTCTTTTTATTTACCTTTGTTTCTGTTACTACTTCTTTGTATTCGTCAGGTATTAACTTTTCGTCTATTATGTCTACTGAAATTGGGCTTTTGGCTATTTGTAGCTTTCCTGCTCCTGTTTCAATTCGTTCTATCCCCAAGTATTCCATAGAATTTTTTACGTAGTCTTTATATCTGTCAAGCTTATTTGTTTCTGCTTTTTTATACTCTTGTAATCGTTTAATTTGCACGTCTATTGCTTCTATTAAAGACTTTCTATCTAAGTAGTAGCCAATTATATTGTTTGACTTAACCATTAAAGCGTTTTCTAATTCTTGCTGTATTACTTGTCCTGCTTCTTCTGTTAGTTCGCCTGACTCTAGCTTGTCCATTAACGCTATAAAGCTGTCTGCTATTTCGTACAGTTTTAAATCTGCCATTTGTTTTTTTTCCTTTCTTAGTGATATAATCACTTTGTAATATTTTTAATTGTTTAGGGCTGTATGCTATTTGCAAGGTACGTACAGCTCTTTCATTTTGTTTTCAATTTCTTTTTCCACTTCTTCAACTTGTTTTAATTGTTCTTCTGTTATTGCATTAAGTTTTGTTCTCTTATTTATGTCTTGAAATATAAACAAGTCTTCTATTTCTTTTATATTGTTAACGTCTGCCATTCTTACCACCCCCTTTAAAAAATATGTTTTTGCTGTCTTGTTTCAGCTTGTCTATTTCTTCTTGGGTATAATAACAGCTCTTATTTTTTATTGTCTCTCGAACTACGTCGTATATATGCTCTAGCTTTTTCTCTGTAATTTGACCTCTTATAACCATATCTTTTTATCTTTCTTAAAATTTCTTAAAAAAATAATCTAAGCTATGGCTTGTATCATTTTCAGCGTTAAGAACGTTTTGTACTGCTACCATTTCGTTGATTTTCCAGTCTACAACTTCGTTGACTTTTTTTCCAAAAGCCACCTCGCCTATATTAATTTTTTCTGCTAAAGCTTTATTTGTGAAACCTGCTCGAGCCATTTCAGCTACAAGATTTTTATACATTTGTTGTCCCCCTTTCAACTATGAATTTTACATTTGTGTTTGTCTTAATCGCATTGTATATTAATTGTAATTAATTGTCAATAACTTTTCTAAAATTTAGTAAATCTTTTCCTATATCTAATTGCCTACTTATTATATACAATTACACATTTTTTATACTAAATTTGCTTTTTAGACTTCCTTTTTTTGAAATAATGTTATAATATAATGTCAAAATGAAAGTGAGGTTTATTATGAATTTGTTAGATAATCTAGATAAATTTATGAAAATTTAATAAAATACTTGACTTCTATTTTTTTAAATAGTATTATGTACGTAGTAAACGCTTTTGCGTTTATCATATCTATATAACATTTCATATTTTAGAAAATTAGAAGTTTTTTTATCATAAACATTGATACCCCATTAAAGTGGAAGGTTAATGCTTATGATATTCGTAATTGAATATTAAAGAGCATAAAAAAAGCCTTTAGTTCGTGAAAACTAAAAGCTTATGCCGAAAGTTAACCAACCCTTAACTGTCAGCACGTTTATAATTATTATACATATAATTATAAAAAACTGCAATACTTTTAAGATAAATTTTTGAGGTTTTAGCTTTCGAGTTAAAATCTCTTTCTTTGTTTTAAGAGCAAGAAGTTTCAAAGTAAAATAAAACATAAAGGTTAGTCAAGCCAATGCTAAAAAGTTGATATTGCTATCGTATGCTTCAATACGGTCGGTTATATGAATACCATCTTTTCATATACTCGTAAAACGGAAACATAAAACCGTTTAATAAATTTTATGGCGAGAAGCTGTGCAAGGTGTAATTCCTTGGGGTTGTGAGGGTGTAAAAGAAGTCTGGGGCAGACAAGACTGTGTGTTTATTCATTTATAAACATAATCCTTGCAGGTGGTCGACGCATTGGGGCAATGAGAACTCAAAGTGTTGTAAATTAGAGTAATTCTTTTTTAAAACTTCCTTTTCAAAGGGATTACTCTGCACAAAAACAAATCAAATCTAAAGTGTTATATAAAAAACTAACTGAAAGTACATAAGAATTTAAAAGTAAAAAAATATATTAGAAAGGTAGTGATAATAATAAAAACAAAAACAATAATATGTAGAGATACAGAAGAAGTAGTAACAGGTGTTACTAAAAAAGACTGTTATGAGAAATACCTAAATACAAAACATTGGAGAAATTTAAGATTAAACATAGCTTACAAACATAATAATAGGTGTCAAATGTGTAGTAAGTTAGTTAAGAGGGGCTACCATATACACCATTTAACTTACGAAAATATAGAAAACGAAAAAGCTAGCGATCTAATGTTTTTATGTGAAAGTTGTCATAATAAAATACATATATAAATAAAATCCAAAAGGAGAGTGAAAAAATGATATTAGAGCTTGAAGATAATAATCATATATTATATAGCCTAAAACAAAAACTAAAAGAAATAGGTAAATCTCTTTGACATTCCTAACTTGGAAAAGCAATCAGCTGAATTAGAAAAAGAAACTATGCAAGATGGTTTTTGGAATGATTCAAAAAAATCTGGTATAATTTTGCAGAAAATAAAAACAATAAAAAATAAAGTAGAAATTTATAATAAACTTAATACTGAATTAAATAGCTTATTAGAAATGTCAGAACTTCTTATTGAAGAAAACGAATCTAATAATTCCGCTTCTTCAGAAACAGAACAAGACAACAGCTTAATAAAAGACATATTAGATGGAACAAAAACACTGCAAAAAGAATTAGATAACCTTGAAATAGAAACACTACTATCAGGCAAATATGATATAAACAATGCAATAGTAACAATTCACCCGGGAGCAGGTGGTACAGACTCTCAAGATTGGGCTGAAATGTTATATAGAATGTATACTAGATGGGCAAACGCGAACAACTTTTCTGTTCAAGAATTAGACTATCTAGACGGAGATGAAGCAGGCCTAAAAAGTGTTACATTTCTAATATCTGGTGATTATGCTTATGGATATATGAAATCTGAAAAAGGTGTTCACAGACTAGTAAGAATATCTCCTTTTGATGCAGGTGGAAGAAGACACACATCTTTTGCATCAGTTGAAGTATTACCAGAAATAACAGAAGACATTGAAATAGACATTAATCCTGATGATTTAAGAATAGATACATATAGAGCATCAGGAGCGGGCGGACAACACATAAACAAAACATCATCTGCAATAAGGATTACACACATACCAACAAATATTGTAGTAGCTTGTCAAACAGAAAGATCTCAATTACAAAATAAAGAAACTGCAATGAAGATGTTAAAATCAAAATTATTGGACTTAAAAGAAAGAGAACATAAAGAAAAAATAGAAGATTTAAAAGGTGAACAAAAAGACATAGCATGGGGAAGTCAAATAAGATCATATGTATTCTGCCCATATACGCTTGTAAAAGACCATAGAACTAATTTTGAAACAGGAAATGTAGAAGTAGTTATGGATGGAGATTTAAATGGCTTTATGAAGGAATATTTAAAAAAATAATAGAGAAGAAAATTATATTCAAACCAATAGTTATAAAACTAAAAGTCTAGCTAATAAAATAAAGTATTTAGTAAGTTGTTTTACCAATAACAGAA
>ERZ795051.5695-NODE-5695-length-10784-cov-3.534812_pt1 | contig 10784 bp, 7 predicted proteins | sample MGYA00375135_ERZ795051 | MGnify/ENA primary metagenome ERZ795051 (study PRJEB30180, sample SAMN05720222) | activated sludge metagenome | isolation source: Anaerobic digester | place: Japan | collected 2015-05-26 ... | reverse complement strand
CCCCCAACCCCCTCTCTACTTCGTAAAGAGGGGGCTTATTTCGCCTTACTGTTTCCTGGTTTTCCTTCTGCCTTTCGCCTTTCGCCTTTCGCCTTTCTCCTTTCTCCTTTCTCCTCATGTACTCACCCCCAACCCCCTCTCTGCTTATTCATCCATCTTCTCCACCGAAATAAGTTCCATTGTGTTTATTTCGAGGGCTGACAGATAACCGTAATTCATCTCCCTTCCGTAAACGCATCCGGTGTCGATGGGTATCACCTGGCTGTTTTGTGATATCATGCTCCTGACATAATCAAGCTGTTTTGGCCTGTGACCATGGATTATTCGCGTATTGGTGAAGACCGGGTTTGAGTAGGAGAATCTCGATTCCCAGATCATCGCTTCTCTGTCGGCAAACGGATCTTCAGCCTCATCGTTAAAACCGGCATGGACAAACAGAAAATTTTCTTCCCTGTGAAAATACTTCAGGTTCCTGAAAAAGCCAATATACGTCCTGCTAAATCCGGAAATTTCATCCAGCGAAAAGCTTTCAATGGTTGTCTGCCCGTCGTTCATCAGCCACAACGGCAGCATATCGTGATTGTCGTATGAACTCAGAAGCATCCACTCGTGGTTTCCGGAAAGAGGAACAACATCATATCCCTCCTCCTGAAGATTCATAATCAGATCAATTACCTGCCGGCTCATGCTCCCCCTGTCGATATAATCTCCCAGCATTATAAGGCGGTCGGTTTTTTCAAGTCTGATCCGGTTAAAAACCAGTTCGTAAAGTGTTTTATAGCAGCCATGTATATCACCTATTGCAAAAATGCGTTTCATAACACAAAGTTCTTTAACCCCGGGTTTTTGCCGTTTGACAAAGGTATTTTCAGAATAAACTCTGAGCCTTTTCCTGTTTCTGACCTGAGCAGAATTTCACCGTTGAGCAGTTCAGCGTAAGCTTTGCTGATAGCCAGTCCCAGGCCTGTTCCTTCGGTTTTGTTTGTTCCCTTTTTCATTATCTGGAAGAATCTTTCAAATATTTTTTCACGGTACTCTTCGGGAATGCCGGGCCCGGTATCTTTCACCGAGAAGCTTGCATAACCGGGCAGCTTTTCAAACTCAAATTCTATAAGTCCTCCTGCAGGAGTAAACTTAAAGGCATTGTTAAGGAGGTTTGTGATTATCTGCACAAGTTTTGTTTCGTCGGTCATAACGGAATGTTCGCCTGCCTGGAACTTAGTTTTGAAAACAATGCCCGACTGGTCGGCTTTCAGGCTATACTGGAGGGCAAGATTGTCCAACACCCGGTTGAGGCTGACTTCTGAGATCTCCACTTTTACTCTTCCTGTTTCGATATTGGATATTTCCACAATGTCGGAAATTATGGACAGCAGTTGTTTGCTGCTTTGCACGATCAGCTCCGCGTAATTGCGGTTTGTTTCGTCGAGGCCACCCTCTGAGGCGAGCAGCGAGGCGAAGCCCACGATTGAGTTCATCGGGGTTCTTATTTCATGCGATATATTGTGCAGAAATGCCGTTTTCAGCCTGTCGCTTTCTTCGGCTTTCTCCTTGGCCGTGACAAGGTCGGAATGAATCTTTTTCTTTTCAGTTATGTCGTGGATGATGGAATATAGGTATGCTTTTCCTCCGGTTTCTATTCTGGTAGAAAAGACTTCAACCTCTTTTTTTGTACCGTCGGCCAGCCTGTGGATGGCTTCAAAATTTATTTCACCTTCCCTGACCACCTGCGACATCAGGCTGTTTACCTTTGCATTGGAGGCTTCATTAATATTGAAAATTGTCATATGCTTCAGGTCTTCACAGGAGTAGCCATAAAAATCTGAAGCGGACCTGTTTGCATCAACAATTCTGCCGGAACCGGGCTCGATGATAAGCATAACCGAAGAATGGGCCTCAAACAGCTTACGGAATCTTTCCTCACTCTGTCTCAGGTAATCTTCTGTTTTTTTTCTGTCGGTAATATCGGTGGCCACTCCCAGTACAGCAGGTTTGTCATGGCCGGGATGCATATACGGAATTTTCACTGTCTGGAACCATCCTTCACTGCCGTCCCTTCTGAGTACTTTTTCTTCGGGGATAAAGACCGGTTTACCTTTTCTTATGACCTCCAGGTCAAATTTCCGGTACCATTCCACCTGTTCCTCGGATGCTCCGTAGTCGCGGTCGGTCTTTCCCTCTATTTCTTCGGGCGACAGGCCGAACAGGTCTGCCAGAGCCTTATTGGCAAGCAGGAACCTGCCTTCCATGTCTTTAGCGAAGATATAGGCCGGGACGAGATCCATTATCTGCCGGAGCTGTCTGAGCCTGAGCCTTATTTCCTCCTCCGCCCTTCGCCGGTCGGTGATATCGCGCATGGTGTCCATAATATAGAGGGGCTGCCCCTCGCTGCCGGTGATGAGATTGGCACAAAGCTCTGCCCGGAACCATGAACCATCCTTTCTCAGAATTCTTATTTCCTTGTCCCTCAGAGAACCTTTATGCAAAATTTCCTCAAAAAATTCAACAGCCATACCCCTGTCGTCGGGATGAATCATTTCAAATGTGTTAACCTTCATTATTTCATCATCACTGTCATATCCGAGCATTTCCCTTTTGCGCCGGTTAATATAACTCAGTCTGCCTTGCAGGTCGAATAGAGAAAGCCCGTCCTGGATTGTCTCGACCAGTGTGTGATACCGGCTCTCGCTTTCACGGAGAGCTTCCTCTGCATTTTTGCGTGAAGTTATATCGATCAGTGTGCCTTCAAAGTACAGGATCTTTCCGTTTGCATCGTAAACCGGATAGGAATTTTCGAGGACCGTTATATTCCTTCCATCCTTTCTTTTCAGTTTAAGTTCAACATCATTCAGGACACCTTTTTGCAGAATCCTGCTGATAAAGAGATCCCTGTCGGCAGGATTTACATAGAGGTCGGTTGAAATATTCAGTTGCTTCAGTTCGTCTTCCGAATCATAGCCCAGCATTTTTATGAGAGCCGGGTTGGCAGTTAATATTTTACCTTCGGGAGTGCTGCGGTAAATGCCATCGTGTACGTTGTCGAAAAGAATCTTATATATATCCTCATTTTCGGTGCCGGCAGATTCTTTCTGCCTCATGGTTTTACTGGTCTGGTTCATCAGCGATGAATTTTTAATTAATGACCCAACAGGTTATTCGGGCAGTTAAAAATAGTATTTGTAATTTATAATCTTAATAATCAGGTTAAAATTATGTAAAACCTTTTCAATATTACGCAGCGATAAAAATTAGTATTTTAGAATCGTTAAAAACTTATTCACCTAAGCCGGTAAAACCTGTAACGAATGAAAAAATATTTATGGTTAATGCTTGTGGCAGGGTTGCTGCTTTCCTGCAAAACACAGCAACTTTACCTTAATGTAACAGAGCCTGCCGTTGTCACGCTTCCTCCGGGTGTACATTCGGCGGGGATAGTCGACAGGAGTGAAGCCTCGAAGGAAGCAAAGGCGCTCGATGCTATCGACAAAGTGCTTACCCTTGAAGGGGCAGGACTCGACAGAGCGGGGGCAGATGCAGCCATTGAGGGACTGGCATCGAAACTGGTCGCCGACGGCCGGATCACCGAACTGAAAAGGATTAATGAGAAATTTGATGCAGTCCATCTTGCCGGTCCTTTTCCGCCGCCGATCGACTGGACTGTTGTCGACAGGGTATGCTCTGAGAATTCGGTGGATATACTGTTCTCCCTTGAGGCATTTGATACAGATACCAGAATAAACTACCAGGTCATTAAAGGAGGCCCTCCAAAAACCCTCCTTGGCGCCGTGACAGGAGTCGAGCACAGGGCCGATATGCAGACACTGGTAAAAACCGCATGGAGAATATATTATCCTTCCCGCCAGACAGTCCTTGATGAGTTCCCTGTTGTCCACAGCCTCAATTTCTCGGCAACGGGACTTACCCCGGTGGTGGCTGCCGCCGCCCTTATTGACAGAAAGGAAGCTGTTAAAAAGGTAGGAATCAGAGCAGGGGAAATCTATGCGTCAAGAATAATCCCCTACCAGATTGAAGTTGAAAGAGATTATTATGTAAAGGGAACGGATAACTTCAGAACAGCAATGAGAAAAGCAAGGACAGGAAAATGGGATGAGGCCGGTGACCTATGGAGGAAGGAAACACAGAATCCTTCCGGAAAAATAGCCGGCCGTGCTCATTACAACATGGCCATAATTGAGGAGATTAACGGCAACCTGCCCGCTGCCCGGGAATGGGCGGAGAAGGCTTATGAAAACTATAATCTCAGAAAGGCGCTCAAATACGTCAGAATTATTGAGAACAGGATGAGAGAGAACGAACTTCTGCAAATACAGGAAGAAAGACAATACCAGAGATAAACAAACCAAAACCTTTTTAACCATGAAAAAAACTACCGGAAGAAGCACCAGGCGCGAATTCCTGGCTAAAACCACCGTTGCTGCAGCAGGCCTTGCACTCGGAACCAAGGCATTGACAGCATCTGAATACAGCAGGATAACCGGCTCTAACGAAAAAATCAGGGTCGGCTTTATCGGCCTCGGAAACAGAGGGTCGCAGTTGCTGCGGCTCTTTATGTCGAACCCCGATTGCGAAGTCGCAGCTTTCTGCGACGTTTATGAACCTTACATGTCCCGCGACAGGAGCCTGGTGGAACCGAGATATATCAGGGAACTCGGAAGCCAGATTCCTCAGATGGGTGAGAAATTTCAGAATCCCGTAAAAAAATATTCCGATTTCAGAAAACTGCTGGAAGACAAAGATATCGATGCCGTGGTTATTGCAACTCCCGACCACTGGCACGCCATCCAGACTATCCAGGCAATACAGGCCGGGAAAGATGTTTATGTCGAAAAGCCGTTAACGATAACAATCAGAGAGGGAAGAATGATGGTCGAAGCCCAGGCAAAAAGCAAACAGGTGGTGGCAGTCGGTCTTAACAGAAGGGGCAATTCCGTATATCAGAAACTTGCCAGGGAGATTCCCGCCGGCAAAATAGGGAAAGTAACTGTGGCCCAGGCTTTCAGAATAAACAATATGTTTCCCGACGGCATCGGCAAAATGAAGGATGAAAACCCTCCTGCAGGTCTTAACTGGGACATGTGGCTGGGTCCAAGGGCCTACAGGCCTTACAGATACAATATTTCACCCTATAAATTCAGATGGTGGAGCGATTATTCAAGCCAGATGGGTAACTGGGGTGTACATTTTATGGACGTAATAAGATGGATGGCAGGGGAAACCGCACCCGTTGCAATTTCAGCTCACGGAGGCAGGTACGTCGTTGCCGACGACAGCGATATCCCCGATACAATGCAGGTAACATACGAGTTTAAATCGGGACTGATTGTTAATTTCTGCATATACGAAGCAAGCAGCGGCGGACTTTTTCAGTTCGGAGAAGTGGAACTGAGAGGTACAAAAGGAACCCTGTGGGCCAACGAAAGCGGCTACAGAATTACTGCAGCCCGGCCGGGACAGTTCCAGACATGGACAAAGCAGATTGAGGATGAGGTTTTTGATTCACGCAATGAGCCTCTTCCCGATGGCAGCAGCCGCGACAGTACTGCAGCCCTTGTACGTAATTTCCTCGACTGTGTCAAATCGAGGCAGACACCCCTCTGCCCGCTCGAAGAGGGACACAGGTCAACAAGCTTTGCCCACCTCGCAAATATCGCGGTTAAGGTTAAATCAAGGCTCGAATGGGATCCGGTGAAGGAAAGATTTACAAATAATGAAGCTGCCAACCAGCTGCTTCATTATGAATACCGCAAACCCTGGAAATTATAAAATCGGGTGGCATGGAAAAGGGAAAAAATCATTACACACGAAGAGGCTTTGTTAACCTGATGGCTTCTGCAGCTGCCGCCGCTCCGGCAGCTTATGTGACAGGTTATCTCCCCGAAACACCTCAGGAGCCCGAAGGGAAACGATATATTCACATATTTACAAAACCCCTGCAGTGGCTCTCTTACGATATGATGGCCGGGACGGTTGCAGCTGCCGGCGCCCACGGAATCGATTTACCGGTGCGCCCCGGCGGCCATGTTCTGCCCGAAAATGTTAAAAGAGACCTGCCCCTCGCCGTAAAGGCTGCCAGAAGTCACGGCCTCAGGGTCGATATGATCGTGACTTCCATTACAGCTGCAGGAGAAAAATATACCGAAGATATTCTGGGAACGGCATCAGACCTCGGAATAAAATACTACCGGCTCGGGTATATCAACTATGACGAAAAAACAGGCATCTGGAATACTCTTCAGAAATACAAACCTGTTTTCGGGGAGCTCGAAAAATTAAACAGAAAATACGGTATTCACGGAGCTTACCAGAACCATTACGGAACAAGGATTGGAGGACCGGTATGGGACCTGTTCGAACTCCTTAAAGACCTGGATCCCCGGTATATCGGATGCCAGTACGATGTGAGGCATGCCGTGGCTGAAGGAGGTAGCTCGTGGGTGAACGGCCTTAAACTGATTGCCCCGTGGGTGAAATGCACCGATATAAAAGACTTTAAATGGACACAGGCCGGAAACGGCAGGTGGAACCCCGAAAGTGTCCCGCTCGGAAACGGGATGGTGAACTTTGAAGAGTATTTCAGAATAGTAAAAAGTTACAATATCACCGGTCCCGTGTCAATACACCTCGAATATCCTCCGTTTGAAAGATTCAATGAGAAACTGCCCGACGAAGAGAAACGGAAACTCTTCATCACTGCAATGAAGAAAGATGTAGATACACTGAAGGGATTTTTTGAGAAATATCAGCTTGATTGAGAAAAACGGATGAACAGAAGAGAATTTGCAAAAAAGGCCGGCATTGTGGCTGCCGGTCTGGGTGCCTTGCAGGCAGCGGGAGTGTCCGGCTGCGCAGGCAGGAAAAATACCATTGAGATCATTGCCGCAAAAGGCGCTTTTGAGAAAGAACCTCTTTTAAGACCTTTCGGATTCAAGGGAGGATACATGACTGAAATATGGCAGACGGCAGCAATGCTTGAAAGTGCCAGCGGTATAAAAAAGACAGGTGTCTGCACGCAGAATGTGCTCTGGAGCGACGCCGGAGTATTCGCCGCCAACGACGAAGAAAAGGGGAATGCCCTGATGTACGACCTGACAAACCATGCTCTTAAGCTTGTAACCGGAAGAAGGTTCAGGACACCGGTCGACCTCCTTGAATCAGTTATTGACGAGTTGCTCGATTACGGCCGCAAATCGACAGGCAAAGCCGATCTCAGGAAAACATTCGTGCTTAATTCCCTCGTCGGAGTTGACAATGCCGCCTGGCTTCTGTATGCCGCAGAGAACAAAATTAACTCCTTCGATGAGATGATCCCTGAGGAGTACAGGGCAGGTCTGAGCAATCATCATGATAAAATTGCCAGCATTCCGCTTATGGCATATTCCATCCCGGTGGAAGAAATCAGGGCTGCTGCTGATCAGGGATATTTCTTTATGAAGATAAAGATCGGACAACCCGGGACACAGGAGGAGATGCTTCAGAAGGACATGGAGCGTCTCACCGCAATACATGACGCCATCGGGGGCGCAAGAACGCCCTGGACCGGTGACGGCAGGCTTCCGTACTATTTCGATGCCAACGGCAGGTATGAAAAAAAGGAGACTCTTCTGAGACTGCTTGACCATGCCCGGAAAATAGGTGCTTTCGATCAGATAGCAATTATTGAGGAGCCGTTTCCGGAAGAGGCTGAAATCGATATATCCGATATCCCGGTGAGAATTGCAGCCGATGAGAGTGCGCATACCGATACTGATGCCCTCGAAAGGATAAAAAGAGGATACCGCGCCATAGCTTTGAAGGCAATAGCCAAAACCCTCAGCATGACTCTGAAAATCATAAAAGTTGCAAGGGAACATAACATACCATGTTTCTGCGCCGACCTGACCGTCAACCCGCTTCTGGTGGAATGGAATAAAAGCGTGGCAGCAAGGCTTGACCCTTTCCCGGGACTGGGTCTTGGTCTGCTCGAAACCAACGGACACCAGAACTACGCCAACTGGGCCGCAATGCGCGGGTATCACCCGTACCCGTCAGCCCGCTGGGCGGAAACGCGAAACGGCTTATTTGAACTTGACGACGATTATTACAGCAAGAGCGGCGGTATTTTCATCGAACCGAAACATTTTACAGATCTGATAAACCGGAAGTGATACATCAGGCAACCCGGAGACGCCGGTAGTGTCCGGTTCATTAGCCGTCTGCTGCGACCGGCGTTAATCGTCAAATGTCATCTTTTTGAAATCAGTAAGGTCGAGGGCCTTCCTGCGGTACATCCTTTTAAGCTGTTTTTCCTCCTCCTTTTGGGTCAGGCGGCTGAGTCCGAAATAGGAGTACGAAGTAAATTCGTTACCGTATGCCTCAAAAGGCACAAGTGCTTCAATGGCAGATTTGTAAAAGCTTTTTGCAGCATTGTTGTTGCGGTATTTCTTTTCCTGCAGCAATCCGTTAAAAACCAGCAATTCAGCTCTGTAATAAGCATTCGTATCGGATCCGGAATGACTCAGAATAACACTTTCAGCTTCATTATATTTCTTAAGCAGAAGCAGGTTCTTGATATACATGGACCTGAAAAGGACATTGGAAGGATACCTGTTGTACAGTTCCTTTGAATAGGGAAGAGCCCCCTGGTAATCCGTTTCAAAATGCATTTTGATCCAGGAAAGCATTGAGAGCGCTTCAGCTTTAAGCGCCATGGCTTTATTACTGCAGATTTCGAGCTGTTCGATGCCCTTCTTCATGTTACCCTGTGGAAAAAGAAAAGCAACAGTTTTATATACCGGCCTTACTTTCGGATATGCATCCCGGTAATAATTATAGACTCCTGAAAAGAAATAGAAGTCAGGGCATTCGTTTGTCAGCTTCATTGAACGCATAAGCGGCCTGTATGTCTGGGACGCCAGCGGCATTACTTCGCTGCTCAGTCCGTTGTCGGCGTAGAAGAGAAGCAGTAACCCTCTGGCGCTGAGGTTGGCCAGCAGGTATTCAGTGGAATATCCGTCGGGAGGGTAACTGGCAGGTTCCGATTTTTCAATGCACCCCCGAAGTATCTTCTCATATTTTGCCCTGCCGGGTGAAGAAGCGGTTAAGGGAAATCCTTCCCAGTAAATCATCATACCCCGGTAAAGATCACAAACAGGATGTCCGGGATGCCGCCGCGCAAGTTCGGCATACACTTCCTCCGCTACGCGGAAATCCATATTGTAAATACTTTCTATCCCTTCACTGATCAGTCTTACCGATACCGAGTCCTTTAAAACCTGTCCCTGAGATTTTTCTGCCGGATTCAAAAAAAGAAAGGCAGCTGCCAGCAAAAAAATCATGAACTTCTTTATTTCACCCCGGTACATAAATTAAGGATAATGAAACGGAATTAAGGAATGTAAAGGTAATCAAATAACATTTACAATCCGGTGTTTGATATAGCTGGCTAAATTTCTATTTTTGGATAGCGGTAGAAACAGATGACGCTCACAACAGATAATATATTGCTGATTGGTTCACTCCTTTTATTTGTGAGCTTACTGGCGGGAAAGGCCTCTTTCAGGGTAGGAATTCCCACTCTTCTGTTTTTCCTGGCAGTAGGGATGATTGCCGGTTCGGATTATATCGGCGGAATAAGTTTCAACAACCCCGGTGTTGCACAGTTAATAGGAATTATAGCACTCTGTTTCATTCTTTTCTCCGGCGGATTTGAAACTGACTGGAGCTATGTGAAGCCCGTGATAGGGCAGGGGCTTATGCTGTCCATTCTCGGGGTTTTCATTACGGCTGTTACCCTTGGTCTCTTTGTCTGGATTATTTCGGATTTTTCAATCTGGGAAGGATTGCTGCTCGGTGCTATTGTTTCATCAACTGATGCTGCTGCTGTTTTTTCAATACTGAGAAGTAAGAACCTGGCGCTGAAGGGGCATATAAGGCCGCTCCTGGAGTTTGAGAGCGGCAGCAACGATCCGATGGCGAACATCCTTATGGTCGTCTTTATCAGTATCATACTGAACCCGGGAAAGCCTGTCTGGTCGGTTCTTCCGCTCTTTGCCGAACAGTTGCTGATAGGTGCCGCCTTCGGAGTATTCTTCGGTTTCGTAGGCAGGTTTGTCATCAACCGGATTGGCCTCGATTATGAAGGGTTATACCCGCCGCTGGCCATAACCCTTATGCTGATGACTTATTCCGTAACTTCGTCCATCGGAGGGAATGGTTTTCTGGCAGTTTATCTTTCGGCCCTCTGGCTTGGCAACCAGGAACTGCTTCACAAACGGACAATAATGAAGATGTTCGACGGCCTGGCATGGCTCATGCAGATCATATTGTTTATAACGCTCGGACTGCTGGTTACTCCCGGACATATTCTTCCTGTTATCGGTATCGGCCTTGCAGTATCCGCATTTCTGATTTTTGCCGCAAGGCCTCTGGCTGTCTATATCTGCCTTCTTCCTTTCAAAATGAAAAACAGGGTCAGAGGCTTCATTTCATGGGTGGGACTGAGGGGTGCAGTGCCGATAGTTTTTGCCACGTTCCCGCTGATGGCCGGCCTCGAAAAGGCAGAAATGATATTCAATATTGTATTCTTTATTTCAATCACATCCGTACTGCTTCAGGGCACAACAATACCGGTTATGGCCAGATGGACGCACGTTTCCCTTCCTTCCAGGGTGAAGCCTGTTACTCCCGCCGATATATTGCTCTCGGAGCCTTTCAATAACGCGATGGCCGAAGTAACAATTACGGCTGCATCACCAGCGGCAGGCAAAAAGGTTATTGACCTCGGT
>ERZ795051.5692-NODE-5692-length-10785-cov-6.434017_pt1 | contig 10785 bp, 6 predicted proteins | sample MGYA00375135_ERZ795051 | MGnify/ENA primary metagenome ERZ795051 (study PRJEB30180, sample SAMN05720222) | activated sludge metagenome | isolation source: Anaerobic digester | place: Japan | collected 2015-05-26 ... | reverse complement strand
ACTCGGTCACCTCTCCATTTGACAAAGTATACTTTTTTGAAATATAAAAATCAACAAACAAGAGATATTTTGCTTGTTCAATATTTTGAATTTTTTCTTCTTGACATTTAAAGTGATTTTTTTTAACTTTCTCACAAGTTATCTTTGAAAGGCATACTGTTATGAAAAACTACTCTAAAACAATCGTATGCTATCAATTCTTTTTAGGAAAATACCGCTTCCTCTTCTCAATTGCGGACATTTTCAATTTACCTGCCTCAATTATTCAGCAGGTCCCCCCCAATATGTCCTCATCTATCACTCCAGAAAAATTTTCCTATTCAATTAATTACTGTTGACTGAAAGATAACTTAATTTATTAGTTTTTTAGGCAGTTGATTTAGAAAAGATGTTATAAGGAGGTTGTGTAATGAAAAACCATCCATCGGCCATACTTATATTTTTATTATCCATCCTTTTTTTGCCCCTATGGGCAATAGGTCAGGAAATGCGTTCAATTAATCCGATAGCAACACCTGTAAGGCTTAAAGTAGGCGGGGATGTGGTAAAACAGCCAGTTCCCCTTGATACAGAAAAGGTTAGAAATAATGTTGAGGGCCTTTTTAATAAATGGAATAACGGTGATGTCACGGATATGCTGTCTGATAATTTCTACGATAAGACGCGTTTTGGCGATGCCATGCAGACAAACATACCAAGGGATTCGAGGGTTAAGATAATGGGTATGGGTTCTGTGCAGACACTCGAGCAGCGTATTGTAACTGACCCTGACGGCTCAAAAAGAAAGGTTACCCTTGGTTCGGTAAACGTGAATTCCCAGGTTGAATTTAACGATCCGAGCAAAGGTTTTGTCAGGGTACCCGGGACTAACGAAATTGTCTTCGAGATATCTGAGAAAATCAAATAGGGGGCAGTAAATGAAAAAAATAAATATTGCCGAAAGGCATATAATTTTACGGTTTTTTGTAATATTCATTGCGGTACTGCTTTTCTACGGATATGCAGGCGCTGAAACCTATACCATGAAAGCACCCAATACATATCATTCAATAAAACTCAAGCAGGAAGAGCGTTTTTATTACGGCTCAAGTCCATTCAGCAATTTTTCCTTAACTACAGAGGGTTGGGCATGTTCAGAGAGATACGCAGATACAGCAATCAACAAGATAAGAGAGATAAACAGGTTTGTGCAGCCATTGGTTGAGGCACAACAGGTGTTGAGCAATCTTGAAAAGGTTTTGATTCAGATGGGCAGGGAAAAGGTGATTACATTGTCGAAAAGCAATGTACAGAATGTCGTTTATAAGGCTATTGGTGATGTAATGACAAAGGCGGGCTTTTCATCTGAGAGAGATGTTTTACAAAGGGCGGATGATGTGGCGAAAGATACAATTGAACAGGGAAAGGATATGAATCAAATGTTCGGTTACTACGGGAATAGTGATATTTTTAAACACGTTGATTACGGAACGCCTTCTTCTATCTGGAAGATTTCAAAGATGGAACCGGATGAACCGTCATCAGTAGTTTTCGTAGCACAGAACTGTTATCAGAAGCAGGATTTAGAGGCAATGTATAAAGCAATTATAAGCGCAGCAAGCAAGCTGGAAGAGGTGTCCAAATCCTATAAGGAAACAAGAGACAGGGTGCTTGCACTGGGCAAATAGAGCATTTAACGGAGGGGATATGAGATTGTCCGTTTTTAGAAACATTATAGCAAAGGTTTCGATCACCTTACTACTGTTTATGGCATTTTATGCCGCACCTGTTTATTGCGATGAGCCCGCTAAAAAAGGAGATGACCTCCTTGCCACTATCCGCCACATGGAAGCCCTTCTTTTACGCCCGTGCGATAAAGTGGAGAAGCTCATGAACGACCTTATTATATACGGCAGGGGTTATCAGCTTATTGAAGAAGACAGGGCCAATTTATATTCCGAGTGGACAAAGGCATATGTAAAATATGTAAATGATTTTGTAGTAGTTGCCGATGACAATGGCACAACCATCCCCGGAAAGTTCATCAAAAGGTTTCTTGATTTGAAAAAGATGGCGGAAGAGGGCGGTGTTCTTGCGGACGGACCCATGCCTGATATGGCGCTTATTAAACTTGCACACAGCAAAAGCGCAAACAAATATTTTTATTTTGATGACCCGAATTCGTCTGATGGAAAAAAGAAGTTCGAATTAAGATATAAACTGGAGGAAGAATACGAGAAGCTTGTTAACGATTGGAATAAAGCACGAGATGACTTTTACAAACAATTTGATGACAAGGGGACGATGAAGAATTTTTCAAATGCCCTTGAGGAAAAGACAAAGGAAGGAAGGGAACACCAGTTAAAATACATGGATTTGTCATCTGAACTGCATAGCCTTGCCCTAAGTGGTAATTATGAGCACTGCCTTGGAGAGATGCAGGCGATGAAGTATTCGGTTCAGAACATGGGTGACAGCCTTTTCGCTCCTTTATATGTCCAGGGCGAGAAAAGGACCCCTGAGAGTCTGCCGGGCATGGGTTTTAAGTTCACGGCGCAGAAGGTTTACAAACCTATTACAAAACCGGATATAGGCGCTTTCCCGCTTGCGCTGCATCTTAAATTCAATGGTACGGATTATTTTAAGCTCGAAAGAGACCTCCTGGAGATCAAGATAAAGGCGGCCGAGGAAGAGACAAGGATCCTTGGATTCGGTATGGGCAGAATTGGTGAATTTGCTTTTAAAACAGTCCATAAAACAGCAGAATCATTTGCAGCCCCTGTTTTGCTTGTCAAATATGTGGTTGAGCACCCGGTGGATTCAGTAACAAAAGGCGCAGATTTCATTGTTGGTCTTCCTAAGGCTATCGGCGATACTAATGTAATTGAACTGAACAAGAAGGCGGGGGATTTTCTCTGGGGGAATACATTTAAGCTTTTAGATAGCATAGGCGAGATTGCAAAGGACATAAACCCCATCAAGTGGGATCGTTTTGAACCCAAACCCGGAGAAACGCTTTTGCAGGAGATTGACCGTTTAAAGGGAAAGCTCGATTCAACCAATAAAGTAAAAGAAGGCATAGAGGTCGCCTCTACACTTACCTCAATTGTGGTGGAGGCCTTGCTGGATAAAGGCATCACAAAAGGTCTTAACAAACTCGATGATGCAGTTGCTGCTTTCAAACAGCAGTCAAAGCTCCAGGGGCTATTAAGCAAAGTTGACGATATCCAGGACGCTAAGAAGGTTGTCGGCGCAGCGGATGATATTGTTCCTGACAAAAAAATCATGCAGGATCTGCTTCAGGAACAGTCTGAGAACGCAAAAAAATTTAGCGAGTTTTTAACAGGCGACAAACCTTTGGAAAGAGGCGTGAGACTTCCCGATGATGTGGGTAAAAAGATCGGTGTAGTTGATAACACCGGAAAACCTGTCCAATTGCGGGCAGGGGAGCAGCTTGGAAAACCTGGGGGATTCAATACAGCCTTTGTTGATGCGGACGACTCGAATCTTGTAATAAGAAAGACAAACCAACCCATGACCAAAGAGGCGCTTGAGATAGCAGATGCGCATGACAGATTCGGCAGGCAGGTGCTTGAAAAGGAGGTGGGAGGCTCTTCCATCAGGGTAGCAAAAATAGAGGGCGAGTTTTATGAGCAGACCGCAGGAGGCATAGTGCGTTACCAGAAGGTAGAGAGGGTAACAGACACGGCCCTCGACCAAGTCGCCAAACAGGGTGGAAGTATGACCAAAGGACAGCAGCTTGCCCTTGAGCAGGCCCACAGGGATTTGAACAACTCAGGATACGTCTGGATGGATAATACACCGAAAAACTATTCATTTGAAAAGCTTCCAGGCGGCGAGGACAGGTGGCGGGTGGTTGTAATAGACCCTGACGGCATCTATCCCATAAAAGGCAAAAATCCCACCGTAGCCAAGGCTTTCCAGGAGGCTGTAAATAATACGCCCAAGGCAATTGAAACAGCGGGGGGAGCAGAGAATTCTATGCAAAAACTTTTCGCGTTTTCCGAAAAATACGATGAGGCGGCAAAAAAGTTCAATATAGTTAATGATCCCAATGCAGCGATAGATTGGGATAAATTAAAAAAAGCAAACCCTAAAATGGTGCCGGATGAAGATGTCAGCAGACTCCACTGGGCGCCTGACTCGAAACGTCTTGATGTTGCCGATGATATAAAAAAGCTCGGTGATGACAGACTTATAGAATCAGTTGATCAACACAATATCGGTCAGCTTTTAAACGACCCCAAATATAAAGAACTTGTGGAAAAACAGAATGCGCTTAATAAGAAGATAAACGAGATTGCAGAGAAGGTGGAACCGCAGATAAAGCAGGCGGAACAAGCAATCGAGGCTGGACCGAAACCACCGCCCCAGCCGGATAAACCATCGGGTATCGATAAGGGACTGGCAGACAAATTAAATCTCCTTTCACAGCAGACCGCAAACGCTATTAACGCTGAGAATTGTGCACTTTTAAGAAAGCAGGCTTTAGCCGGTTCAAAAGAAGAGTGGCTTGTGAATGCTGTAAAAGACTGTGTTGCCCAGGGATTTTAGAGAGGAGGTGGAGTTATGAAGAAAACCTTAATTTCGAATTTCCAATTTCCAATTTTAAATTTTAAATTAGAGATAATTGCACTATTGACAGCAGTCTTCATTTCGTTTATGGCGGCGGCTCCTTTGTGTGCACAAGATAAGGGTAAGGAGCAGATAATCGCTGCGCCCAAGGATTTCATTGAAAAAAATCTGAAGGAATTCAATGAGAGATTGAAAAGGCTTAAAGAACTCTATCAGAATCAGTATGGTTCACTTTTTGCTGCAACAAGCCCTGTAGATGCCGAATTGATAGCGAAAGAGCTGCCAAAACCCACGACGCTCCGCCTTGCCGTTCAGTATCCCGAGGAAAAAAAGCAGGAGGAAAGGAAGATCACGATTGAGAGTGGCGATTATTTTCTTGACGATATCTATGTGTATGCAGAAGTTGACAGGATGTATCAACTGACACATGGATATAGTTATAGCGGCGAAGACATGCTTGTGGCGGCGGATGTCCAATCGTCCCAACTGCTCGGGCTGCCTTACAAGGCAAGGCTTAACACAAGCGGCAGAATATATTATATAAGCAAGGACAGAACATCAACGTATGGCGGATATGGAGAGGTTTGCTGCATATCGGTGGGTAAGGAGGAGTATTGTGCAGAGGCTTCCAACACCTACCCTTATAGATGTATAAGGAAGGCATATAACGAATATTGTAGTAAATATGCCGAGATACCTAAAACCGGTTACCTCTGGGAAGACCCCAGGTTATACAGGAAAGAACTCAGCCTTTCTGTACAGAAGATTCAGGGGGCAACTGTTAATGAAAAGATGAACGAGGTTACATTTTCAAGCCCCGGCAAAAAGGATATAACTTTTATTTCACCTCGAAAATATTCTCCCGAAGAACAGTATAGGACCTACAGGAGTTGCATACCTAAATTCTCATACAGATACTCCGGGTCTTACTACGGCTACTCGTCTGCCAGTTACGGGCTTGATAAGGCGGTGACAGGCTACAAAACAGCCGGCAACATTTCTTCGGGAATTAAGTTTACCGCAGTTAAATTTAAAAAATTCGGTTTTCCCGGGCATCAAATCGACGCATCATATGGCGGAAAGTTGCAGGATTTGGATTATTTTTATGATTCCAATTCATCAACAGGCCGATATGCTTATGAGTATGGCGGTTCAACAGGCAGACTTGAACCGCATATACTTCTTGATTACGGAGATGCAGGGGGTTTAAAGGCGGTAAAGGCATCGGAAATAAAAGCCCCAGTTACATGGTCGATTACAAAAACAGGCCCTTTTTCCATTTCAGAAGATGGCTATGTTACATACAGGGGCGGTTCTGGCGAGACAAATTTCAGGGTCACGCTTGGAGGCTATGAATCTGTTGAAGGAAGTATAACAGCTAATTCTATTGAATTGGTGCTTGACGATACAATGAAACGCAGAGCTGTATCTCCGGGAAAGAATCACAAAGTGATAATTAAGGTAAAAGGTGCAGCAGATATGAACCGCTATCAGGTAAAATGGACAGGAGAGGGCGGCAAATGGGCTCAGAACGTAACGCCGTTTAAAAAGGTAGGGGATGCATGGCAGGCGGAAGGCTCATTCGGTGTTGCCTTTGACGGTTTATTTGACAAATCAAGCCTTAACAAGCCCGTTAAGATTGCAGCCGAGCTGATAAGGACAGCCGATAACAGCAAAATTTATGCCTATGAAAACTCAGACCTTAAAACCACGTATCCTGCTGTTGACAAGCTCGAACTCTATGCAGGCGTGGGCAAAGCAACCCCTGAGAAGGTTACAGAACCCATAGACCTATTCACCTCATTTGAAACGCCGAAAGTCGTTCTTTTGCCAAGGTTGTCCATTAAAGGGGGTGACCCTTATTCTCTCGGAGAGATAAATCCTTCAGCAAATATCCAGGTTACATCCAGTAATCCGGCTATTATATATGTAGAAAATGAAGTGGCAAGATTATCGTCGGGCCGTGAGCTTAATTACGTGAATATAATAGCACTCCCCGCAGGTAGAACAGGTTCTGCAAAGGTAGTGGCAAAGATGGGGGGCAAGGATTTAGACCCCGCAGGCTATGCAAATATAGCAGGGGATCAAAATGAACTTATTTCAAATGCCGTTGAAATTAATGTAAACGATGTGTATCTCCTCGCTGAGACCTCAACGGGCGGTCGTGCTACTTACAAACTGATGATTAATGGCCCTGCTGATATGTCAAAATATCAGGCGCGCTGGACAGGAGAGGCTACAAGGACAACCTCTTTTACAAAGGATAATGGTGTTTTTACAACAACCCTTGACACGACTCTCAGGATGGATAGGGTGACTATTGAGAAGGCAGGAAAGGCATTTGCACAGTTCAATGTGAAAACCGCAGCGAGAAGACTCAGCATAAAACTCCTTCCACCCAAACCGCCGGTTACCGTAGTCAGCAAGGTTGACGTAGCAAATCTTGGAAGCCTTGAGACAATTACCGAGTGCAAAAAGCAGGTTGGCCGCCAGATTGAGTTATTCGGATTTAATCCGGGTATGGCGGTTGAGGATTACTGCAGGGCGGAAAGAGAAAAACAGAAGCAGGAAATCAAGGGGCAAAGAGAAGACCAGAAGGCATTTAACAAGATGTTGAGCGACCTGAACAATAAGGGGCAGGATCTCGTGGTGGTATCCGACACGATGAGGGTGGGAGCCGCTGTTAAAGGAGATATCACTGCTATGGGCAGTGATGTGTTCTGTTTTTGGTCGCTGGAGAACAAGGCGAATATTGAACTTCAGAGTGCTGTAACACCCATTGAAAAGGTGGGTTCTGACGAAGGGGCGTGTTTCAATATAGTAAGGGGCTTAAAGGGTGGATTTAACCCTGATACTGTTTTAAAGGTTGACCTTGTTGTGCCGCCCAAGCCTGTAGCACCTGTTGTTGCTGATAGGGAGAAGGTGATTACATACGGTGGTACGCTTATCCGATAGGGGAGGAGACGTGAATATGAAAAATTGCCTGGTAATTGGGTTTGCTGTTGCGCTTGTGCTTATAAGTGTAAATGCATACCCTCAGCAGAATGTAATACTTGACTCGGACAAGGCAAAGCTGTTCGAAGACTTTGCAAAGTATTTTTTTACGCCGGGTCAGGCGGAAAAACTAACCGGTACAGGACAAATTCAGGAAGGTGATACGGTATTCAAGGTCGTCAAGGTAACCAATATACAGGGGAATAATCCCTTCAACCCGATTCAGCCTGTCTATAATTTCGGCGGTGTCCTTGTGGCAAACGTCGATGATCTGATGGAATGTGTCCGGGGAGGAACCTGCCAGGCTACCTCTGGCGGGGGCGGCATTATATGCGCACCGAATTCAGATACTTCGGATACTGCAAGTTTTAAAGACAGCGTGGGAGTTTATATAAAAGGCAACGGGACTATCTGCAGGGTTGAAAAATTACCGTCTGTTGCGGATTTGAAATACGAATCAATATTTGTAATGTATGACAATATAATGTCTATGGTCTCTGTTGCTGGAACAGACAGCACCTCGGACTATAAGATGACCAAGCCGCCTTCGAGCAGTTCTGTTGTATGGCCCGGTGGCAATACCGTTTATAAGGTACCAAACGGGACATATACAGCAGAGGTGCAGAACAAGGGTACAGGGGCAAGATACCGTATTAATTTTACCGTAACCAACCTGCCCGGGAATAATGTGCGTTTAACGGTCAATTCACTTAATAGGATATGAAAAACCTTTTATGTCTTGCAGGGTCACAGGGGTCACGGGGTTGTGTCTTACAATATGGAATAACTGGGCAAAAGAATGGGATTGTGCTACTTTGCGTAAAGAATAATTTGAGGGAGGAGGACGTGAAGGAGAAGGGGAGCTTGACATTATATAAAAAACAGCTTTTTCTCTTGTGTGTTTTTTTGTTTTTATCTATTATCTATCCTGCTTTTAATGTGATAGGGCAGACTACGAACGAGCCCAACACGATTTTTGACGTGATTGTACCGGAGTGGCAGATAACGGGGAGCAACACAATGCGAAGTGATTATTATATCAATAAGGGTGATGAAACCCAATCGCCATATCCTCATACAAACGCAAAAATTTATAATGAATTTAATATAAATTTCAACAAGAGGAATAACCAGTATGACTTATGGAGAGGTGAGATATTCGGGGTCTTAAATGATTCACAATACAGGAGCAACCACTATGGGGCGGTACCTGAAAAATTGAATCTTACTAAAGAAAAAGGTGATGTGCCTGTTCCTTTTCGTCTTGAGATGGGGGATATCTTTTCATATTATACTTATAGAACAATGCAGACCTCCCTGAAAGGTTTCCAGTTCGACTTCCAGCCTTTTCAAGACTCGATGAGAAGACATTCGATACTTCTAACCTCAGGGGCTCAACAGGCATCATGGAGGGATTTCCATGCCAGCGACAGTTATTTCAACGGTGTGTCTTATCTCGTAGATGACCCCATCTTTGGCAAATACAGTCTAAATTTTGTCCATAATACCCGTCAGGGTAATGCAGATGAGACAACTGTCTGGCGTTCCCAGATGGTTTACAGCATTGCTGGGTCAAACACAGTTGCCCTTGGCAATCAGAAGGTTTTACTGGAAGGGGAACTGAGTCAATTTTCAGGTGATCATGATGGGTTTACCGGCCCAGAAAGCGGTCAGGATAGAAATGATAAGGGGATTTTCTTTCAGGGCAGCGGAAAGAGCAACTGGCCCCTGACTTACAGGGTAAGGTATGAGGAATACGGTAGGGATTATCGTCCTGTAGGTGCAACCATTTCATCAGGCACAAGGAATATGGAAGGACACATGGGATGGCTGTTTCCCAAGGGTTATCAGTTGCGTGCCCGCGCCCAGAAAATAAGAGATGAGCTTGAAAGCGACAACCCCACAGACAGGATTGTCTACGGTGTAAATATGACCGGTTCCATCGGTTCAATAGATATGTTTTTGCAGGATGCAACCAACAAGGACAGGACAACCGATACACTTACCCAGAATGTTAACATTAATTTAAATATCCCGAAGATTGCCAGCTGGACAGCAAGGGTGGGATATCAGTACCAGAATATGTATAACAGGGTACCAGGCTCTGACGACAATGAGGTAAACCAGTTAAGCATTAATGCTGATCATCCTCTGTCTTTCTGGAATATAAACGGCTCGATCACCCCGGGATTTGTCGTGCGAAAGATAAATAATTCGACGAGCCGGGCATGGGAGGTAAACCCTACACTTGCCTTAAGCTTAAGAACGGGTCAGCACAGCCTTGACTATAATCTTTCATGGTATGACCAGAGAAGGCTTATAGCGAATAACCCGGATGTAGCTACAACAACACAATCCCTCAACTACCGTTATACTACAAAGAAATATATCTTTGGTATAGAATGCTCGTCTGGATACAGGGTCCCTGATCCAGGTCGCTCAACAGATTATTATAAGATTGGTGCATTTTTTACATACTATTTTGAAAAACAGCCGATAAAAATTCAACCAGTAAAAACAGATATGGCAAGGGCAGATATACCAGCGCCCTCACCTTTAGCAATAGATATTTCATCCCTGACACCGGGACTTAAGATTGATGCGGTTACAGAAAACTTGAGGAAAAACAATATATTGAATCCTGTCTCAGAAGAGGGCTTACTTGTATACGAAACAAGATTGATTGAAGAGATTGAATTAAGGCAGAGGCTTGCCCTTGTCCATAAGAATAACATTCTCAGGAAATCTGCCATAATAATAGATTTCGGTTTTATGGAAAGACCGGATGATATGATGCAGGCATTTCAGAGGATCCGTTCTATCCTCCTTGACAGATACGGCACACCTACAAACTTTTATGAAAGGGGAACGGTGAGCAGGAATCTTATAAACGATATCCAGACCGGAAACTTTATAAGGATCACAGAATGGTCTAAGCCAGGCGGTGTTATCCGTTTCGGCATACCAAGACGTCTCGATGGCCAGATAAGGATGGAAATCCAGTTTGCAGATAACTTCCCGCCTTATGGCGAAACATTATGGAGTGTTGAGGAGGTGCGTTAACACAGATAGAAGGATCTAAAGGATATGGAAATAAAAGATGCAATGCTTGCAAGGCATGAACTCCTTAAGACAATACGGACGTTTTTCTATGAACGAGGATATATAGAGGTAGAGACACCTAACCTTACATCTACATGCGCACCGGATCCATAC
>ERZ795051.5690-NODE-5690-length-10788-cov-27.462126_pt1 | contig 10788 bp, 13 predicted proteins | sample MGYA00375135_ERZ795051 | MGnify/ENA primary metagenome ERZ795051 (study PRJEB30180, sample SAMN05720222) | activated sludge metagenome | isolation source: Anaerobic digester | place: Japan | collected 2015-05-26 ... | reverse complement strand
GCGGCCAGCCGAGAGTATCCGTCAGCGCCTGCGCGGCGGCCATGTAGACCTGGTCGATCTCCGGCCGCTCCTCGCGGTCAACCTTTATGCATACAAAGGTCTCGTTTAGGAGCCCTGCGACCTCCGGGTCGGCAAACGACTCCTCTGCCATGACGTGACACCAGTGACAGGTCGAGTAGCCGATGGAGAGGAATACCGGTTTTCCCTCCCGTCGTGCGCGCGAGAACGCCTCCTCCCCCCAGGGGTGCCAGTCCACGGGATTATAGGCGTGCTGCAGAAGATACGGGCTCTTCTCGTTGATCAGTCGGTTGGGCGGCGGTCTCGCCCCTCCAGGGGCCCCGGGGCCGCCTCCGTCTTGCGGGTTCATACCCTGAAGGTGCATACACCGGCTGATAAAGGTAAGTCTCTTCCGGCTTGCGGGAAAGAGACCTCTTCTTCGTTCCCGCAAGCCGGGGTGCAGACCCGCGGCCGGGGGCATGGCGAGGTTTTATCTATCAGGCCTCAAGTATCATGCATGAGCGAGCGGTTCATCTTCACCCGCTACCACACCCGCTGCTACCGTTGTGGCGAGGTTGCCGATCAGATCATAAAAGCAGTCTCAGCGCAGGCGCAGGTGGTCTGCTCGGCATGCGGGGCGACCCGGATCTTCATCCCCAGGTTCGAGAACACCGGGATCTCCGGCATCTCTACGCCGATCGGGCGCTACGATCTCTGGAGCATAGAGGCCGACGGATACTGCAAACATTGCGCCGTCACCGGCCCGCACGATCTCGCGATCGGATCAGGCCACTTCACGACCCGTTGCCGCAACTGCGGCTACACCCATTTCTACCGGTTAAACCTGGAGTATATTGCGCAATGCCCGATCGATGATGAGGGGGAGGTCAGCGCTCCTCCCTCACCATAGCGATGGCCTGTTTCGGGCACTCGTTTGCGCAGATACCACAACCCTTGCAGAATTCAAGGTCTATATTCAGTTCCTCGTCGATGACCCCGTCAGGGCAGTACTGGGCGCATAGCCCGCAGGCGTTGCAGGCCTCCTTATCCACCACAGGCCGGAACGTCCGCCACGATCCTGTCTTCCCCGACGCTGCTTCGCCCGGTCTGCTGAGCGCAAGTCTCTCTCTCATACCTTCAGCTCCTCGTATGCCGCCACAGCAGCCTTCACATTCCTTTCGTCGTCAAACATCTCCCGTATCGCCTGTAGCGCCGAGGGGAGTGTGATCACACCCATCTTTGCGAGCGCCCCGAGCACCGGCGTGTTCAGGATCGGGCTTCCCGCGACAACCAGGTTCTGTGCGAGCGCGATCCCGGTAAGGTCGACGTGGTAACAGGTTCCCCTGCAACCATCGACAGGGTGGGCGCTGTTCAGGAGGACGGTCCCGCCGTCCTTCAGCCCTTCCAGGACGTCCACCACGTCCATGATACTCGCGTCGAGCACGATGACCAGATCCGGTTCGTGGATCTGGCTGTAGACCTTGATCGGTTCATCGTCGATACGGACAAACGAGACCACCGGCGCCCCGCGCCGTTCCGCCCCGTAGAACGGGCAGGCTGTTGCGTGCTTCCCGTCCCTGAAGGCCGCGAGAGCCAGGAGTTTTGCGGCTGTGACACCGCCCTGTCCGCCCCGTGAATGGATCCTGACCTCATACATGGTCGTTCACCCCGAACCAGGTCTCCTCACCCGGACGTCTTCCTCTGACAAAATCCGCAATATCGTTGTATGTGACCTCCTGTCCCCCGAGGCCGGCGATCACGCTGTAGGGCTCGATTCCGGTCTTCGCCCGGATTGAGTGGGCCACCACGCCGCCGAAGCCGAAAGAGTAGTCGCGGTCGATGACGACGACCTCCCGCCCGGAGAGATCGAGGTCGGGGAACGGCCTGAACCAGCGCAGCCGCATCGATCCCGCTCTTATACCCTCATCGCGAAGCCGGTCGACCGCCACCTCGGCCTCTTTCCCGAACGTTCCGAGGGCGATAACGACGACATCGGCATCCTCGCACCGGTACTCCTCGGTGGGGCCGTATGAGCGGCCGAATCGGTCTGCAAACTCGCTTTCGACCTCCGCGATCACGTCACGGGCGTCGCGCATCGAGCGCTCGATATCCCATCGGAACCGGTAATAGTTGTCCGGCCCGGTCATGGGGCCGTAACCGCGCGGGTTCTCTGTGTCGATGGCGTGCGGGAGGTGGTATGGCGGCAGGAAATCGCCGATCTCCTCTGTCTCGAGCGACTGCGTGATGTGGCTGAGCGAGAACCCGTCCAGGTTGACCATCACCGGGAGGAGGACGCGTTCGTCCTCGGCGATCCTGAACGCCATAAGCGTGGCGTCATAGGCCTCCTGCACGGTTCCCACGTAGACCTGCAGCCAGCCGGTGTCCCGCTGGGAGAATGCGTCGGTGTGCTCCGCCCAGGTGTTCCACCCGGGTCCCAGGGCACGGTTGACGTTTGCCATCACGATCGGCAGACGCCCTCCCGCGGCCCAGTGGATCATCTCGTGCATGTAGAGGAGACCGTGCGAGCTCGTCGCTGTGAACGTCCGTACGCCGCCGACGCTCGCCCCGATGCATGCCGCCATCGCCGAGTGCTCACTCTCCACGGGGATGTAGCGGCTATCGAGGTCGCCGGTGGTGACGTAATCGGCGATCTGTTCGACGATCTCGGTCTGGGGGGTGATCGGGTATGCGGCGATTACGCCCGGTTTTGCGGCTTTCACCGCCTCGGCCACCGCCCTGTTGCCGGTTGCGATCGTCAGCATATTCCCTCCTCCTCGCGGGCAAGCCGCTGGATGTTCTGCTCCACCTGCTGGCGCATCAGATTGAGGGTCTCGGGGCTCAGGTTCTTGAACCTGCCCTGACCGCTGATGTAGTCCTCGAGCGGTTCGGGTTTTCTCATCGCAGCCTTTGAAGGGCCGTTGATCGTGAGTTTCCCGAACTCGCGCTCGTAGAGTACCCAGACCCCGGTCTTCACGGCGAGTTTCCCCATCTCAACCGTCTTCTCCGTGGGGTAACGCCAGCCCGGCGGGCATGGTGCAAGGATGTGGATGAACTTCGGGCCCTTGATCGAGAGCGCTTTCCTGACCTTCTTGTAGAGGTCGAGGGGGTAGGCGCTGCAGGCTGTCGCCATGTAGGGCGGGTTGTGGGCCTCGACTATCCGGTCGAGGTCCTTCTTGGGCGTGGGTTTGCCGCCAGGGGTCGTGGTTGTGCGCGCCCCTATGGGTGTAGAGCCCGATCGCTGCATTCCGGTGTTGCCGTATGCTTCGTTGTCGTAGCATATGTAGAGGAAGTTGGTCCCCCGCTCGAACGCCCCGGAGAGCGACTGGATCCCGATATCGACGGTCCCGCCGTCGCCTGCGTAGACGATTACGTTGGTCTCCTTTCCTGTGGCTGCAAACGCCTCGCTCATCCCGGAAGCGCAGGCGGCTGCTGCGGCAAACGCTACGTTGTAAACGGGCACGTTCATTGCCGTTGCGGGATAGATCCCCTGGATGACGCTGGTGCAGCACGCGGGTACGACCAGGACGGAGTCAGGGCCGGCGGCTTTGAGCACATAGCGCAGACAGAGGGAAGAGCTGCAGCCCGCACAGGCGGACGTGCATTTGTAGATGTACTCCTCTTTTGGAATCGCTGACAAGTTGGTTACACTCCTCCTGCTTATATCTGTCATCAATTGTAATGAGGGTTTTTACGCCCCGCTCCCCCGGTAGAGGTGGAGAGGCGGAATCGTGAGCCCTCTATTGAGCGTTATACCGCCCGGTCGTCCGGTGCGAGACGGTCGGCGGCGCACGCCATGACTGCGTGGTAACGGAGGCGGGAGGCCAGGTAGCGCCCGCTCTTCACATCGATCTGGAGGGGGTCAAACGTCATACCGTAGTCGATATCCCAGAGTATAAGCCCCCATGGAGGAGCAGCGGCGACCCGCTGTTCGGTCGGTTCTGCAAGCAGGCGTTCGATCTCCGCGGCATCGGACTCGCCGCTCCCCACCGCTTCGAGCACCGTTGCCATCCGGCGGACCATGTTCCAGAGGAAACTCTCGGCTGTAACCTCGAAGACTGCGAAACGCCCCTCCAGAAAGACCCGTGCCGCAAGGATTCTCCTCTCAGGGTCGCGGCCGCTTGACCTGGCAAACGACGAGAAGTCGTGACGCCCTATGAAGACCTGCGCGGCATCGTTCATGGCGGCGATCTTCTCCGGGGCGGGGAAGAAGTAGTAGCGGTATGTCCGGGATCTGGCGCTGTAGCGTGGGTGAAATCCCTCAGGCGGCTCTGCCCAGCCGGTGCACCAGATATCCCCCGGGAGGACGCGGTTCAGCACCTGGATCGCGCGTTCGGGGAGATCCGTCAGGAAAGAACAGACCTGGCGCCGGGCATGCACCCCGCGGTCTGTCCTCCCTGCGGTGGCGAATCTCGCTTCACGCCAGTCGTCGAAGACCTGGATGCGCCTGCAGGCCTCGATGAACTCTCCCTCCACCGTTCGGAGACCGGGCTGCATCTGCGAACCGGAGAAGCGGTCACCGAGGTACGAGAACCGCAGTGCCAGGTTTATCATCGATATACCGTCCGCCTGATTTTGCGGATAGCACCTTTGAGAGACTGGCGGGTGTAGGTGTGGAGCGGTGTCATCCTGCCGCTCGCCATCGTCCGCCCTTCCCGGATCGCGGAGATGATGGAGGCCGCATCCGGTTCTGCCACGACATAGGTGACCCCGAATCCGACATAACGGGCGTTGTGGGCGTCGCTCCCCGCGATCCCGGGTTTCCCGAACTTCCGGGCTATGAGGGCGGCTTTCCGGTTTGCTGACCCGGTTATGTAGCGGCTGTTGAAGACCTCCACCGCGTCAACCGCCTCTATACCTGCTGCAAGTCTCCTCCCGACCCCGTGGCGCCAGCGGTGGTATGGGTGCGGGAGGATAAGCAGAGCCCCCCGCGAACGGGCCAGGGCTACGGTCTCGAAGAAGTCGCGCCCCGCGGGGATGGGTTCCGTGACGCCCAGGGCGAGTAGGTGGCCCTGCTGTGTCGAGACCTCGGTGCCGGGTATCACGATCACCGGCGTGTCGCACTCCATGGCGTAGAGGGCGCCTTCCACCGTGTCGTGATCCGTGATGGCGATGGCATCAAGACCGATCTGCTCGGCCCGCCGGAGGATTTCTTCCACACTGCTCTCTCCGTCCCTGGAGAACCGGGTGTGGATATGAAGATCGCACCGCAGCATGAGATCAGGTTATTTGTCACCTCCCAATAATAAGTGAAGTGTATGCGCATTCTCCTCCCTACCGGAACGGCAACAGCCGGTATTGTGAAAGCGGCGGCTGAGCAGTTTGCCGGCCGCCACGAGATGGATGTGGTGGCCACCGGTGAGATTGCGGCGTTCCTCTCTCCCCGAGACCTCCGGAGGCTGCTTGCCTCCGGCGACTACGATATGGTGATAGTCTCCGGGATGTGCACCGCATCATTTGCCGATGTTGAACGCGCGACCGGTGTCCCTGTATACCGCGGGCCTCGACATGCGGCCGATCTGGCGCTGATCCTCCCGATGCTTGATACGATCACGCTCTCCCGGACTCTGCCCGCCGACGAGTTCCTGGCAGAGAGACGGCGTGAAGAGGCCTACCGGCAGGTGGCGCACCGTGAGGCGGAGGCGGAGCCGGATTTCGTCATCCGCGGTCTGAAGATCGGCGGCAGTTCGAGGATGAAGGTGCTTGCAGAGATCATGGACGCGCACATGCGTGACGACCTTTTAGCAGACGTCCGGCGATTCTTTGAGGCCGGGGCGGATATCGTTGACCTTGGGTTTGGTTTCGATGCGACGGCAGAGGATGTCAGACGGTGTTTCTCGGCCCTCTCCGGGGTTAAAGCCCCGCTGGCGGTGGACACGCAGGATCCGGATCTCATAGAGGCGGCGCTCAACCGTGCTGACCTGGTTCTCTCCCTGCATGAGGGAAACATACCCCTCATAGGTAGGGCGGTTGCGGATGCCGGAGCGGCCGCGGTTGTGGTGCCGCGTGAGCGAACTCTCGCGGAGAACGTTGCTGCCGCGAGGGAGGTCGGCGTCCGCCACCTGATCGCCGACCCCCTGCTCCTGCCTGTGGGTTCGGGACTGACAGGATCGCTCGCCAGATTTTCCGATGCCCCTCGTCCGCTCTTCTTCGGGGCTGGAAACGTCGTGGAACTGCTGGATGCCGATTCCCCTGGTTCAAACGCTCTGCTTGCCGGGATGGCGCACGAGGTGGGGGCCGCGGTCATCTTTACGAGCGAGCATAGCGACAAGACGCAGGGTTCTGTGGCGGAGATGCGCCGAGCGACCGAGATGATGGCTCTCATGACCGGCCGGCCTTATCCGAAAGACCTGGGGCTTGATCTCCTCATCCTTAAAGAGAAGCGCCGCCGCCGCGAACCGCCGCTGGACTACGAGAGTGTCATGGAGGCGTCTCCTGCGCCGGATGAGGTAGTCTATGATCCGCTGGGGTGTATCCGGATCGGGGTCGAGGGGGACTTAATCGTCGCGGTTCACCGCGGCCGCGCCGTGCGGGGGAAGTGCTGGGAGGACGTCTTCTGCGCCCTCCTCTCAAACGGGAGCCTCTCCCGACTCGACCACGCCGCGTACCTCGGTAAAGAACTCTATAAGGCGGAACTTGCCATCAGGCTTGGCCGGAGTTTTGAACAGGACGGGCCGTTCTGAAATGGTTCGCGGTTATCCATGCCCAACGCGAGGGCTTATCTTCCTTCCATTCGTAACTGTCTGTAAGAATGGCCATACGCGGGATCAGCAGGGGTCTGCTTGAGATGCTCTTTGAACTCGGCCGGCAACATCATCCAAACGAGTTCGTTGCGGTGCTGCGGGAGCGTAACGGTGTCATCAGCGATCTCGACCTTGTGCCCGGCACCATAGTCGGGGAGAAGAGCGCCTCGTTCTTCATCGATATGCTCCCGCTGGATACCCACCAGGCCGGCAGCGCCCACAGCCACCCGAACGGTCTCCTCTCACCGTCACCGGCGGATCTCAGGTTCTTCCCCTCGGTTGGCCGCTACCACATCATCATCGGCCCCCCCTACACGCAGGCCGACTGGCGCTGTTACCGCGCGGACGGGAGCGTGACAGACCTGGAGGTGATTGGATGAGGCGTGTGGTCGCGACCGGGACGTTTGATATCCTTCATCCAGGGCACCTCTATTACCTGGAGGAGTCCCGGAAACTCGGCGGCGAACTCTATGTGATCGTGGCGCGGGACGCGAACGTGAAGCACAAGCCAAAACCGGTCATCCCCGAGGACCAGAGACTCCAGATGGTTGCTGCACTGAAGCCTGTGGATCATGCGATTCTTGGCGACCTCCATGATATGTTCAGACCTATAGCGGAGATCCGGCCGGATATCATCACGCTCGGGTTTAACCAGCACTTCGATGAGGAGCGTCTCCGCCAGAACCTGGGGGAGCGTGGACTCGATGCTGAAGTAGTCCGGATAGCCGGTTATTTCGGCTCTCTGGCCAGTTCATCAAAGATCATCGAGCGTATCCTGAACACCCGGTATAGGAGTGGCCCCGGGGGATCCTGATGCGGAGGGGTGACCCCGTCCTCGAGAGAGCACCGCAGGTGACGGCGGTTCATGCGGCAGATTGAGATATGGGGCGATGATGATGCCGATGACCGGACGAACGTCTTGAAAGTCCTGATTCCGTTCCTGCTCTGCGGTCTCTTTCTCTCTGTCGTCTGGTTCTTGCTCCCGGTTGGGGGGTGGCTCTTTCTCTTCGCGATGATGGTCGCCTATGTTGTCCCGCCGCTTGGCCGCGAATCTGTCATACCTCTCTGTATCCTCGGGGGGATCCCCTGGTGGCTGGCTGCGTTCACCATAGTGTTTCTGGACTTTGCCGGCGGGCTTTTCATGGCCTGGAACTTCCCGCTGCTCATGCGCATACCTCGCGTCGGCCCCTGGATCAGCCGTTTTGTGGAGGCCGGGAGGTCGTTTCTTGACAGACGACCCTGGCTGGAGAGGCTCTACTTTGTGGGGCTCATAGCGTTTGTGGCGCTTCCCTTCGACGGTTCGGGGAGTATCGTTGGATCCATCGTCGGGCGGATGCTCGGGATGGCAAAGACCGAGGTTCTCACCTGTATCGTCATAGGCGCTGTTATCGGGAGTTATGCAATCGCTCTTGGCATCGATTGGGTTGTAAACCTGATCCCCCCGGGAGCCGGGTTCCTGGTTTCCATTTCCATTTTCCTTCTGATCTGTGCCACACTTCTCCTGACCTACCGGAACCACTATCAGAGACCGGAGGCGGAGGGCTGAAGCGCGGTCAATGGGTCGAGACCCTGCAGAAATGGTTGACAGGCTCTTCTTGCAAACACTACCGGTGATGCAATCGTGCCAATCGTGTTGAAGGTCTTTTGTTGAACCACCCTCACCACCCCCCCCGGGAAGATGGGCAGTGCCTGGTGATTGGCGGTGTGAAACCGGGCCAGGTGTCGCGGATGAGGTATCAAAGGGGGTTCAGCGGGAACCGATGAAGAACACCGCATCTCACCGGCCCCTCTCGCCAGAAAAACCAGTCCATCTGCGCATCCTGATAGGGGCGAGCGGTCTTGCGCAGCCGCCATTTTCCTGGAATCAGTCCAGGCAGAGGTTCATCGGACCTGGGCGCTGCCTGAAGGTATTGGTTTGGCAGCCTCCGATCGCGAAGCGAAGAAAAATCACTCCGGTTATCTGCTGTCCTGCAGCCTCCTCCATACCCGATTCCGCTCGAGTATGACCCAGTATCGCCGCAGTTCAGCTTCCGCCTCCAGGTAATCGGGGCAGCGGTCTGCGACCAGACGCCAGAACCTCTGCGAGTGGTTCTGCTCGCGCAGGTGGGCGACCTCGTGGACGACGATATACTCGCGCAGCGACTTCGGGAGGGCTATTACGCGGAGGTTGAAGTTCAGGTTGTTGAGTGTCGAGCAGCTCCCCCACCGGGTTCTCTGCATCTTAACCGTGATCCGGCCAGCCTTACGGCTGAGAGGGTCGGTATGGGCCTCAACCACCTTTGCGATCTCCTCCCTCAGGAGCAGGCTCAGGTTTTGCCTCAGGCTCCATATGGATGGGCAGGTGACCGTCTCCCCCGGGACGTCGATCGCGAACCGCGCGCCGGGGAGCAGGCGGTAAAACCGTCCGTGGAGGAGGAGCAGATCTTCCCGCCCGCACCCCTCTGCGGCCAGTCGGTCTAGTTCATCTTGCCGCCTCTCGATCCAGTCAGCGTTGCGCTCCAGGAAACCTTTGACGTCAAACGACGGCGGTGCAACAACGCGCAGGGTTCCGTCCGGCTGCACCTGCAGGCGGGCGGCGCGCACTTTTTTGCGGATGATGGTCAGATCTCCTCGGGGGGTGCTTTCCTCCTCTCTCCGTTTCATGCAGGAATTACTGGGACGCCTGGACGGAAAAACCCGATCCGGCACGTACCTATACCTGATGATGACAAAGATTTAAGCAGGGTTCCCGCCCGGAGGCGCAGGCGGGTTGCGGAAGGATGGTGGCAATCATGAGCGAGAAGGAACTCAAGATCGGTGATATCGCGCACCTCACCGGTCTCACGGAGCAGGATGTCCGGAGACTCATCCAGACATACGAGAGTCTCTTTACCTACCGGACGATAGGCCCGGTCAGGCTGTTTCCGCAGAGAGCGGTCAAGATCGTCAGGGAACTTGCGGAACTATCTGGAAAAGGTCTTTCGCCGGATGAGATCACAGAGAGGCTAAAGTCCGGGAAGAAACCGGCTGCGCCGGAAGAAGAGGCGGCAGAAGAGGCAGGGCCGGCCGCCGCCCCCCTCCCGGCCGAGGTGGTCATAGATCTCGGGGTGATGCGGGATACGCTTGCCCTGCAGGAGCGCCGGATCGCGCGCCTCTCTGAGGAACTCGATCGTGAACGCCGGGAGAGGGTCAGTGAGACCGCTCAACTCCGAAAAGCCGTCGGTGACCTGGAAGAACGGCTCTCCGAACAGAAGAGACACCTTGCCCTTGTTGCAGAATGGGTGGACTACTTCGATCGGCAGATGGATGAGATCACGCGGCCGTTATTCGAACGGCTGCGGCGGGGAGCCACGAAGAAGAGCGATCCAGGGCAGCCATCCAATCGTTCTGGCTGATCCGGCCGGCTGCGTTCTCTCATCGGGGAATCCTTTGTCTTCATTTTTTGTGGAGACTGGATGCTACCTCATCACGATCTGTATTGCCGTTGGGTACCGACTCATTATGACATAGACAATGGGTTTCGCTATCCATACTCGCCCCTCATGCATCCGCCGGAGTGGACTGATCTCCCCCAGATGCTGGAGGGCCTCTACCGCAGCCTCATCTGAAAGAAAGAGGCTGTCAGGAACGGTTGAGTCAAAGTAGAAGAGGACAGGAAGCCTGAGCCGCCGCTGCAGTTCAGCCGGGAGGGTTTCCTTCAGTCGGAGAAGGACGCCGCGGTCGAATTCGTAACACTCTCCTCCTTTTGTGATGGTCGATGGTCTCTCCTCTGAGAGCAGGGTTGAGAGACGTTTGCGTTCCGCAACCACGCCGTTGTTGATCCTGCCAATCTCAAACCGCATCCAGCGGAGGATTGTTGAGTCCTCGCCGGTTGAGGGTCGTCCGGGCATAAGTATCACGCTCCCTGTGAGTGTTCGCGTATCCGGTTCTACTGATAAGTCATCCCATTTCATCTTCGTATAGGCAGGAGACCCCAGCCTTCAGACTGGGGAGGAATGCCGTCTGCCTGTCCCGGGCTTGTCCGTATACAAGCGCCATACACTTTCACCCCGCGGCTATACTTTATGCCGGA
>ERZ795051.5679-NODE-5679-length-10804-cov-5.705554_pt1 | contig 10804 bp, 15 predicted proteins | sample MGYA00375135_ERZ795051 | MGnify/ENA primary metagenome ERZ795051 (study PRJEB30180, sample SAMN05720222) | activated sludge metagenome | isolation source: Anaerobic digester | place: Japan | collected 2015-05-26 ... | reverse complement strand
GAGGGGCGGGCTGTCGCGGTGCCTTGGGTCGGGCGGCGCGTTCGGCCTCGATGCCCCGCAGGCGGCGCTTCGCCAGATCCATGCGAATGACGACCTCTTCTGGGTATTCTGGCCAGCTGAACTGGCCGTAGTGTACGGCGTAACCGTCGCACTCCGCATCGCTCAGGGCGGCGACGCCCGCGCGCTCGCAGGCCGCTTCGTAGGCCGCACGGTCCAACTGCGCTGGTACCGCTGTCGCCTGACGGTACCGCTCTTCCCGCTCGACCGCCTCGATGACAGCCTCGACGGTGGCGTGTCGGTTACTGGCATATGACACGGACGGGCCGAACCCATTCTCGTCAACCCATGTCCAGAATGGCTCGGCTGAGGCTGCTGGCCAACACTTCTTGGTGATCTCGTACACCGTCCCTGTGCTGGTCTGATACCGTCGCATCTCCAACGTCTCCATGTTACCCTCCTCTTCAGAACTGCCCTGCCTTGGTTTCGTTCACGATCTCGAAAATTCCGGTGCGGACGTAATCTCGCACGAACAACCCGTGCGTGAGGCTGAACCGATTCTTCAACTCGTCAATGAGGGCGCTGGCGACGGCCTTGTGCGTGTACATCGGGTTGAACGGCTTCGCCCACCGCAGGCCGCGCTCGGCGGCTAGGGCATGGATGTAGGCTGCCTGGCGGTCCGTCATTCGCTTGCTCTCGGGATACGGCTTGGCGTTCATCGTCGTCTCCTCTCTCTCTGTTCTCGCCCTCATTGTAGCATAGTGTGGCCACAATGTCAAGAGATGGTGCCTTGACAATTGAGTTATATCCGTAAATTTCTCGTAAAGAGCACTTGTTGCCCACGTGTGGGCCCTGTGGCATACTACTGTTGGAGGGGCGTGACCATGACGACAGATGGTTGGCGCAACAGAATCGTGGGGGAGGGAGAGAAGCGGGCGTCTGAGTTCGTGCAGAACCCGCACAACTGGCGCGCCCATCCTCGGGGGCAACGCCAGGCGATGGCGGCAGCGCTTGGCGAGGTCGGCTGGGTACAGCGCGTTGGTAAACCAGCCGCGCCCCTGGTGGAACTTGGCGGCGGTTACCCGTGCTGGAGAATCTTGACTCTTACCAAAAACGACGGGGTGCTGGTCTCTCGTTCGTAGTGGGCGAGCATCACATCGAGGGCCTCTCTCAAGGCCGCATGATGCAGCTCGCGCATCCTTCTCTGCATGGGAGACAGCGGCGGGAACTGGTTGCGCATGGCCGCCACATCCGCCGCTATGGTGTCCTCTAGCGCGCGCCGGCTGTGTGCCAGGTCGCGCTTGCAGTCGGCCAAGTAGCGGCGGTGCCGCTCGGCGTGTTCCGCCCTAAGGCGCTCTACAGCGTCCTGATCCCGTAGGTAGGCCGTGGTGGTAACGCGCCCGAACTGGACAATGTCGCAAGCGTAGACGGGGCCCCCATACGGGGTGATGACGTAGCGGGCGTTGTCGTATTGGCCGATCTCGGTGTCTGGCACAAGTAAGCCGACGCCAAGGTTGCCGTCGTTTACGAGATACCACTTATTGGTATTGGTGGACATAGGGCATCTACCTCTCTTACAGGGCGCGTTGTTCACCCAGCCGCGCCCCTGGGAGATTTCAGTTACTAACTACTAACTAGTTGCTTCCATCGGTGAAGAAGCCACCGATGGAACCCACCCCCTCACCACTGCGGGCGGCACTGATCAGATCAGATGCCCGTCCCTTGGTCATGTGCGGCTCCAGCTCCACGCCCAGGGCCACCAGACACGCGATCTGGCGCTGGGTAGCGGGATCATCCCGCCAAGAACGGGTGGTTGCGGCAGCCTTTGGAGCCGTTGGCTCCTCATAACGACCGTGCCGCTCAAATATCCTCTGTGCCAGTTCCTCACTGTCGCACAGCAAACCAGTGGCACCGTTTCTCTGAGACAACGGCACGGGCGTCCCAGTTACTCCTGCCATGCGGCGTACATCACGCCGCACTGTTTCCCTGTCTGAGCTGGTGTACCCTACGGTAACCCATTGCCCATTCTGCTGGACGATGACTGCCATGCCTTCGTTTTTCATCTCTCTCCTCTCCCCTCGGGGCGGCCCATCCGCCCTCATCGTCGCAAGTATGATACCACAGTGTCGCCACAATGTCAAGGGCTTTTGATTGACATTGATATAGATTAGCGAATGGGGCTGGTGCGGATGACCACCGCGCCCAAGCCCCGTGACCGACGCAACAAGCGGACGCGATAGGTGCGCCCGCACTCAATGCATTGGAATATGCTCTTCTGGGCCAATTCATCGGCGATCGCACCCGCAATGCGGATCGAGCCGCCAATATGCAAATCACAGGAACTGTTTGGTGAGACGTTATTACGCTCACCACCGACAACGATGGTGCATTCTGGGTCTGGCTCTCGATAGCCACACCCGAATCCACCACTACCGCACCGCAACTCGCGGGCATGCCCACTCATCGAGTGGTACAAGGAGTACTTTTGCCCACACTTTGGGCAAGTCAACTCGTCCAACGCCTCGTTGTCGTTCATCTGCTGTTCTCCTTTGCGCGTTGTCCAGTCGCGCCCCCACGCACGGTTGAACTCCACTCGTCATCCTCTTCCTCGGCATACATGGCCTTCTCTTCAGCGGTCATGTCCGCCACCCACTCGCCGCACACCCAGCGGCCATCACATATGGCCGCTGGCGGCGCGTCAACAGGAAAGTGCGCCAGTATTCCTTTCGTCCAATGCGTGTACGCCAGGCGCACCGCCAAGGGTAGCGGTGCATAATAGAGATGGCTGCGGCCAGGTCGCAGCCTGCTGTAGACCATCGTTTCCACCATGTCTCTCCTCTCTGCGCGTTGGTGACCCAGCCGCGCCCCTGGTGTGTGTGTGACGGATGTCGTCACAACCACTATAGCATAGGTCGCCTAGAATGTCAATAGGCTAAGGGGCGTTTTGGGAGCCTTTTTTTCTCTGTTTTTCGCGCAACCGCCAGGCACGACCGCCCGAGAGCAACCGCCGGGCACGACCGCCGACCGCCGACCGCCGGTTGCGCGCTGGACACACGCACGTGCGGTGGACGCGACCGCGCGACCGCCGGGCGCCAGGCACGACCGCCGACCAGCGCGCAACCGCCACGCGCAACCGCCGGGCACGACCGTGACCACGCGACCACGCAACCGTGCGACCGCCGACCGCCCGAGAACGACCGCCCGAGAGCGTTACAACCGCACGACCGCCGGGCACACGACCGCCGACCACATGCCACGCACGACCGCCCGAGAGCAACCACGCAACCGCCGACCACACGACCGTGACCACACGACCGTGACCACACGACCGCCCGAGAGCGTTACGACCGCGCAACCGCCGGGCGCCGGGCGCCGGGCGCCGGGCGCGGGGGGGGGCCACCCCCGCCGCCCCTCGTTTAAGGAGCGGTACCCTCTCGCGCATTTTCGCCCATTTCTGTTCTTGCCTAACTCTTCCGTTTTGCGCCTCGTCTCTTTATTGTTCGTGCGCATTCGTCCTTGCCGCGTGGTCGTCCTTGCCGCGTGCCCTAGATTCTTATCGCATTCCCGGCGTCCTTACTCTTGTACTCGGGCATTTTATGGCGCGTCTTTTTTACCTGCGCAATTCTTATTACGCTGCGCATTTTACGTCTTACGCTTTTGCTCTGTGTTGGGATTTTCCGTACGTAGCGACATTTTGCGCGCAGGCATTGACATTTCTCTGGGTTATGCTATACTATGGTTGAGACGCCAGCCGTCCGTCTCCTCCTCCGCAGAGGCTCGCAGGGTTAGCCCCCTTACCTGCGAGCCTATTTTATTTCCCTTAGGCGTGTGGTATACTACAGGTGCTAGTGATGAAAGATAGCTTCAGGCCGTGTGGGTGCTCTTTGGGGGGTTGTGCGTGCCCATATCACTAGCATTTTGTGGGGGAGGGTAGAGACACATCTCTCCCCTTTTTATTTGTGATATAATATGTTGTGTTAGGCACACGAGGTAGGGGGTAAGGCATATGGCCTACGCCAATGGGAGAAAGTTAACTGAAGAGCAGGTATTACGTGCCGTGCAAGATTCGAGTGGCACGTACTGGGACATTGCCCGCAGGCTGGGCATAAGTCGGCGCAGTGCGCAGCGGTATTTGGTGGACTACTTTCCAGAGATTGAGCAAGTGCGGCTTGATGTTCTAGAGCGGAACGTAGACATTGCCGAGGAGCAGTTATTCAAGCACGTACACGAGGGCAATCTCAAGGCCATCATGTTTGTGCTTCAGACTCTAGGCAAGAAGCGTGGGTATGTACTTCGTCAGGAGACCGAGCAAGTAGGCCGTGTTGTGATGGAAGTTGAGTATTCCGACGGCACGGTAGTTGAGATGGACAAGGATGACATTGTTGACGACGCTCAGGATTAGCGTCCGCCTGCCGCGATTATTCCCGAAGCAGATAGAGATACGAGACGACCCTGCTCTGCGCAAGGTGCTGGTGTGTGGGCGGCAGTTTGGCAAGACCATTCTGGCATCCTGTGCTGCTGTAGATGCAGCTTTGCAGGGTCGGCGGGTTCTCTATGCCGCGCCAACGGCGACGCAGACGAATCAGTTCTGGGACTATTGCAAGACCTGGCTCGACATGCCGATAGAGGCCAAGATTATTCACAAGAACGAGACCGACCGCGTGCTACAGTTTCCCCCCACGGCGGCGGCGCTGGCCGGGCGCATTCGCTGCCAAACCGCCTGGAACGCTGACACGCTGCGCGGCGGGCACGAGGACTTGCTCATCCTGGACGAGTTCGCTTTTATGGACGAAGAGGCCTGGGGCAAGGTAGGCGCGCCGATGCTCTTGCGCACCAACGGCGCGGCCTGGTTCATCTCGACGCCCAAGCGGCGCAATCACTTCTTTCGCTTCTACCAGCGCGCCATGCGCGACGGCACGCGCTGGAAGGCGTGGCACTGCACCAGCCTCGAAAACCCGCATCTGAGCGCCGAGGCGCTAGAAGAGATTACGCGGGACATGACCAACGACGACTACCGGCAGGAGATTCTCGCCGAGTTCCTAGAAGACTCCGGTTCGGTGTTCCACAACATCGAAAACTGTCTGAAGGCCGCGCCGTCTACGCCGGAGGAACACCCTGGCCATACCATCGTAGCGGGCATTGACTGGGGACGCTCTAACGACTACACGGCCATCTCGGTGGTCTGCACCGACTGTATGCGCGAGGTGGATCGCGCCCGCTTCCGCTTGGTGGATGCCATAGAGCAGCTCAACCGCGTCAAGGAGATTGTTCGCCGCTGGGGGGTCAAGACGCTGGCCCCCGAGCAGAACAGTATCGGCCAACCCATGATAGATATGATGAACAACGACCCCGCTATGCGGGGCGTTTATATCATCCCCGTGATGCTTTCCGGCAAAAGCAAACCCGCGCTCATTCGCGCCCTGGCCCTCTGCTTCGAGCACGAGGATGTGCAGTGGATACAGGAACGCGACGAGATGGGCGCAGACGTGTGGACAGAGGAATTGCGCGCTTACGAGGAGACCGTGAGCGAGAAAACGGGCGTCTCATCCTATAGCGCGCCAGCGGGTGCGCACGACGACACCGTGATCGCCAGGGTCATGGCTTATCACGCGGCGCGTGTGGGCGGGCCCGCGCAGATTATGGATACGCCCTTCTGGAGATAGTCCAATGGCAACTTTCTTCGAACGAATGGCCGAGGCCGCTAGGGCGGCAATGGACGCCTGGCGCGGGTTGTCGCCTCTGCCACAGCTGGATTACTACGACGGGTTGCCCTACGCGGAACGAGAGCGCGTCGAAAGGTGCCAAAAGTTCTGGGATTATTACCACGGGCGGCATAAAACACAACTCAAACGCGCCGAGGGCCTAAGCGACGATAACCTCATCCTCAACTACTCCCGCCGTATCGTGGATAAGGGCGTGTCGTTTCTATTCGGCAAACCCGTAGAGTTTCAAATCGTAGATGGGGAAGAGACGGATGCGGAACGGGCGCTAAAACGGATATGGGTCAACGAGGATTGGCGCGGCGCATTCCTAAACGAGGTGGGGCTAAACGGCGCGGTATGCGGCTCGTTCTTCATACAGATCGTGCCCACTGAGGACGGGCCGCCCAGACTGCTCAACCTCAACCCCATGTCCGTGTTCCCCGTCTATAGCCAGACGGATATCGAGGACGTGCTCGCCTATGAGCTTCGTTACCGGCTAGACAATGCCCTGCGCCGCCAGGTGTGGGCTATGTCGGAAGATCGCATGACTTGGCAGTTCTGGACGGAAGAACGCAAGCGTAATTCCTGGATTCCCGCGCCCATGCCCGTTATGAATGAGTTCGGGCAACGCGATGTTGTGACGGGCCGCCAAGTGTGGCCGTTCCCCTGGTGTCCTATCGTACACGGCAAAAACTTGCCCAACCCGAACAATTTCTACGGGTTGTCCGACCTTGAGGATGCCGATATCAACGACGCCATAAACTTTGTCGGCTCTAATACAAACCGCATCCTCAAGCTCTATGCCCACCCCGTCATCTGGGGCAATAACCTGGGCAATAAGATTCTGGATTGGTCGCCAGGGAAGACGCTCGATTTGGGCATGACCGGCGAGATGCACGCGCTGGAAATGTCGCCGGATATGACTGCTAGCCAGAATCACCTGCGTGCCCTCGTCAAGGCGTTCCACGAGATCACCCGCGTTCCAGAGAACGACCCAGATTCGCTCAAGCTGGGTAGCATGTCCGGCTTCGCTTTGCGTATCCTCTATAGCGACCTGATCGAAAAGACGGAAACTAAACGCAGGCTCTATGGCCGCGCCCTGGCGCAAGTCTGCCAGTATGGCCTTGAGCTTATGGGGTTCCCGCCACAAAAGGTGACTCTCCATTGGCGCGACCCGCTGCCTATAGACGAGCGAGCGCAAATGGAACAGGATCGCTTCGACCTGGACTACGCCCTGGCCTCTAGGGAGACCGTGCGCTCCCGTCGTGGGTTAGACCAGGATATCGAAACACGGCGCATCGCCGCCGAGAGTGCCGAGACGGGTGGGGGCGCATTTCTAAGCGAGTTCCTGGAAATTGGACGCGCAGAACAAGAATCGTGAGGCCCTAGTTAGCCTAACCTATGCCTATCTGCGCCTGGCCAAACCGTGGAGAGAACAGGCAATAGACCTGCTCTCTCTGGCCCCGGAACGGGCGGAGAAACATCCTCTGTATAAACGGTTGACGCGCCAGATCGAAGAAGACCTGGGCGAGTTCGCCATTATCTGGCAAGTCGAGATGTTGCGGCACATCGAGGAAGCTGTGCGCAGGGGTGTGGCCCGCGGGGAGGCCGAGATAGAGAAGGACTTCCCCGATGTGGACGGACTCATCGAAGAGATGAATGCGCGCAACCCACTGCGGCGCGAGACGGTGCGCCCCTTCGCATCTAAACAAGCCAAGATCATTGCCCTGGCCCTGCTATTGCTCTTGCGCTCTAACCACCACGCACGCGGATTTGTGGCCGAAATCGAGAAACTGTTCAGCAAACCCTTGCAAGAGGCTCTGCGTACCCTGCTCAATGAGGCGCATCGCGCAGAACAGATCGGCTATCTGGCCGTGGGCAGGGCCTACCCAGAGATTGTCCGTGGCTGGGTCTGGGAAACCATGAAAGATGACCTCGTTTGCTCCATCTGCTGGATATTGGATGGGCAGTGGTTCCCTATCAGAGAGCCGTTCGTTGACCACCCACACGGTAGGTGCTATGCGCGCTATGCCAACGCGCCATCAGAGGGCGGGAGGGCCTTTCTGTCTCTGCCCGATGAGCAACAACGCGCCGTACTGGGGCCAAAACGCTATGACCTGTGGAAATCAGGGCGAGTGACCCTGCACGAGATGCTAAAGGTGAAATACGACCAGTGGGGTAAACACTATGTCCTAAAACGCCTTGACGAGTTGGAGGTGTAAAATGCCATTCACCGATGCGCCCTGGAGTAGTCCTGAGAGCGAATTGAGCGCCGAGGACTATTGTGCCGTCTGTCTAATTGACCTCAACGAGGGTGAAGAAAAGGTCAAGGGAAAGTGTAAGTTGCCCGTGCGCTCCACGCCAAATGGCCCTTACAACAAAAATGCCATCCGCAATGCCATCGCCCGCATCAATCAGGTGCAAGCGCCGCCAGAGGAACGCCGTAAGGCGGCGCGCAAATTGCGACGCCTGGCGGCGGAGGTGGGCATCCAAACGGGGGACACGCTGGAGCGCCTTGCGCGCTAGACATAAGGGGTGTGGTATAATACAGTTATGGTAGAGCTAGCATCGCTAGAGGATGTTCTCTCGCGTATCGTGACGTTACGAGAGCTGCGCCGCGCGCTGCTGCCCTATTGCCGCGGTTGGCCGTGGGCAGAGGATGCTATCGTGGACTTGTGGAAGATGGGCGCGCCAGTGCCCAACCCAGGGCCAGAAGAACAGCGTGTCTTGCTGATGTCGCAGTTCAAAAAGTGGTGGCATGACGTAACTGAAAGGACGGGGATTCAATATGTCGGATGACCTGGTCACTAACGGGACGCCGCCGGTAACGGGCGAAGAACAAGGCCAGTCAAACGCGCAGCAGGCAGCGGGCGCTCCAGTAACGCCCCCCGCAGGCGGAGAGCGCGAGCCAGAATGGCTTGCGCAGCGGTTGGAGCGCGAGCGCAAAAAGGTGGCCGAACGCTATAAAGACTACGAGCAACTAAAGGCCGCCGCTGCGGAGTTGCAGAAGATCAAGGATCAACAGAAGACTGAGCAGGAACGGTTGGCAGAACAGTTGGCCGCTTTGCAGAGCCAAAAGGCCGAAGCAGAGCGGATGGCGAATGAGGCGCGGCTGCGCGCAACTCTGACCAACGCAGCAGTCGAAGCTGGCATGGCCCACCCAACCCGTGCCTATGACCTGGTAGACCTGTCCACTATTACTCTAACAGAGGATGGCGTGGAGGGCGCTGCCCAGGCCGTGGCGAAACTACTGGAACAGATGCCAGAGCTAAGACGCCGCCAAGCGCCGACCCCGCAGCCAATCAATCCTCCTCAGTCGCCCACTCCCAACGCCCGCACAGATCAGGACAGGATGCGCGAATATTTCGGAGGCCCCGGCACGAACATGTGGGGGCAAGGGAGACTTGTAAAGTTCGAGGAGTAATATGGCTGTTTCTAAGGTGTCCGATCTGAACGGCCTGTTTAACAGCATCTACGAGGACGCCATGTTCGTCGCCCGCGAGACAAACATCATGGCGAACCTGGTGACGCAACTTAATGCTAGGGGTTGGATGCCCCGCAAGGTGGGCATCTACCCGGAGATCACCGCTGTCGCTGTTGACGAGGCGGAGGACTTTACTTCGCCCACCACATTCTCTAAGACCCTGCACGCCACGCTCACGCCTGGCGAGGTGATGGCGCAAGTGCTGCTCTCGGATCAGCGCATTGAAACCGATCCGGACGATGCGCGCCGCGACACTGCACAGGAGCTTGGTGCTGCCCTTGCCAAAAAGATTGACGTTGACCTGTTGGGCGATTTTGCGAGCTTTGGCACGGACAAGGGGCCTGGGGCTGGCGGGACGGCGACAATTGCCAAGTTCGCCGCTGCCGTGACCTATCTGCGCAATCAGAATGCGCCCAACCCACTGTACGTGGTTCTGCACCCGTATCAATGGCATCGCATCTGGCTTGAGCTGGGTCAACCCGCCGCGACCAAAGCCCTGCTGGGCGATGTCGCCAACCGCGCTCTGCTAGACTTCTTCGTGGGCGATTGGCTCCAGTGCCAGTGGTTCGTGTCATCCAATATCAGTGTTGACACGAATGATGACGCCGTGGCCGGAGTGTTCAACCGCCAGGCCCTGGCGTTGGACGTGCGCAAGCCGCCCACCTTTGAGGTCGAGCGAGATGCCTCCAAGCGCGTCTGGGAGATCAACGCCAGCGCGGGCTATGCTCATGGCGTCTGGCGAAGCGCCTTTGGCGTCAAGTACACCGCCGACGCTTCCGAGCCAAGCTAAAAGGAGGCAAACGAGATGTTTCAAAGTGAGATTCGGTTCCCCGTTGTCGTGTCGTTTGACTACGACCCGGCTGCGGATGATCAAATCCCTATCTGGCGTGCGCCGATGGCCGCGACTATCAAGTCGGCCTATGTCACGGTTGCCAACAATGTCAGTGCCCACACCGCTAACTACTTCAGTGTTCATCTCCGCAACGGCGGGCCAAACGGTTCGGCTGCTACGGTCATCTCTAGCACCGTGGGTGGCACGGTTGGTTGGACTGGCCTCGCGCCGCAAGCCTTTACCATCACCGCCGCCGACATTGCGGCTGGCGATGTACTCTGCCTGTACTACGATGAAGAGGGCACGGGGACTTTTGGTCAGCTTACAGTGCAGTTGGACGTAGTGTACAAGTAGCCTCAAGGGGGCGGGGAAGAACCCGCCCCCTTCAATCTACACTTTGGGGAGGAAAGTATGCGCATCTTGGCTAGTTCCAACAGTTTGCACGCGCCAACCGGCTACGGCACACAAATGCGCGGCCTCTTGCCGCGCCTACAGCGAGCAGGGCATGACATCGCCATGTTCGCGTGGTATGGGTTGGAAGGCGCGCCACTCCACGCCGGGCCTATCAAAATGTACCCCAAGGGCAAGCACCCCTTCGGCGCTGACCTTATCGGGCATCATGTCATGGATTTCAAGGCCGACATCGTGCTCACGCTACAGGACATTTGGACGCTGCCGGAGATGTTCGAGGCGCGCTGTGGCGTTCCTTGGGTGTGTTGGTTCCCCGTGGATCATTATCCCGCCCCGCCCCCTGTCGTAGCGCGGGCGCGAGAGTCCAGCTACCCCGTC
>ERZ795051.5676-NODE-5676-length-10808-cov-6.199665_pt1 | contig 10808 bp, 10 predicted proteins | sample MGYA00375135_ERZ795051 | MGnify/ENA primary metagenome ERZ795051 (study PRJEB30180, sample SAMN05720222) | activated sludge metagenome | isolation source: Anaerobic digester | place: Japan | collected 2015-05-26 ... | reverse complement strand
GGCAAGTATAAGGGCAATTATCGGGGAACCACCGTCGAGCTCCTGGGAAACGGATGCTATACGGTAATTCCGCCGTCGAAAGTCGAACGCCACTATCAGATTGCAACCGAGCTCAAGACTGGCGCTCCCATTTGCTACAAAGTCGGAAGCGTCGAGACTTTTCTCGAAGAACTCGAAAGCGTCGAGATTCTTGACTCTTTTCAGTTGGCAAAGATTCAAGAATTGATTCAAGAGAAAAGAGAAAAGACACCAAGTAACTTATATAGTAGTTACTTGGTGTCTTTTGATTCTAAAGCTCTTATATCTTCAGACTTGAAACTATGGGAAACGCTTTTATCAAGCTCTTTTGAGAATACTTATCATGAGAAATTGAGTCTCAAAGATTCAAAGAACTTCAAGTGCATCTTTCACAAAGAAAAGAGAGCATCGGCTGGATTACATTACTCGAAAGATAAGTATAACTATCACGACTTTCATACTGGCAAGAGTTATGACGTCGTGGAAGTGTTTCACGCTTTGAAGCATCAAAAAGAGCCGGCTTTTCTCGAAGCGAAGAACTCGAAGAATTGGCAAAACGCGCTCCTGGAACTCTTCGACTGGATTGATGAGAACGACATAACAACGGGCTTCGGGGAATACTTCGACTCCTGGCGGCGCGACTTCCGAGAAAACGTTAACCTCTCCGGCGGCGGAGAATTCAAGAATTACATTCTCGACACGTTCGACGCGATACTTGACATAGCTCGAACTCGCATCAACAAAGGCATTAACGAGCTCGTTCTCTCAAAGCGCTTTGTGGCAGAAAGAGTGGCATGGTCCGGAGACGAAAAGCATAAAGCGAAAGTTATTAACCGAGCTATGAACTTTCTGGTATTCGCTGGCGTTCTTCGCAAAGGCCGGGACCTCTCGACGCCGAACGGAAGAACTTACATCTTTTCGATAAACTTCGGCATCGCACCACAACGGCTGGCCGAAGCATGGGCGCAATTGCTCGAAGCCGGCATCGCAACCGTTAATGACTTCAAGAAAGCAACCGTTGCCGAATACTTCGGGGAAGAGCTCGCGAATAGCATCTTCAGGGCATCGGCAATCGAGAATCAAAAGACAGGGGGTATGGAAGATGAGCTTCGAGACGGTTTTAACGAGCGATTCAAAGACAGTCAAGATAACATCTCGCGGCTTGAGACTCTTCGGGAATCGAAAGATATGCTTTACGTTACCGACGGCTCGGAACTCCATCCGGTAGAACTCGCCGGGCTGGCTCGCGGCTTATCTTCCGACGGGCTTCGGAATATCGCCCGGAATCTTCGAGTCGAGTTGCAGTTGACGGATTCCGTCACGGTGGAAGCAGAATAACGGAAAAAAACAGGGCCCTGGCTGGCATTGAGAGTGTATCAGGGCCCGGCACCCCTGGGGGGCATATATGGCGCGACATATGACTATTGATTCGATTATGAATAAGCTACAAGGCGAGATTACAAGAATATGGAAGATGAAGCCGGAAGAGATGGAAGCGCGGCTTTATAAAGCATATCTCGATAAGGCGCGAACGCTAGCATATCTCGCGCAAGTTGCGGCTTCGATTATTGAAAAGCACGAACTAGAAAAGCGACTCGATGCAATAGAGAAGGAACTCGAAAAGCTGGAAGAAAGGAGAAGCGCGGCATGAAAGAGCCCGATAATTACAAGTTAACTCAAAGCGTTCAAAGTCAATTGAAGAGACTCATCAAAGACATGGAGAATGAACGACGTGAGAAAAGGAGAGATAGAGAGTATGCGAAGTCTCAAAAGGGCCGAAAGTCTCATAGAAAGAATTAAGCCGTTAGAACCACCGGAGCGATGGGAGAAGCGCGAGAATCGATTCTACGGCTTGCAGAATGGCGAATGGATAGAATGGCCCCTGGAAGCTATAACGTTGCTTAAAGACGCGATTAAGCAACGATATGAAGCCGCTCTAAAGAGATTCGAGACGGCGGACATCGACGTTAGAATTATCACCGAAGATTCACCGCCCGAGCCGGAACCACTTTATCGCTGGCCCGACGGCTGGGAACTCGAAGAGAACGGCATACATCACAATATCAGTATTGGCATGATGACATAGAGAGAACACCACGCATCACTACTTCGGCCCGGTTAACACTCCTCCGGGCTCTTTTCATTGACAGATTGAAGTTTCGACATTCGGCTCTTTTGGCTGTCCTAAAAAGGCACCCGGCTCACCAGCGAGACAGGTATAACATAACATAACATAACATAACATAACATACCGTAACGGCTTTGAGTCTTGCGAGAATCGCCCAGAACGAAAGAACACCGGTCGAACCATAAAAGATACACCCGGCCGAAGAACTCACGCCCTGGCCGGCCTGGCTCTCGAATCTGGATACTTTACAACCTTTACATATCCTTACAACCTGGGAGAATTGGTATCACTTACTTTGATTCGATACCATAAGTGATATCGCTTTTGATACCAGAGAGTTTATACTCTCACCCGTTGCGACTTTCAAAGCTTCGAGCTCTTGCCTTAACTCTTCTGGTACGCGAATAGTCAAAGCGTGGGGCTCGCCCTTATAAACTCTCGCAACTGGCGATGTTATGAGTGATTCAAGGCGATTAACTCTATCTTGAAGCTCTTGAACCATTTGAACGATGGTATCACTTCTGGTATCATCTCCCGAAGGTTTGATACCACTTTCTGGTATCACTTCCGGTCCGGTTGATACCACTTTATCGAGTAATCTCTCAAGCTCGGCCCTATTTCTTCTCAAGTCTTTCTCGGTTATTCTCTCTCCTGGCGAATATATACCGGAAGTTTCAAGATGCTTCATAATCTTAGATATAGCTTTCACTCCGTATAGTTTCACGGCTTCAAACACATAGGGCTCTTTGTACTTCTGATATACCTCTTCAGACATTCTAATCTCTCCCTTCATTGATACCATTATTGATACCACTCTCCGGAAATATGATACCACTCGAAAAAAAGAGCCGCGAGAATCGCCTATAACTAAAGAAAGAGAGCCGGACCATAGAAAGATACACCCGGCAAAAGAACTTGCGATACAGCGCGATATAAGCAGAGTTGTATTGAGCTATTGAAGAGAGTTACAGAATGTTTGATGGCCCGGTTGTACAAATTCTTAAAAGAAACAGTACAACGTTTGACTTTGCCGGTCGAAACATGATATTATATACATATAGACGGAAACAATAAGCATGAAAGGGGCGGGAATTATGAAGAAGATTATTGGCTACATCAGAGTATCGACGGAAGAGCAAACAAAGGGCTTCGGCTTAGACGTTCAGAGAGAGAAGGTAGAAACCTATTGCAAGCTCTACAACCTGGGCAACGTTGAAATACTCGAAGATGACACCACCGGCAAGACTCTTAACCGCCCCGGCCTTCAGAAGCTTCTCGAAGAAGTTAGAAGCGGCAACGTTGAGAAGGTTGTTGTTTTCAAAGCCGATAGACTTACCCGGAAGCTTCGGGACCTTCTGGGCATCATCGAAGATGAATTTGAACCTCACAACGTGGCTTTTGTTTCAGTCTCGGAGCAATTCGATACAAGTACTCCGACTGGCAAGGCCTTTCTTCAGATGTTAGGAACGTTCGCAGAATTGGAGAGAAACACAATAGGTTATCGAACAACCAGCGGCCGTATTGAGAAAGCGAGACAGGGCGGAAATGCTGGCGGAGCAACGCCTTTGGGATATAACAACGTTGATGGAGCTCTTCAGAAGAATGATGAAGAGATTGAAATAGTCAAGGCAGTATTTGCCATGAGAGCCGACGGCCTTACTTATAGAGCGATTGCAAACATACTTAACAAAGATGGAGTTACTACAAAAAGGGGCGGCAAGTGGTACGCTTCGACGGTCCGATACATTGCAGAGAATCCGAAGTATCAGGGCTTGAATATATACCGTTTCAAAGTCAAAGAATTCGGAATCAACGAGAATATACAGCACACTAACGCGGCTCTCGCGATATGAGAGCTGTTAACATATGGGGGGAACGACAATGATTGAGATTGCCGGCAATAAGTATTATACGGTTGAAGAGACGGCGGCGCTATTGCAGATGAACGAGCGAACCATCAGACAATGGATTAAAGAAGGCAAGCTTAAAGCTTCAAAGCCCGGGCGCGCTTATCTCATATCCGAAGAGACTATTAAAAATCTTATTGAAGGGCGATAGAAGATTGAGACGGCCCAAAGCCGAGCCGTCTCTTTGGGATTCAAAAAAGAAGCTTTTGCCTTTGTATATGGTACTTCGAATATGCTAGAATTGAGAAGTGAAGTAATAGAAAAGCGACTGGCACGGTTTTCGCAGGCCCACCAGTCGCTCTAAGGAATCATAGTTATTCCACTCACATTTTAATAGTACCAGAGAATCGAGAGAGAATCAAAGAAAGAAAAGACTAACCAGCGTTATACAGAAACAATAGGGGCCTGCTAGCGGTGATTAAACCGAAATAAGCAGGCTTTTCTAATTGGTACGAATCTAAAGGAGATGAATAGATGAGAATCATGGAGCTGGCAAAGAGATATAAGATGCGCCCACTAGCGCTGTATAACTTGCTGTATGAATTGGAAGCAAAAGGAATCATCGACGTTGAACGACGCGGCCGGCACTTGAGATTAAGGCCGTTCGAGATTGCAGAGATTGAGAAAGAGATAGAGAGACGCGGCTATCACTCAGTATTAAAGGGGAAGGGAGACTAACCATGAAAAAAAAGAAAAGCCCTGCGAGCACAGGGCCGACATCACAAAGACTAACAGACAATAGTATTATAGCAGAAAAAAGTGAGCTATCAAAGTACCTGATACCACTCTCCAAGAATGGCAAAGTACCGGCCATCTCCGAAGGCGACACCTGGAAGCGAAGCTTCGCGCCCGAAGAATTCAACGGCGGCAACTACGGCTTGAGACTCGGCGAAGAATTCAACGGCGGCCATCTTCTCGCGATTGACTACGACGGCCCGGAGAATCTTCCAGACTTCCTGGAAGAGCTCGCAAGCATGGGCATTAACGGCCCGAGAATCGCCGTCAAGACAGGCGGCAAGCATAATGGCTATCATCTCTACTACGCGACACAAAAGCCGTTCTTGGGCAAGCTTCGGGGCAATTACAGGGGAACCACCGTCGAAGTCATGGGCAAAGGTTGCTATACAGTTATTCCACCGTCGAAAGTCGAACGACATTATCAGATTGCAACCGAGCTCACGAATGGCCCCATCTGTTATAACGTCGGAAGCGTTGAGACTTTTCTCGAAGAACTCGAAAGCGTCGAAATTCTTAACTCTTTTCAGTTGACAAAGATTCAAGAATTGATTCAAGAGAATACAGAGAATAAAGAAAAGTTACCAAGTAACTTATATAGTAGTTACTTGGTAGCTTTTGATTCTATATCTCTCATATCTTCAGACTTGAAACTATGGCAAACGCTGTTATCAAAAGCTTTTGAGAATCTTTATCATGAGCAATTAAGTCTCAAAGATTCAAAGAACTTCAAGTGTGTCTTTCACAAAGAAAAGAATCCATCGGCTGGATTACATTACTCAAAAGATAAGTATATCTATCACGACTTTCATAATGGCAAAAGCTTTGATATTGTTGAAGTCTTTCACGCAATCAAGCATCAAAAAGAGCCGGCTTTTCTCGAAGCGAAGAACTCGAACAATTGGACTAACGCGCTCATGGAGCTCTTCGACTGGATAGACGAGAACGACATAACAACGGGCTTCGGTGAGAGATTCGACACCTGGCGGCGCGACTTCCGAGCAAAAGTTAACCTCTCCGGCGGCGGCGAATTCAAGAATTACATCATCGACACGTTCGACGCGATACTTGACATAGCTAGAACTCGCATCAACAAAGGCATTAACGAATTAGTTTTATCAAAGAGATTCGTTGCCGAGAAAGTGGCATGGTCCGGCTCGGATAAGTCAAAGGCGTTAATCATTAACCGAGCTATGAACTTCCTAGTGCTGGCCGGCGTTCTTCGCAAAGGCCGGGACCTCTCATGTAAGGCCGGAAGAACTTACATCTTTTCAATTGACTTCAATTGCAGCCCTCAACGGCTGGCCGAAGCATGGGCACAATTGCTTGAAGCCGGAATTGCAACCGTGAACGACTTCAAAAAGTCAACCGTGGCCGAGTACTTCGGCGAAGAACTAGCGAATAGCATCTTCCGGGCTTCGGCAATTGAAAAAGAGACAGGGGGGATAGACGATGGAGAGCACGGAGAGCTTCAAGACAGTGTTAACTGGCGACTCACAGACAGTCAAGATAACATCTCAGGGCAAGACGATAGAGATAAGCTCAGCTATGCTGGACACTTTGATAGACAGTCTTTTGTTAGCCCGGGCGATTGCCGGCGAGTGGGGAATCAATCAAGCTCCCATCGCTCGGGAATACGAATATTACAGGGGCGGCGATGACAGATGACAGAGATTAAAAAGAACTCGGCCGAGAAGCTTCGAATCGAGAGAACGAACTTCAAAGGCTACGACTTGGTGAGTATGCGCATCTATTACCAAGACAAAGCCGGCGAGTATCAACCATCTCCGAAGGGCTTTGCTTTCAAGGTTGAATTGGTGAACGACATCATAGCAGGATTGAAAAAAGAAGGGAGCGAAAAGATATGACAATGTTAGAAAAGCTTCAATCACTCGCGGCAACGCTTGACAAAGAAAGGCGCGCCGTCGATAAGATGGTTTTAAGTAAAGTCTTTTCAGATACCGCGCTTGAGAAGGCGAAGAGAAAGATTTACGAACGTCTCACCGAAGAGAAAGATAGCATCTTCTCCGCGGAGATACAGAACCTCGATACAGCACTAGCGGCCATTCGGCGAATGTATGACTCGGATAAGCAATCTCCGGAAGTCGAACTATTGGCAATCACGAAGATGACGAATCGCATCAAAGCATTACCGACGAAAGAACTTTCACGACTGGCGGAAGCTTTCACGACTTCGAACCTCGCCGAGATTGAATTACCCGAGCTCATACCTGGTATAAAGCCCACTCCGGAGATGGTCGATACTTTCATTGCGGAGCTCCGAAGCCGGGGCGAAGAACTCAACGCCGATAACTTGCATTTTCATGCTTATGAAGTCGTTCAAGTGGCCGAGCCGTGGAGAAGGCAGGCCGTGTATAAAGACATCGAGAGAACCATCTCGCGGCTTGAGACTCTTCGGCAATCGAAAGATATGCTATATATCACCGACGGCTCGGAACTTCACCCGGTCGAACTAGCCGGGCTGGCTCGCGGCTTATCTTCCGATGGACTACGCAATATCGCCCGGAATCTTCGGGCCGAGCTACAATTAACGGATTCCATCACGACGGAAGCAGAATAACGGAAAAAAGCAGGGCCCTGGCTGGCATTGAGAGTATATCAGGGCCCGGCACCCCTGGGGGGCATATATGGCGCGACATATGACTATTGATTCGATTATGAATAAGCTACAAGGCGAGATTACAAGAATATGGAAGATGAAGCCGGAAGAGATGGAAGCGCGGCTTTATAAAGCATATCTCGATAAGGCGCGAACGCTAGCATATCTCGCGCAAGTTGCGGCTTCGATTATTGAAAAGCACGAACTAGAAAAGCGACTCGATGCAATAGAGAAGGAACTCGAAAAGCTGGAAGAAAGGAGAAGCGCGGCATGAAAGAGCCCGATAATTACAAGTTAACTCAAAGCGTTCAAAGTCAATTGAAGAGACTCATCAAAGACATGGAGAATGAACGACGTGAGAAAAGGAGAGATAGAGAGTATGCGAAGTCTCAAAAGGGCCGAAAGTCTCATAGAAAGAATTAAGCCGTTAGAACCACCGGAGCGATGGGAGAAGCGCGAGAATCGATTCTACGGCTTGCAGAATGGCGAATGGATAGAATGGCCCCTGGAAGCTATAACGTTGCTTAAAGACGCGATTAAGCAACGATATGAAGCCGCTCTAAAGAGATTCGAGACGGCGGACATCGACGTTAGAATTATCACCGAAGATTCACCGCCCGAGCCGGAACCACTTTATCGCTGGCCCGACGGCTGGGAACTCGAAGAGAACGGCATACATCACAATATCAGTATTGGCATGATGACATAGAGAGAACACCACGCATCACTACTTCGGCCCGGTTAACACTCCTCCGGGCTCTTTTCATTGACAGATTGAAGTTTCGACATTCGGCTCTTTTGGCTGTCCTAAAAAGGCACCCGGCTCACCAGCGAGACAGGTATAACATAACATAACATAACATAACATAACATACCGTAACGGCTTTGAGTCTTGCGAGAATCGCCCAGAACGAAAGAACACCGGTCGAACCATAAAAGATACACCCGGCCGAAGAACTCACGCCCTGGCCGGCCTGGCTCTCGAATCTGGATACTTTACAACCTTTACATATCCTTACAACCTGGGAGAATTGGTATCACTTACTTTGATTCGATACCATAAGTGATATCGCTTTTGATACCAGAGAGTTTATACTCTCACCCGTTGCGACTTTCAAAGCTTCGAGCTCTTGCCTTAACTCTTCTGGTACGCGAATAGTCAAAGCGTGGGGCTCGCCCTTATAAACTCTCGCAACTGGCGATGTTATGAGTGATTCAAGGCGATTAACTCTATCTTGAAGCTCTTGAACCATTTGAACGATGGTATCACTTCTGGTATCATCTCCCGAAGGTTTGATACCACTTTCTGGTATCACTTCCGGTCCGGTTGATACCACTTTATCGAGTAATCTCTCAAGCTCGGCCCTATTTCTTCTCAAGTCTTTCTCGGTTATTCTCTCTCCTGGCGAATATATACCGGAAGTTTCAAGATGCTTCATAATCTTAGATATAGCTTTCACTCCGTATAGTTTCACGGCTTCAAACACATAGGGCTCTTTGTACTTCTGATATACCTCTTCAGACATTCTAATCTCTCCCTTCATTGATACCATTATTGATACCACTCTCCGGAAATATGATACCACTCGAAAAAAAGAGCCGCGAGAATCGCCTATAACTAAAGAAAGAGAGCCGGACCATAGAAAGATACACCCGGCAAAAGAACTTGCGATACAGCGCGATATAAGCAGAGTTGTATTGAGCTATTGAAGAGAGTTACAGAATGTTTGATGGCCCGGTTGTACAAATTCTTAAAAGAAACAGTACAACGTTTGACTTTGCCGGTCGAAACATGATATTATATACATATAGACGGAAACAATAAGCATGAAAGGGGCGGGAATTATGAAGAAGATTATTGGCTACATCAGAGTATCGACGGAAGAGCAAACAAAGGGCTTCGGCTTAGACGTTCAGAGAGAGAAGGTAGAAACCTATTGCAAGCTCTACAACCTGGGCAACGTTGAAATACTCGAAGATGACACCACCGGCAAGACTCTTAACCGCCCCGGCCTTCAGAAGCTTCTCGAAGAAGTTAGAAGCGGCAACGTTGAGAAGGTTGTTGTTTTCAAAGCCGATAGACTTACCCGGAAGCTTCGGGACCTTCTGGGCATCATCGAAGATGAATTTGAACCTCACAACGTGGCTTTTGTTTCAGTCTCGGAGCAATTCGATACAAGTACTCCGACTGGCAAGGCCTTTCTTCAGATGTTAGGAACGTTCGCAGAATTGGAGAGAAACACAATAGGTTATCGAACAACCAGCGGCCGTATTGAGAAAGCGAGACAGGGCGGAAATGCTGGCGGAGCAACGCCTTTGGGATATAACAACGTTGATGGAGCTCTTCAGAAGAATGATGAAGAGATTGAAATAGTCAAGGCAGTATTTGCCATGAGAGCCGACGGCCTTACTTATAGAGCGATTGCAAACATACTTAACAAAGATGGAGTTACTACAAAAAGGGGCGGCAAGTGGTACGCTTCGACGGTCCGATACATTGCAGAGAATCCGAAGTATCAGGGCTTGAATATATACCGTTTCAAAGTCAAAGAATTCGGAATCAACGAGAATATACAGCACACTAACGCGGCTCTCGCGATATGAGAGCTGTTAACATATGGGGGGAACGACAATGATTGAGATTGCCGGCAATAAGTATTATACGGTTGAAGAGACGGCGGCGCTATTGCAGATGAACGAGCGAACCATCAGACAATGGATTAAAGAAGGCAAGCTTAAAGCTTCAAAGCCCGGGCGCGCTTATCTCATATCCGAAGAGACTATTAAAAATCTTATTGAAGGGCGATAGAAGATTGAGACGGCCCAAAGCCGAGCCGTCTCTTTGGGATTCAAAAAAGAAGCTTTTGCCTTTGTATATGGTACTTCGAATATGCTAGAATTGAGAAGTGAAGTAATAGAAAAGCGACTGGCACGGTTTTCGCAGGCCCACCAGTCGCTCTAAGGAATCATAGTTATTCCACTCACATTTTAATAGTACCAGAGAATCGAGAGAGAATCAAAGAAAGAAAAGACTAACCAGCGTTATACAGAAACAATAGGGGCCTGCTAGCGGTGATTAAACCGAAATAAGCAGGCTTTTCTAATTGGTACGAATCTAAAGGAGATGAATAGATGAGAATCATGGAGCTGGCAAAGAGATATAAGATGCGCCCACTAGCGCTGTATAACTTGCTGTATGAATTGGAAGCAAAAGGAATCATCGACGTTGAACGACGCGGCCGGCACTTGAGATTAAGGCCGTTCGAGATTGCAGAGATTGAGAAAGAGATAGAGAGACGCGGCTATCACTCAGTATTAAAGGGGAAGGGAGACTAACCATGAAAAAAAAGAAAAGCCCTGCGAGCACAGGGCCGACATCACAAAGACTAACAGACAATAG
>ERZ795051.5673-NODE-5673-length-10817-cov-4.143839_pt1 | contig 10817 bp, 12 predicted proteins | sample MGYA00375135_ERZ795051 | MGnify/ENA primary metagenome ERZ795051 (study PRJEB30180, sample SAMN05720222) | activated sludge metagenome | isolation source: Anaerobic digester | place: Japan | collected 2015-05-26 ... | reverse complement strand
ACAGGCTGAGCGGGGTCGTGAAGGACGACGGCAAGGGCTTCGACGCCAAGGCGACCGACCGGGCGCAAGTCGCCGATGCGCTTCTGGCCATGCACCGGGCGCAAGGCGAACTGGGCGCAGTGGCCAAGGCGCTGGAACGCCGATTGGAGCGGCATCGCCGTGAAGACGCCAAGGCAAGTTGACGGCCTCTGGCTGGAGGCGACCTGCACGGGCATCAATCTGGCGCAGTGGAACCGCTGGATGGCCGGGGCGACCCGGGCCGACCATCGCCTGGTCAACAGCCTGGTGCGGAGGCATCTGCCGGACCTGTACGAAAATCTGCGCTTGGATCTGCGCAATCCGTACAACTACTTCAAAACCCGCCGGCACCTGATCCTGGTGCATTCCGCGATCGAGTACTTCCTGGGATACCAGGAAGCCCATGCAATCTGAAAGAAAGGAGCCCTATATGGCCAACAACTATCTGGAGTATTCGGCGTTCCTGGAAATCCCGCCCGCCAAGATCGGGCAGGCCCGGTCCATCGTCGCCCGGGAAATCGCCAAGCTGGAAGAAAACGACGAGTGGGGCTATTGCGGCACCGGTGCCGACGTTGAAAGCCGTGGCGTGTGGTTTCATGCGGAGGAATCCGGCAACACCGACCATGTGGAGGCCATCGCCCGCGCCCTAGTGGAGGAGCTGGAGATCAACGAGCCGTTCTGCTGTTCGTGGGCGTACACCTGCAGCAGTCTCCGGATCGACGAGTTCGGCGGCGGGGCGATGGTGGTGCGGCGGGGGCATGAAACCGTATGGGTGGATGCCCTGAACGCCGCGCAGGAAGCCGACAAGGCCCGGCTGGGCCGGAAGGAGGCGGCATGAGCGCGGGCAAGCGCAGGAGCGGCCTGCCGAGGAGCCTAGCCGGGCGGAAGTTCAAGTACGACCGCAAGACGATCGTGGTGCCCATCGAGATCACGCCGAGGTCGCCGCACTGGGAGGACGTGCCGCAGGCCCAGCGCCACACACGGAACTACCACCTCCGGTTCCTTCCCAGCGGCGTCCGCGGCCAGACGATCTTCGGCCACGAACATCTGGAAAGCCTTCTCAAAGGCAAGAAGGAGAAGCCATGAACGCGGATCAACGTCTGGTGTTGATACGGCGCGTCGCCGATTGGTGCTACGACCAAACGGAGAGCTGGTCTCCCGGCCGGATCGGACTGGGGCTGGCCTACCTGTTCTGGGCGATAGCGGCCGACGACGGCCAGCCGTTCGACACGACCATCGGGCCGAAGGACGAGTACGCCGAGCTGGTGAAGCTCCTGAAGTCCAATCCGAACGGGCTGTGGGATGAACTGGTGGCTATAGGGGCGATTGTTTAACCAACGAAGGAAAGGAAGACCATGCGTTATACCGAGACGACGACGATACGCTGCTGTCGCGCCATGCCGCTAGCCGAGTTCCTCCAGACAAACGAACTGGTGCGAGAGCAGGCGGGGGCCGAGAAGCCTTTGGATTGGCTGGCCGGGCAGTTCCTGCCGGATGCGGAGCCAACCGAGGCCTACGACGCGTGGATTGCCCGCCAGGTGGGCGCCATCCTGCGCACGACCCTGCTGCGGGATACCGTGAACGGTTCGAGCCACATCGCCCGGAAGGTCGCCAGCATGGAGATCGGATCCGAGGACAGAGCTTGGCTGTTCCAGGCGCTAGGCCATCATCCGGCCGTGCTCGCCGTTTGGCGCTCCATGCTGCAGGAAGCCATCGCGGCCTGAACACCGAAACCCATGCCGCCGGCGGAGTCCAAGCCTCCCCGGCGGCCATCCATAAAGGAGAACCCATGCGAACAAAATCGAGTGCGGCGACCGGTTGGGCCGAGTGCCCGTTCGTCGAATACATGTGCGAAGTCGATCGGCTGCTGCACGAGCGGTACGGGATAACGGCTGAGGATCTGGACGCCGTCGCGGCCGCCCAGGAAGCAGGAGATACCCCTGAGGAGCACATCGAATGGTTGGCGGAGCACTACGGGCTAGAACCGTTGCCGGTTTCGGCCTAGAATCTGGAAGCATCATATGAAGAAGATCCCGGTCTACGAGTTTGATTGCAGTCTTCCTGCCCACCGCCGGTGGGATGCGTTGCCCAAGTATCTGCGGGTAGCTGGTCGTACGTTGGCGCGCCGAGGCGTCGCCGATCTCGCCGAATACAACCTGGTAGGTATGACGGGCATGCTGTTCCGGGGGCTGACCAAGTGGCGCAACCCTTATCGCGAAGAGATCAAAGGCGCCGCCCGAGCACTCGGGATCGACTACAACCAGGCCGTAGCGCTCAATCATATCTACGAAGCCATCCAGGCCGCTCTATACGGGATGGAACTCTGGGAGGGCAGTCTGGGCGACAAGCTGCGGGGCATAACGGCGACCCTGAAACGGCATGCCGTCCGTTTCCGCAAAGGGGCCTTGGCCTGCACCGCCGGCGCCCGGCATATCGAAGGTCTCGGCATGACCCACGTCCGCACGATGGACTGGCCGGTGGACGGGCTTGGAAGGCATACGCTAATCCTGCGCCACATCAACGTGCCGGCGGGCGAATTCATGAGTGTGGGCTGGCCTGGGTATTCAGGCGTGCTGTCGGGCTTCAAGCCGGGAGCGTTCAGCGCCACGATCAACCAGGCCGACGTGATCCGCCTCCCGAATCTACAATGGCCGCCTTCCCACCTGCTTCGGTGGGTCTTCGAGAACTGCAATACCTATGCAGAGGCGTTGACGATTCTCCGGAACACGCCCGTTTGTTTCCCAGCGTTCGTCCTGCTGGCCGGTCCCGACAAGGCCGCCGTGGTAGAGCTGGGCCCGGATGGGAATACGGTCAAGCCGATGGTCAAGGGGCAGCCGATTGCCGTCGCCAACGATTACCTGAGCGCGAAGCGGCAGAAGCTGGCGGGGATCTATGGCCGGCGGGCCGATTCGGACTACCGGAAAAATGCGATGCTTCGGAAGCTGCGGAGGCTGAAGCGTGGGAACATCCGGCAGGCGCTCGGGATGATTCAGGACTATCCTGTGGCCAATGAGCAGACCATGCAGCAGATGGTATTTGCCCACGATCTCCAGACCATGATGGTGATGGGGCTGGAGGGCGAAGAGCCATTAAAATCGGCATGTTTTGATTTATGTAAGTGCATGGAATAGAGACACTAGCAATTCTGACGATACGCTTTGTCATACAAGGTGTATTCTCAAGACCATTTTGATGCGTTTGAAGGCATCATTTAGGCATCATTTTGATGGCATGATGCGGATCACTCCATGGCGGATTAAGTTAGACAAGAATATTTGTATGTATATGAAGATAATGTACTTATGAATGAAATCACGCGGCGTTCTGGTATACGGCGAATAAGCCGATCGACCATGTGACCGGGTCGTGCGCAGGTAAAAAGTGCATCCCGATGGATGTATCGGTGCCTGGTCCTTGGCATGCCATGCCTGCGGGTGTTGCGTTGCCCATTTAGAAATGAAGGATTCCGGTCGAACGGCACCTACATGACGACGCTGCAGCGCTTGTTTCGGCGATACTGGGTACAGACCGGGCGAATGTTCAAGCCGACCAAGCGATGCGTGGCGGATGCCTTGCGTAAAGGTGGTATGTCTTCATCGACGACGACCGGTCCTATTCGGCATCCCCTGTGATGATTCGCCGGGGGCGTTGAGCGTCGGTTTGGTCTGGGCGCCGGATCCCATGATCGGCTTGCCGACAATTCGTACATATCGCCGGGTGGTCAAATCCGCGACCATGGCCTTTACCGTAACAGCCTAGCCTGAGGTGGTTCGGGTGGGGATCGGCTGCAAACCAGTCGCTCCCCATTTTTTACCTATTGCGGGTGACGCCAACTTTCCTGTCTTGCAGTCGATGCCTGCCTGATGTAATCCTTCTGACGAAATCTGAGACGGTCGGATGGTACGTAAAATCGTCGTAAGTCGCATATTTTACTGCTACGAAATTGCTACGATATTCGTCGTTGTTTGATGTTGAAATGTTCGGAAAATAAGGGTTTTTGAGGCCCCCGCTGGGCGTTTTCTGACTTCGGATCAGAAGGTTGCAGGTTCGAGTCCTGCCGGACGCGCCAAGTCTGCCCCCTCCGCGGGATTTCAGGAAGGAACGGAACATGAAAATCGGCTTGGGATCGGATCACGGCGGCTTCGAAATGAAGCAGAAGATCAAAGATTGGCTGGCGGCGCGCGCGGACGTCGAAGCCACGGATTTCGGCACCTACAGCCCGGAATCGGTGGATTATCCCGATTTCGCGATCGAAGTGTCGCGGCGGGTTTCGGAAGGCGTCTTGGACCAGGGCATCCTGATCTGCACGACGGGCGTCGGCATGGCCATGACGGCCAACAAGTTCCCGCGGGTGCGCGCGGCGCAGGTGTTCACCGCGAAGATGGCCCGCATGGCGCGGGAGCACAACAACGCCAACGTCCTGGTCCTGGGCGCGGCCGTCACGCCGATGGAGGAGATCCCCGCCATCCTCGACGCCTGGTTCGCGGCGGAATTCGAGCCCGGCACCCGCCACGACCGCCGCGTGCAGAAGATCAACGCCTGCGCGCTGCGCGTGACCTCGCCCGAGGCGATCCACGAGCGCGACACGGAAATCTACGCGGCCATCCAAGGTGAAATGAAGCGCCAGCGGCAGAACGTCGAGCTGATCGCCTCGGAGAACTACGTCAGCCGCGCGGTGCGCGAGGCGCAAGGCTCCGTGCTGACGAACAAGTACGCGGAGGGCTACCCCGGCAAGCGCTACTACAACGGTTGCGAATTCGTGGACGAATGCGAGCGACTGGCGCTCGAACGGGCCAAGCAGCTGTTCGGCGCGGAGCACGCCAACGTGCAGCCGCACAGCGGCAGCGGCGCGAACATGGCGGTCTATTTCGCGATGCTGCAGCCGGGCGACACGATCCTGGCGATGAGCCTGGCGGCGGGCGGGCACCTGACGCACGGCCACAAGCTGAACTTCTCGGGCCGGTTCTTCAACGTGGTGCCCTACGGCGTGAATCCGGGCACGGAACGCATCGACTACGACGCCGTCGAAAAGCTGGCGGCCGAGCACAAGCCGCGGCTGATCTGCGCGGGCGCGAGCGCCTATTCGCGGATCATCGATTTCAAGCGCCTGCGCGCCATCGCCGACTCGGTCGGGGCGCTGCTGCTGGTGGACATGGCGCACGTCGCCGGGCTGGTGGCGGCGGGGTTCCATCCGAGCCCGGTGCCGTTCGCGGATTTCGTGACGACCACGACGCACAAGACGCTGCGCGGGCCGCGCGGCGGCCTGATCCTCTGCAAGGAAGCCTACGCGGCGGAAATCGACAAGCAGGTGTTCCCCGGCCTCCAGGGCGGACCGCTGATGCACGTGATCGCGGCCAAGGCGGTGTGCTTCCACGAAGCCTTGCAGCCCGCGTTCAAGGACTACGCGCGGCAGGTGGTGGCCAACGCCCAGACGCTGGCCGCGGAGCTGGAAAAGGCCGGGTTGCGCATCGTGTCGGGCGGGACGGACAACCACCTGATGCTGGCGGACCTGACGCCGCTGGGCGTGACGGGCAAGGACGCGGCGACGGCGCTCGACCGGGCGCTCATCACCGTGAACAAGAACGCGATTCCGTTCGACAAGCAGAAGCCGTTCGTGACGTCCGGCATCCGGCTGGGCACGCCGGCGGTCACCACGCGCGGGATGAAGGAAAAGGAAATGGCGCAGATCGCCGCGTGGATCGGCCAGATCGTGGCCAAGCCGGCCGACGAAAAGCTCCAGCGGCGCATCCAGGAAGAAGTCATCGCCTTCACCGAGAAGTATCCCGTGCCGTGACGGATCGGGAAAACGCCGCGTCCGCGGCGCGCCGGAGCCGGGAGCGATCCCGGCTCCGTTTTTTTCAGGCCGGCAGCCGGCGGAGCACGAACGTGCGGCGGGCGTTGCAGTAGACGACGGCGTGGGCCGCTTCGCGGGCGCCGGCGGCGAAGCGGGGATAGTCGCGCAGATTGCTCTGCAGGAACAAGTCGATGGCTTTTTCCAGCGTGCAGCCGCGTTCCCGCAGGTCGCGGGTGAGCCGGGCGTTGAGTTGGGTGCGCCAATGGGCCTCGACGAGAATGAGCCGGTCGAACCAGGGACGCAGTTCCGCATGGGCGGCGATTTCGCCGTCGGCGAGCAGGAGGCGCGCGGGCGGAACCTGGATTTCGTCGCGCGCTTCGCCGGCGACGGGATCGAAGACGGGCTGGCGCAGGGGGCGGCCGCGGCGGAAATCGGCGAGCGTTTGCCGCAGGCGGCCGAGGTCGTTGGCCGCGGGATGCGAACCGTAGCGGCCGTGGGCCGGGCGGCGGTGGCGCGGCAGCCGGAAGTCGTCCAAGGCGAGGATCCGCGCGTCGGGCAGGTGGTGGCGGAGCCAGCGGGAGAGCGTGCTTTTGCCGCCGCCGCCGGGGCCGCCGATGCCGACGATGAACGGGCCCGGCGCCGCCGCCGCTTCGCGCTCGAGCCAAGCGCGGATGCGCCGGAAAACGGCGCGGCTGGCGGCGTTCAGATGATCGGGGCAGGCGGCGGGGATCATGCGCGGATTCAGCCGTTCGCGGCGAGCGGGTCGTGGACCGGGCCGATTTCGATGAAGCCGTTGGCGGGCGCGGCGAACAGGCCGCTGCCGGCCACGGCGTCTTCGAGGCGGTTGAGCAAATGGGCGGGAACGACGAGATCGCAGCATTCGCGGGCGTGGGAAACCAGGACTTCCTCGGCGGCGTCGGCCGTTGCTTCGGGCGCGCGGCGCGAGAGGCGGGAGAGGGTGGCGCCGCCGGCGCCGGCGTCCAGCGCGGCGCGGACGACGGGCGCCGCCGTGCCTTCCTCGCAGACGAGCGTGAAGTGGACCCGTTCTTCCCGGTCCGCCGCCGGCCGGGGCCGGGCCGCGCCGGTCATGCGCCGCCAGTCGGTCGAGCCGCGCAGCTGGTCGAGGGTGCTGATGACCTGTTCCATCGTGGCGACGTGCCGCCGGCGGTCGAGGTTCATCCGGGCGTTGACGGCGAGCGCGCGCACGGGGATGCGGCCGATGAAGCCGTTGCCCGGCTCGCGCAGGTTGCCCTTGCGGATGGCGACGTCGATCACGAAATCGGCGTCGCCCGGCGGCACGAGCAGCCACAGGATTTCCTTCTCCTGCGGGATGGCGATGCGCAGCAGGCCGAGGCGGTCGCGCAGGCCCATGCCTTCGCCGTAGCCGACGATGGGCACGCCCAACCCCATTTCCAGCAGGGTGCGCGCCAGTTCGGCGCCGCGGCCGCGCGGCAGGATGCAGAAAATCTGTTCGTAGGGCGCGGGCTGGAGCCGGTTCTCGGCCACCCAGTCCGGCGGCGCGGCGCTCAGCCGTTGGTCGTCCCAGAGCCGGAAATCTTCGCCGACGAGCACCGCGTCTTCGGCGAAAATGCTGCCGCGGCCGGGCAGGAAGAGGTCGGCGGCGGCGGCCAGCCGGGCCATGGCGGCCAGTTCGTGCGTGCGCGGCACGTAGCAGCGGATCAGGTCGGCCGGAGCCTCCATCAGCAGGAACCGGCGGCCGAACGGCTGCCAGAACGGCCGCGCCTGCAGGGCGATCTGCTTGCCGCGCTCGGAATAGGTTTCCCGCAGGCCCAGGCGGTCCGCTTCGGCTTCGACCCGCGCGGCGAGGCGCACGTCGGCGATGCAGGTGAGCTTGGAAACTTCGCGGCGGTTCACGGCGCGGTCCTCCGCAGCGGGGACGGCGCGGTGCCGGGCGCCTCGTCCAGTTCCAGGGACTTGCGGCGCGCGGCGACGAGGAATCCGGACAGCAGCACGGCGATGATGGGGAAGACCGAACCCATGGTCACGACGCCGAACGCCTCGGCCGCGCCCGCGCGCTGGCCGATGCCCAGCCCGGCCGCGATGACCAGCGGGACGGTGATCGGACCGGTGGTGACGCCCGCGCAATCCCAGGCGATGGCCGCGATTTCTTCCGAGGAAAAGACCGTCAGCGCCAGCGCCAGCGCATAGGAGCCGGCCAGCAGCGGCACCATCGGCCACGCGAACAAAATGCGGCCGAAGCCCATCGCCATGCCCGTGCCGACGCCGAGCGCCACGGTCAGGATCAGGAACGAACGCTTGTAGGTGCCCGTGGTCAGTTCTTCCAGCGTGATGCCGAGGGCGTTGAGGGACGGTTCCGCGAGCGTGGCGCCCACGCCCATCACGAAGACGAACGCGAGCACGAGGAAATAGCCCCAGAACGCCTCGTCGCCGGCGACGGGGCCTTCTTCGGGAATCCAGCGGTATTCCCGGGTCGCCGCGTCGTAGCGGTCGCGGTGGAACGGCACGAATTCCGGTCCGTTTTTTGCGGCCAGCGGCAGGAATTCCGCGACGGTGCCGTCGGGCCGCGCGGCGCGGACCAGCAGGCGCTCGTCGACGTCGCGGTACGTCACGGCCTTGTCGGGGCGTTCGGTGGCTTCCCAGGCGCGCGGCAGCGACCGGCCGGCCTGGTTGCCGAGGCGGGACAGGCCGCGGTCCATGCCGTAGCTGAACAGCAGCATGCCCGCGAGGCTGAAGGCGAGGCCCAAGGCGACTTCGTCGGCGTGCGGCAGGCGCTCGCGCACCACGGCCAGCAGCGCGAAAAGCAACACGACCGCCAGGGGCAAGACCGCCTTGACCGCGCCGAAGACGTGGGCGCGGACTTCCGTGCGGGGGAAGAACCGCCGCGGTCCCGCCGGCTCGGGCGGCGTTTCCGGTTCGGCGCCGAACCGCGCCGCCACGGCGGCGGGCGACAGGTGGGCGGCGGCCAGCTGGCGCAGCGGCGCTTCGCCGCCGGCGACCTGCACGGCCTGGGCGTGCCGCGCCGGCGCGAAAAATTCGTCCGCTTCGCCGGGGAGCGGGAAGCGGGGCGCGAGCGCGAGGCCCAGCAGCAGCACCATGACGACGGGCAGCGCGGACGCGAGCGTCACGACGCCGAGGCCGCCGGCGGGTTCGTCGCCGCGGCCCGCGATGCGCGACACGCCGACGCCCAGCGCGATCAGCAGCGGCACCGTCACCGGGCCGGTCGTCACGCCGCCGGAATCCCAGGCCAGGCCGATGATGGCGGCGGTGCGCGGATCGCGCGCGGCCCACCAGGACAGAACCAGCAGCAGGGGCAGCGCCGCGTACAGGAACGGCTTGAGGCTCCACGCCCGCAGGGAACGGATCACGCCGAGCGCCACGGCGAGACCGACGCCGGCGGCCACGGCGCCCACGGTCAGCGCCACGCCCGCGTTGAGCAGGTAGTACAGCAAGGGCGCGCGCCACGGCAGGGTGGCGCTGCCCTGCGCCTTCAGGAACCCGATGGCCGGCTCCGCGTAGGTGGCGGTCAAGCCCAGCACCGCCGCGAAGGCCACCAGCGCCCCGAGGCCGACGCGGGCCGGCAGGCGCAGGCCGCAGCGCTCGCCCAGCGGCATGATGGCCAGGAACAGGCCTTCCATGAACAGCGCCAAGCCGACGATCACCGCCAGGATGCCCACGGCGATCTGCGCAAACTCCGCGATCGGCGCCTTCAGCACGAACAGCTGGAACAGGGCCAGATAGGCCGTGATGAACGCCACCGCCCGCAATTGGCGGGCCAGGCGCTCCTGCGCATAGGCGGCCAGCAGCGCGAATTTCCGCCGCAACGGAATCCGCAACGCATCGGCGCCGGCTGGACGGGACGTGGGCAAGCCGTTTCCTCCGGGCCGGGGGTTCGTCGCCCCGGCCCCGCCCATCGTGTAGCAGAACGCCGGATGGCGTTCAAGCCTGGCCGCGGTTGATCCGCTCGGCCAGCTCGAGGGCTTCGGCGGGCGTCAGGACCGGCGGCTCGAAGCAGCGGTCGTTGATGAAGCGGATGGCGTCGCGGACGAGGAACGCGCGGCCCTGGCCGTCGGCGATCTGCAGTTTCACGGCGGGGTGGGTGAACACCGCCAGGGCATGGATGCGGTCCTCGGGCACTTTGGCGGCCAGCAGGGTGATGAACATCCGCCGCTGGCGCTCGCACTGCTGGACCGGGTTCTTCACGTGCCGGACGGAGCCGTCGGATTTCTTCTGCGTCCATTGGGCGTCGCGGACGTCGCCGGAGAGGGTGCCGGCCCAGAACTTCGACTCGATCACGTAGATGCCGGAAGGGGCGATCACGAGGTGGTCGATCTGCGCCCGCTCGTGGGCGACGCGCAGCTCGAGGTCGTTGAGGATCACGTGGTCGTCGGCGAGCTGCTCGGCGAGGCGCTCGGCCATCTTCTGCTCGCCGCGTCGCCCGCCTTCGAGGTTGCGGTTTTCGACGGCGATTTCCCGCAGGTGGACTTCGTAGCCGGCGGCGAACACCAGCGCCAGCGCGCCGAAGATCGCCCCGTGGTAGGTATGGGTCAGGAGGGAGTGCGCGCCCAGCAGCGCGGCGAAGACGAGGGCCAGGGCCCACGCGGCGATCCGCACGGCCCCGCCGCGGGACAATTCGCGCCCGATCGCGAGCTGGCGCCGCAACAGGCTGGTTTCGCTGCGGAGGATCTTGGCCACGCCGGGCGCTCCGGTCCGCTCAGGCCTCGCCGGAGTGCGCGTTCAGGCCTTGGGCCAGCTTCTCGACCTCGGCGTTGGACAGCACGGGCTTTTCAAAGCAGAAATCGTTGATGAACGTGACGGCCTTTTCGGGCGTCATCACCTTCGTGCCGGCGTTGGTCACCTGGATGTCCGCGTTCGGATTCGCCAGCACCACCAGCGGAAAAACGCGCTCCCAGATCAGGTTCGTGCCCTTGAGCCAGTTGCACAGGATGCGCCGTTCGCGCAGGGCCCGGCCCACCGGATTGCGCGCGGGCCGGATCTTGCCGTCCGGGGCGCGGATCTTCCAGAC
>ERZ795051.5670-NODE-5670-length-10822-cov-4.463732_pt1 | contig 10822 bp, 10 predicted proteins | sample MGYA00375135_ERZ795051 | MGnify/ENA primary metagenome ERZ795051 (study PRJEB30180, sample SAMN05720222) | activated sludge metagenome | isolation source: Anaerobic digester | place: Japan | collected 2015-05-26 ... | reverse complement strand
AGTAATACGCCACGATGCGGATTCCGAGCTTTCTGGCCGCTCCAACGATTTCACCGAAGAAATCCCGGGGCGGTTGCGCAGATCGGAACCGAGAGGGGAAAAAGCAGGTACCGTCGTGATGCTTTGCATGAACAACGGCCGTCCGGAAACCGCCTTCCACCAAAGCGCCGCACCATTCCTCCGGATCGAAGTCTTCCCGGGGCTCGGCCCAGCGCGGACTTAACCACCCGAGATATGCCTTCCACGGGTCCGCTGTGTACCAATTAACCGGGCTGCGTCCAGATTCCTGCGGTTCCATATCCGTCTTTCCTCGACAAGCAGCTTTAGGCGCGTTGGCCTCCACAAGCGGGATACCTATCTCGCGTGGATCCACGCCGGGTGGTCTGCGCCGAGACCCTCTTTCCCGACCGTCAGCAGACGGGCCTGTCCTCCGTCCGCACTCATAACCCAGAGCCCTGGCGGTTGCCCGACATGTGCGCGACAAAACGCGATCAACGCACCGTCGGACGACCACGCCGCCCGCATGTCCCACACGCCTTCCCTCACTTCCGTGAGGGGCCGGCACGCCCGCTCGAACGGATTGAGGGCGCACAGCTGGGTTCCGCCCCGAGCCTCCTCTGGCGCGTACGCTCGATTGAAATGGTCGTCTTCTTGCGGCTGTTCAATGTGCTTCCACGCCGTCCGGGAACCCGGGGCCAAACGCGTGTACGAAACCACGTCCTCGGTTGGCGACCAACGCGAGACATTGGATCCGCCACTCCGGCTTTTCTCGTCGCCATATGCCGCCGCAAACCAGTGGCTCTGGCCAGACGTTACCGGGTGCAATTCCCTGCCGTCCGGTCGTACAAGGTAAAGGTCCGCCACAAAATGCTCGGGGTCCTTTCCGCTGAAACACCCTTCACAAACGAGCCAGTCGCCGTTTCTGGACCACATCGGAGCGAAGAAAAGCACGTCAGAGTCCCGTGCGACGACTCGCCGGTTTGCTCCGTCGATGTCGCCGACGCACGCAAAGTAGTTGGGCGGCCCCGCAATGTGGAACGCCAGCATGCTGCAGTCCGGGGAGAGTGCGATTCCGTACGCGAAGCCGTCCTCCGGTTTCGTGACATGAACCGGGTCACTGCCGTCCAGGTTCATGGTGACTACGCACTGGTTGCCCTGGATGACGGGATTGACCACCATGCGTTCATCGCCCGGCAGCAAAAGCGCTGGCGGCATGAAATCGGCGGGCCGGTGTTTCAGCGGCAAAGCCGTCAGTTCGCCACTGGAAATCCGGAATATCCACAGATTGGATCGTGACCGGTGTTTCCACGTCTCGGAGTTCTCGACGCTGTGCAGGATTATGCGGTCGCCATCAGCGAACGCAGGACCGGCATGCCAGCTCACCTGGCCTTCAATGTCGAGGCGTGGGAAATGGAGGCCGGTGCCGTCGGGTCGTACAAAACCTATCTCGGCACACGCGTACTCCGTCCTTCGTGACGAGAACACGATCCAGCTGTCTTCGCTCCTTGGAGGCGTTGCGGCATGGTCCTTAGAATCCAAGGGACTCAACCCCCTTGCGGATGCGGCGTATGATTTCCTCCGTTGCGCCTTCCACGGGGTCAGTCAGAACCGGCAGAAAGACCACGTTCCTGTACATTTCCTCTGCTCCGGGGAAATCCCCTTCCTTATACCCGTTGTACCCCTCACACATAACGCCGCGCCCGAATCCGAACACGTCCATGCCTTCGGCAAAATACGGGAGGCGATGCAGGAGGTCGTAAGGACTTGAAGAAGCGGGTACACCCTGCGCGCGTAGCGCATTCACGTACTGGTCCCGCGTTACCCCCGGAACTTGCTCTGCGCGGAAAATCGTCGGGAAACCGTAGTAACCGCCTCGTTTCGTGCCGTCGGTTAACGTGACCGGATCGAGTCCCGGAATCTCCTTCAGTGCCCTTTCAACTGCTTCGATGTACCCGCCTCTGCCTGCGTTCAGAAGCCCGAGTTTGCGCAACTGGACCCTCGCAATCCCAATCCCGAGCGGGTGCGCACGGAATTTGATACCCAGCCCCAGCGGCTGATATTTCTGATATTTGGCCGAAACGAGATCCAGACCTGCCGCGCGATTCACCTGTCCGATCATGCATGCTCGGTCAAACACCTCGTCGTCGTCCGTCGCGAGCACTCCTCCTTCGCCGGCGCTCACCGCCTTCGAACCCTGCATGCTCCATGCACCGACTTTCCCAGTCGCCCCGACCACGCGTCCTCGAAAGAGAGCACCGTGCGCGTGTGAGCAATCCTCGATAATCGGGATTCCGGTTTCCTGACTTATCGCACCCAGAGCCTGCATGTCGCAGACCATTCCCCACAAATGCACCGCAACAATGGCTCTCGTGCGGGATGTGATTTTCTTTTTCACATCTTCGGGGTCCATGAGGAGTGTGTGGGGTGACACGTCGCAGAACACGGGCCTCGCACCCAGCATCGGCGCAGGAGTGATACTGCAGAGCCACGTATAAACCGGGCAGATCACCTCGTCTCCCGGACCCACATAACAACCGTACATCGCGCTCCAGATTGCAGCGGTGCCGTTGATCACGGATATCGCGTGTTTGAGGCCGGTGAATTCCCTGAACTCATTCTCAAACGCGCGAACCTGTTCCGTTCCCCCGGACAGCTCGTTTTGCAACGTCATTTCGTACACCGCACGGGCTTCTTCTTCGCCGACTTGCACCCAGCGGTCGAGTTCGCTCAGAGGTGCCGCCGCCGTCTGAACGAATACCCGTGCTTTCTTTTTCGCGTCCATTTGCCTTCCTTCCGGACTCATCGTTTTCGGTTGACGAGTCCACATTACTCCCCGCAAATCGGTTACTCGCCGCCCGAACATGAAGCTAAAGGTTAGCCACCGACGCTCCAACGCCTTTGGAAGCACCCGAGAGGCTGGGAGAGACCGAACTTGATCCGTATAATCTGAAAGAAGCAGCAGGTTGACTCCGTGAGATCGATACCGATGACAGGCACGACGTTGAGCCCGGACCTTCGTACGTCAGTAGGTGCTCTTGACCTCGCCAATCCTGTTCTCGTCGCGTCGGGGACATTTGCCTACGGTCGGGAGATGGCGCGATTGTACGACCTCTCGCTTCTGGGTGGAATTGTCTCCAAGACAATCACGGAGCTGCCACGGGCAGGCAATCCGCCTCCGCGAGTGTGTGAAACGGTTGGTGGGATGCTGAATTCCATCGGATTGCCAAATCCCGGCGTGGATGCGTTTCTGCGGGATGCGCTTCCCGAGCTTCGCCAGGCTGCTTGCCCGGTGATCGTCAACGTCGCGGGCGAAACCGCGGAAGGGTATGTCAGACTTGCGGCACGTGTGGCCCGGGAAAAAGGTGTGTCTGCAGTCGAACTCAACGTGTCCTGCCCCAACGTGTCCCACGGGCTCGATTTTGGCACTGCGCCGTCCCTGGTGGAGCAACTCGTTCGACGCGTGAAACAAGAGTGCGCCTTGCCGGTCATTGCAAAGCTCAGTCCCAACGTCATGGATATCGCGGAAATCGCGCGCGGCGTGGAGCAGGGAGGTGGAGACGCGGTTTCCCTCATCAACACGATCCGGGGAATGGCGATTGACGCGAGAACGAGGAAACCGGTACTTGGCAACGTGACGGGAGGCTTGTCCGGTCCCGCAGTGAAGCCGGTCGCTCTGGCAATGGTGTGGAAAACCAGCAGGTCTGTACGCATACCGGTAATTGGCATCGGGGGGATCATGACGGGTACTGACGTCGTGGAATTCATGCTCGCCGGGGCTTCCGCCGTTCAGATCGGCACCGGGAACTTCGTCGACCCGTGGGTCGCGCCGAGAGTGATCTCTGAGCTCAGGGATTTCTGCATCCAGGAGGACATTGCTTCAGTGCGATCGCTCATCGGCGAACTGAAGGCATAGGGTGGCGAGGAACAAAGGAAGGCGCTTGGATCAGCGCCTTCCTTGTCACGACCAAACCTACGCCCAGGGGTTAACCGGGGGGTACTTTCGACGAAGGGCGTCCATTTCCCGCGAGAAACTGGCCATCCAATCATCCGGAACCACCGGTTGCTGCACCTGATAATCGGAAACACCGTGTCCGCGAGTAAACGGTTGCACCCTGACGCCTTTGCCCGCCACGTACCGGAACCCGCTGATGACGCAATCGTACCCCTCTGAGATCTGCCCCGCCCGTATGCAGTCATAGTGAGCTTCAAGTGCGCCCGCGAAATCACGGGCCATCATTCTGTCGTATACTGCGCGCAGTGTCTCCGGGTTCACGTCGCAACCCTGACCGATAACCCCGCTCGCTCCAAGCATCATGGCGAAGAAGAACGCAAGTTCATCCCCGGCGATAAAGGCGAAATCGGTATTCCGGGCAACCATCGTCAACTCGCTGAACTTCACCATGTCGCCAGTCGAGTACTTCATGCCCGCGATGTTCTTGATGGTCAGAAGGCGTTCCAACAGTGGAGGAGTCATACAGTACTCCTCCAGCAAACCCGGTTGCTGGTAGAGGATGATCGGGAGGTCTACCTCTCGTGCGACTGCTTCGTAATACGCAAAAATCGTGTCCGCCAGAGGACGTCCTTCCTCAGGTTGCAGCGCCATAGGAAGGACAAGCACCGCAGCCACCGCGCCTTTTTTTTGAACGTACTGTGAAAGCTCTATGCTCTGACGAGTGAAAATCTCATTCCCCGGACGGTGATGGAAATCTCGACCCCAGATACCCGTCGTCCCGATCATAACGGGAATACGCCCTGCCGCCTGATCGAGAACGACGTCCGCAAACCACTTCACATCTTCATACGAAAACGAGTACATCCTTCCCAATCCTGAACGCGCGAACAGGGTGGTGATGCAACCGGTTCCGATGAGGTAATCGACGAACGCGCGGATACCCTTTTCATCCAACGATCCGTCGGAATTGCACGGCGTGAACATCGGGGTAATCACCCCGTGGAGGTAGGCAGGAATCGCGCGACCGGTGTACGGTTGCACAACGGGATCAGTCCATCTCTTCATCACAACAGGCTCCCTTGAATCGGAAAACTACACTAACGGACCATTGAATCTCGGTACCCGGACCTCACTGCGTCCAGACTGGAGGCAAAGCGTGCGCTTATTTCCTCCGAAGGTGGACGGCCCCCATCCCTTGAATAAGGCTGTACGGTCACCCCTTCCCTCTGGAGGTATCGGAAGACCACACCGTCGAGGGTCCTCGCCAGGCGCCGCGTTTACTGCGGCAAAGGTGTCCAGGGCCGCTTTTGAAGCACCAGCCACGTCAAACGCCATCGCTCTCTCATACACCGCTTTCAGTATTTCTGGATGGGTTGTGCATCCTTGCCCGATCACGCCCGTTCCACCAACGAGGATAGTGAACAGGAACACCGTTTCATCACCCGCGATGAGCGCGAAATTCGCGTTCTGCGCTGCCTTACTGCAACTCAGAAAAACGTCCATCCTGCTCGTTGAAATCTTCATCCCCACAACCTGTCCGCTGCGCGAGACTTCCTCAATCAGCGACGGAGTTGCCCGGAAACGGCGGGTCGTTTCCGGCGGCTGGTAAATGATGAGCGGGATATCCGTTTCCGCCTCCACACGCCGGAAATATTCCAGGACCACCTCGGCCGGCAATTCCTCGCGATGGGGGACAAGGGCCACAGGCAATACGAGAACGGCGGCTGTTGCTCCTTTCCGTTGCACGTATTGACACAGTTCGATACTCTGACGAAGATACGTGTGCGCGTCCGGTCGCTCCGGACTATCAGCTGACAACTCGCCGGAGCAACCGACGAACACCGGCAGTCGATCGGCAACTTCGTCAATCACAATGTCCGCAAGACGCCGGACGTCATTCACGGAGAACGTGTACATGCGGCCGAGTCCGCTTCGCGCAAACAGCGCGTTCACGCTTCCGTTTGAAACCAGGTAATTCACATAGGAACGGATACCCCGTTCGTCCAGAGTCCCGTTCGAGTTGCAGGGCGTAAACATCGGAACAATCACCCCGTGCAGGTATGCCGGGTTTTCTTGCCCTGTAATCGGGTGCGCGATCCGTCGGTCCCATTCTTTCATCAGTCAAGTCTCAAGGTGAACAAAAACAGAGGAAGTGCTCGAATTGGCAACCGTCCCGACAGGCCGCAGAGCGACATGTGCAACAAAAGGGTACCTCGAGCCTGTTGCGGGTTCCAACCGCAGTGTGAGAGACAATCATGACTGAAGCACTACATTTGCCCCCTCTACCGCCTTGCGCTGCAGATATGATGCTCGGGCGCCTTGCCACCTGGTTGAGGTTACTCGGCGCCGATGTCTCATACCAGTCATGGATTTCCGACGCGGACCTCATGGAACGGGCTCGCAACGAAAACAGGCTCGTATTGACCCGGGACAGGGGGTTGCTCGGCCTGCCCGGCTCAACCCCTCGTTTCGGCGTGACCTTCGACCGCTTGCCGGACCAGCTTGCACAGGTGGCCGCACACTTCGACCTGACGGCGTTGGTGCCATTCAGTCGTTGCGTACGCTGCAACGTTCCGGTGAAGGTGATTCCAAAAGAGTCCGTAAAAGGCCGCGTCTGGGAGTACGTGTACGACACACAGGAAATCTTCACCGAGTGCCCTTTGTGTGGTCGTTTGTTCTGGAAGGGGACACACCCCGCAAGGGCTCGTGAAGATCTCCGCAGGATGCTCGGGGAGGATTTGGCGCGCAGAATCCGGTGGGGAGAACCGGACGATGGGTTCAGTCAAGCTCCTCATCGGAAAGCATGATTTCCACCTGGCGGCGGATGTGTGCGTCGCGGCCCGCCTGTCTTTGTTCGAGACGTTGTTGCAGGCGGCGCAGTTCGTCCGCTATCTGTTCAATCTGTAGGCGGTTCATCTCCGTCTGAACATCGAAAAGTTCGCCTGCCTTTGCCGAAAACCGCGCCCGAATCTCGTTCTTCGCGTTTTCGTCCGTTGCCAGCCGGTACTGGATCGACAGCCTGTCCATCTGTTCGCGCAGTTCAAACATCCTTCGGAACAACTGCTCCGATTGCTGGATTCCACCGGGATCGCCTCTTCTCCCCATCGCGCGGGCATGCCGTTCCATGTTCAGAGAGCGCAGAATCATCGAGCGGTAGGCGTGTGGACGGGAAGTTTTCAGGGCGATCACCTGTTCCACGCGCGACGAGTCTATCCTTCGGATAAACTCCAACGCCATTGCCTCTTCCTCCGGGGTGGGGTTCCTCAGTTGGCCCCGCCTGGGGCCACGTGAGAATTCCGGGAAACCACCCGGCGGAGGCCCGGGCATCTGAGCTTCGGCTCTGATTCCGTTCAGAAAAGCCACCCCGGCCACAACGACCGAACACATAAGAGACAACGTCCTCGACCATTTCATTGAGTGGTTTCCTCGTCCAGAATCATTGCGAGCGTCTCAACGCGGTCCGCAAGCTCCACAACATCATCATCAAGCAAATTGTCGGATGCGCTTGCCCCGTCCCTCGGAGTTCTTATCCGCGTTGAAGCCTTTGTCGTTTCAGAAACGGAGGCAACCTGGATACCGTCTCCTGCCGGGACATCGGGTACCAGCGCGACAGGCGCGGACAGGGTGTCACTCGGAAATACCGGCGTTCGCACATCTCTGTGGAAGGTCAACGAGACCCCGAGCAAAAGAATCGCGGCAGCCGCAACCGGCCAGGTCCACACGGGGATCCGGGTTACCAGCGCAGTGCGGAGCGGCGCAATCCGCCCCGGACTGCCGAGTTTGTGGTAGCCAGCGCCTGACGCGGCAGCCCGTTCCGATATCAACGCCCGGACCGTAGCCGATGGAGAGGATCGCGGAAGCGCTCCAAACACTCTGCGGATTGTTCTTTCGTCATCCACCAACCGTGCACATTCTCGGCAGTGTTGTAGATGCACCTCGAACGTGATGCGCTCCTCAGCCGAGAGTTCGCCTGACGTGTACCGCAGGGCGTCGCGTTGCGTGCGAAGACACGCCGGTGTCCCATTTGTGTCATTCATTGGTTGAAGGCTCCGTGGCAACGTTCATTCGCTTCCTCAAGCTGTTCAAAGCGTACCGCATTCGGCCGAGAGCGGTGTTGATGGAGACTCCCGTCAGGTCCGCGATCTGCTGGAAGGTGAGATCCGCTTCGTAGCGCAGGTAGACAACCTCGCGTTGCTCTGCGGGCAATTCAGCCAGTGCCTCCCTCATGCGAACCAGCCATTCCTCCCGTTCCACCATATCGGCCTGGCTTTCTATGTCGTCGGGAATCTCCGGATATGTCGAACCCGCGTTTCCGCTATCCGTTGTGCGATTCTCCAGCCGGAAAATCCGGCCTTCAACGCGACGCTTCCGCAGGGCATCCAGAGCGAGATTTCTCGCAATGCCCAGCAACCAGCTCGCGAATTTTCCCCGTTCCCGGTAGTCCGGCAGCGCGTTGATAATGCGAATGAACGTTTCCTGGAAAAGGTCGTTCGCCAGCGCCTCATTCTGCACCATTCCGAAAATGAACCCGAAAACCTGCCGCTCGTAGCGACGAACCAGCGTATCAAAAGCGGCAGCCTGCCCGTCAAGGAACATGCTGATAAGTTCGGAATCGCTCTGATTTGCCAGTTCCACTGCAATCCACTTTCTTTGTTCTATCAACGAAACAGAAAGGCGAGTTCGTATCTCCGGGAAACGACAAACGGGTTGAGCGCTTCCACACCCAACCCGTAAGTCGAAAGACGCAACACGCGTCTCAATCACCTTCGTTTTCGGCTGCCTGTTCCTGCTGTTGAGGCCGCGGGCGTACCGGGCTCAGCGCAATCTGTTGTGCGTACCGGCCGGAATCCGTCAGGTATGTCAGAGCCTCCTTGAGCGCGAGATCGCGCGTGAAATCTGCTCGAGTGCGGGATTGCCTTCCCCAGACCCGCCCTGCTATGGCACTGCGCAACCGCTGCCGAATGTACGGCTCCGCACGGGAAAACTCCGCGTCTTTCTGCGCCAGGAGAGCTTCCCGTAATTCCTCGACACGACGCGTAACTTCCTGACTGTATCCGGCCTCCGAGGTCGCCTTCGCGAAGTCATCGAGCTCCTTTTTGCCCCGTGGTTCGTACGTGAACGCGTGTACTGAGTCCGCCACGAACCTGCGGAAATCTGACAACATCGCTTCGTTGACGTCGAATGTCTGCGGATCCAGTTCCGGGTGTTTCACCGCGTAATCAACGGCGTAGTTGAAAAACAACTGCCGCGCGTTGAGTTGCCAGAACAGCGCCGGTGGAACATCCGGTTGCACCGGCACGTCCACTGCCACGCCTCCACCACCCCGAACCTCTCTCCCCTTCGAGGTACGGTACACCGTCGCGGTATCGCTCGCAGCTTTCGAAACAACCGCGCCGCGCTTGCCCGCTCGCCAGCGCGGTTTGTGAATGCAGCGCCCGCTGGGGGAGTAATAGTAGGCCGTCGTAAGTTTCAGAAGGGCGTTCTGGGAAAAACTGAGACCGAATCTCCCGCTGAACTGAGAGTTGTACACCGTCTGGACGGATCCTTTGCCAAAGGTCGGACGCCCGACAATCAAGCCACGATCGTTGTCCTGAATCGCCGCAGCGACGATCTCCGAAGCGCTGGCTGAGCCCTCGTCCACCAGTACCACCAGCGGCATCGACGGAGGAATGGCCGGATCGCGCTCCGAATACAGCCTCTGTTCACCCCTCTGGGCCCGGCCTTTCGTGGAGACGATCAGGCGACCTTTCGGAAGGAAAAGGTCAGCGACTCCCCGTGCCTCTTCCAGGAGGCCTCCCGGATTCATTCGCAAATCCAGAACGATACCCCGGGCACGCTTCGCCATCAGGTCCTGCAACGCAACGCGGACTTCGTCCGTCGCGCCGCGGGAGAACGAAGACAGGCGGATGTACCCGATCCCTTGAGCGTTCCGCAACCAGTCAGGAGCACCAAGCGGCAGGAACCCTTCAGCACGGGGATCCCACAGCAGGCCATGGAACTGGACCGAGTTGACATGAATCTCAGCACGTGTGATACGGAAGTCGATGGGCTCGCTGGATCCAGGTCGGCGCACCTTGATGTTTACTGCCGTTCCAGGCACCCCCCGAAGCTTGCCGACGATAATATCAAGCTTCACGTCATACGTGCTCTCGTTCTCGATTTCGATAATCTGGTCGCCGGCAAGCAGGCCGGCGTCCCATGCGGGCGTTCCTTCAAGGGGCGAAATGACCGTGGGGTAATGATCGACCGCGTTGATCTCTATGCCAAGCCCGCCGAAGGCCCCTTCCGTAGTCATGCGCAGGTCTTCTTGCTCGCGCTCGTTGAGAAAATCGCTGTACGTGTCGAGTTCGTTGAGCATCCCGTCAACCTGGGAGAGCTGCAACTTCCCTGCGTCTACGTCCTCGACGTAAAACCGGAGAATTGCGGTTTCCACCTCTGCACGGTCATCGGCCATCTGGCCAATTCTCCCGTACGCATCCTGGGCAAGTGCCTCGACGTGGTTGAATATCTGGCCACCCCAGATAACGACTGCAACCATGAGGGCCAGCCAGCCCCAGTCACGGCGGCGCAGTGCCATAAACTACCTCCACTCCGGTTTCATAAGGTTTGTTCCAACGCAACATCGGCGCGTGATACCGCGCGGTTTTCGATGAGGAAACCACCGCGTTCACGAACTCTTGATCACATCTCCCAGCAAAACTGGTACTCGCAGCGCAAGGGTATCCACGATCGCGTTCGTAACATCGTCAACGGGCAAGGTTCCATCAAGAACCGCTACCCGATCCGGTTCTCGCCGTGCTATTTCCAGAAAGCCGTTCCTGACACGTTCGTGGAAATCGCCGTCTTCAGCCTCGAGGCGGTCCACGATCT
>ERZ795051.5666-NODE-5666-length-10828-cov-3.714286_pt1 | contig 10828 bp, 4 predicted proteins | sample MGYA00375135_ERZ795051 | MGnify/ENA primary metagenome ERZ795051 (study PRJEB30180, sample SAMN05720222) | activated sludge metagenome | isolation source: Anaerobic digester | place: Japan | collected 2015-05-26 ... | reverse complement strand
CAACACAGCATACATTATCAATGCCAACCATTCCGCTGCAGCACTTTCAGCCCATTTATTATTGATAAAATCCAATCCACCAAAACGTAAAGCTGCACTTACCACACCCATCAAAGCACCGCCAGCTATAAATCCTGAAGCCAGTAAAGTACCTTTTTCCTGACGAACCTGATTAAGTTTTTTATCTTTTGTTCTAGTAGAAACCAGCCAGTTAATCCCACCACCGATTAACAATGGAATGTTCAATTCAAATGGAATAAACATTCCGAGTGCAAAAGCCAGTGCAGGGACTTTCAAAAAATTCAAGACAAGAGCAATGAGTGCTCCAAAAGCATATAAAAGCCATGGAGCTCCTCCACCTGACATCAACGGTTCGATGACAGCAGCCATTGCATTAGCCTGCGGGGCTACCAGAGCTTTTTCACCAGTAAAGCCATAAGTTTTATTTAAAATCATGATCACAATGCCAACTGTTGCCGCAGAAACTAATGTGCCAAGAAATTTCCACGTTTCCTGTTTAGCTGGTGTGGTCCCAATCCAATAACCAATTTTCAAATCGGTGATAAATCCACCTGCCATAGATAATGCTGTACAAACAACGCCTCCCATAACAAGTGAAGCTATCATGCCGGTCGGTCCCTTCAAACCTACTGCCACAAGAATCACTGACGATAAAATTAAAGTCATAAGGGTCATTCCAGAAACAGGATTTGTTCCTACAATGGCAATAGCATTTGCGGCTACTGTAGTAAACAAAAAAGTAATGATACCAATGACTAAAATGCCAACTATTGCCTGCAATAAATTGCCTACGACACCAAAATAAAAATAAGCAAAAGTCAACAGTAAAGTAACAACAATTCCAACAATAATGATTTTCATCGGAAGATCACGTTGCGTGCGTTTTACCGTTGTTTCAACAGGCTTATTTTTTTTAAATTCTTTTGAAGCTAAACGAATCGCATTTTTAATGATGCTCCATGAATTGATAACACCAATGATGCCTGCCATTGCAATTCCACCAATGCCAATATGACGAGCAAAATCACGAAAAATAATTTCAGGAGGAACATTAATTAAATTTTCAGTAAAAACAGGATTCAATATGTGTAAAAAACTATCATTGAATAAAGGAAGAATTGGAATAATAACAAACCATACCAGAACTGAACCTGCACAAATAATAGCAGCATATTTTAAACCAACAATATAACCTAAGCCAAGAACTGCTGCACCAACATTTACCTTAAAAACGAGTTTAATTTTATCAGCCAGTATTGTCCCAAAAGGCAAAACGCGTGAAGTAAAAACTTCAGCCCAACTTCCAAAAGTAGCAATGAGAAAATCATACAAACCTCCAATAATACCTGCACGAATCAAGGGCTTTGCCTGATCACCACCTTTTTCACCAGAAACCAGAACTTGCGTAGTAGCAGTTGCTTCAGGGAAAGGATATTTTCCATGCATATCAGAAACAAAATATTTTCTGAAAGGAATTAAAAACAAAATTCCCAGCACTCCACCCAAAAGCGAACTAAGAAAAACTTGCATGAAATTTACGGTAATTTCCGGATATTTTGCCTGAAGAATATACAAAGCAGGCAAAGTAAAAATTGCTCCTGCAACTATGACACCAGAACTGGCACCGATGGATTGAATAATAACATTCTCGCCCAGCGAATTTTTTCGTTTAGCAGCACTGGAAAGTCCTACAGCAATAATGGCAATGGGAATTGCAGCCTCAAACACCTGTCCAACTTTCAAACCTAAATAAGCTGCCGCTGCTGAAAAAAGAATTGCCATTAGCAAACCAACAGACACAGAACGAAAATTAACTTCTGGATAATTTTTTTCAGGTGAAAGAATGGGATGATATTCTTCACCTTCCATTAATTCACGGTGAGCATTTTCTGGCAGTCCTGAAAATCTTTCTTCTTCCATCTACTTTTAAGTCAACAGATTAATTTTGATATAAAATACTTGCTGAAGAAGCTGCCACTACAAAATTTGTTGTTTTCACGACCGAAATCCCTGCCAGATTGATCTGTCCATCGTGACATACCACATTCCATTCACCTTCAGGAATTTGCACTTCCACCGGTTTCCTGTTACCATTCAGAATAACTAGAATTTCACGCCAGCTATCGCCATTGGCATGTTCTGAAAGTTGATAAGCAATAACATTAGGCGTATTCATATCAATAAATTTCAAATATTCCTGCACATTTTGTTCAGTAGCTAATCTAAAAGCAGGATGTAACTTACGTAGTGAGATTAACCCTTTGTAATATTCAAAAATATCATGATAAGTAGTTTTGTAATTCCAATTGATTTGATTAATGGAATCGGGTGACTGATAAGTGTTATGAACACCTTTTTTATTACGGAAAACTTCTTCACCGGCATAAATAAATGGAATTCCTTGCGAAGTAAAGACAACTGTTTGAGCTAATTTATCAAATTTCATTAATTCTTTCACATTGGCATCAGGAGGTAGGGATTTTTTTAATTTATCAACCAAACATAAATCATCATGACAGGAAACATAATTTATCACCTGAATGGGATCTTTGGCATATGGTTCTTTTGAATAAATAAGTCGTGTATAATCCACTTGAGGATGAAAAATTGCTCCAACAATACCAAATTTTACACTTTCTTCCAGACTGTCTTTTCCTGACACAAAGCCAGGAATATCGGGATGCATCCAGCTACCGGTCAAAGCATCTCGAATATCATCACTGAAAACGGCAATTCTATCCAGCAATTTTGCATTTTTTTTCACTGCTCGTTTTGATTCTGGATAAACAGAAGGACCTGCCGTCCAGCCTTCGCCATAAACAATAATAGAAGGATCGATTCTGTCAAGTGCTTCACGCACGGCATTCATTGTTTCAATATCATGAACGCCCATCAAATCGAAACGAAAACCATCAATGTGATATTCAGTAGCCCAATAAACGACTGATTCGACAATAAATTTCCGCATCATGGGACGTTCAGAAGCGGTTTCATTGCCACAACCAGTAGCATTCGACCAGGTGCTGTCGGGATTCATTCGATAAAAATATCCTGGAACAAGAAGATTCAAGTGAGAATTTTCTCCTGTAAAAGTATGATTGTAAACCACATCCATAATTACGCGAATTCCTGCTTGATGCAATGATTGTACCATTTGTTTGAATTCACGAATTCTTACGGTTGGATCATAAGGATTGGAGGAATAACTTCCTTCTGGAACATTGTAATTTAACGGATCATAGCCCCAATTGTATTTATTTTCAGATAATTTTGTTTCATCAATAGATGCAAAATCAAATACAGGCAACAAATGTACATGAGTAATTCCTAATTCCTTCAGATGATCAATGCCTGTTGCTTCGCCAAATTGATTTTTAGTGCCGCGTTCAGTAAATGACAGAAATTTTCCTTTATTTTTTATGCCTGAATTGGGAGAAACTGAAAAATCTCTAATATGAACTTCGTAAATCATTGCATCAGCTTGATTTTTCAATGGCGGACGCTGGTCATTTAGCCAGCCTGCTGGATTAGTTTCAGAAAAATCAATAATAGCGGCACGTTTACCATTTACGCCTGTAGCTTTTACCCACATGCCTGGCGTTTCGTCCAACCATTTGTCATTAATGTTTACTTGAAAAGTATAAAATTTCCCTTTCAAATCTTTTTTATCTTTAATTTCCATGTGCCATTTTCAGCATGTTTCATATCATAAATCTTATAAGCACTTCCATTTTCACCATCATCATAAAGTAATAATTTTACATGTGAAGCAGTCGGTGCCCATACCCTGAAAAATGAAGCTTGTGGAGTGTAAGTTAATTCTAAATCAGAACCATTGTAAACAGGATATTCATCATAAGAAGAATAATGGGCAACCTTGTGACAGGAACATAAAAAGCCTGGAAGAAAAAACATAAATATGATTTTTTTCATTTTTAAATGATTGATTTATAATAAATTTACGAACAATCTTTAAAAAATTTAACAAGTAAAAATTCTTTTTCAAAACATAAAAACAATTTTCTTGAATTCTTTAATTATTCGTCACAATGCCATTTCGTTGTAACAACGCGTCAATTGTTGGTTCTTGTCCTCTAAAACGTTTATATAAAATCATAGGATGCTCTGTTCCACCTTTTTTTAAAATATTTTCCAAAAAAGAATTTGCAGTACCTTGATCAAAAATGCCATTTTTTTCAAACACAGAGAAAGCATCAGCCTCCAGCACTTCTGCCCATTTATAACTATAATAGCCTGCTGCATAACCACCAGAAAAAATATGAGTAAAAGTTGGACTAATGGCAGTATTCGGTACATCAGGAAGAATTTGCGTATCTATCATAGAGTTTTTTTCAAATTGAACCACATTTCCTTCAAAATCTGTAGATAAAGTATGCCAGCCCATATCAAGGTAACCAAATCCCAATTGGCGAAGACAGGCATAAGCAACGTGAAAATTCTTGGCTTCTTTTATCTTATTGATCAGTTCATCAGGAATTTTTTCGTTTGTTTCATAATGAGCAGCAAAGTCATCAAGAAACTCTTTTTGAAAAGCCCAATTTTCCATAATTTGTGAAGGCAGTTCTACAAAATCCCGATAAACATTAGTGCCTGAAAGAGAAGGATAAGTACAATCGCTCAACATTCCATGCAATGAATGACCAAACTCATGCAGAAAAGTAGTTACTTCCTCAAAATTTAATAAAGCAGGTTTGGTAGCAGTAGGTTTGGTAAAATTCATAACAATTACAATCTGTGGACGACTATCTTTTCCATTTTTTTTCCATTGTCCTTTGAATTCACTCATCCAAGCGCCACTTTGTTTCCCCTCACGCGGATGAAAATCAGTGTAAAGAACTGCTATAAATTTTCCATCTTTATCAGTTACCTCATAAGCTTCTACTTCTGGATGATAAACAGGAATTTTTGGATTTTTTGTAAAATGAATCCCATAAAGCCGCGTTGCCAAACCAAAAACTCCATTTTTCACTTTTTCCAATTCAAAATAAGGCTTTAACAATTCATCATTAATTTGATATTTTTCTGATCTCAATTTTTCTGAATAATAGCTCCAATCCCACGGTTGAACTTCAAAATAAGCTCCGATTGCATCAGCATAAGTTTGAATTTCTTCATATTCTTTTCTGGCGGTCGGCTTATAAGCTGTTAACAATTTGTTTAAGAGATCATATACATTTTTCTTGTTTTCAGCCATCCTATGAACAAGTACGTAATCCGCATAAGTAGAATATCCAAGCAGTTGAGCAATTTTCAAACGAAGATTGACAATTTTTTTAATTATTTCTTGATTATCATATTCGCCACCTTTCATGCATCGGGTATTATAAGCCAAATATAATTCACGCCTTAGATCTCGCTGATCGGCATATTTCATCATAGGAGTATAAGTAGTTTGCTTTAAATCAATCAACCAACCATCTTTGCCAGCTTTTCTGGCGTTTTCAGCCAGTGTGTTTAATAAATCTTCGGGTAGACCGCTTAATACATTTTTATCCTTGATAAGCAATTGATATTGATTGGTTTCTTTCAGTACATTTTGACCAAATTGAAGGGTCAGTAAGTTTAATCCTTTTGTGTATTGGCGAAAAATTTCTTTATCTGTATCCGAAAGGTTTGCTCCATTTTTTACAAAAGCATCATAGGTTTGCTGTAATAGCATATTTTGTTCAGGAGTAAGCGGAAGCTTATCTTTTTGTCCATAAACAATTTTAATCCGCTGGAACAATTTATCATTTAAATAAATAGAATTAAAATGTTCAGTTAATTCTGGTGAAATTTTTTCGGCTATTTGTTGAAGTTCATCGTTAGTTTCGGCACTTAATAAATTAAAAAAAGGTGAACTGACTTTGTCCAGTAATCTCCCAGAATATTCTAACGCTTCAATAGTGTTTTTAAAAGTAGGCGACTTTGAATTGTTGGTAATAGTTTCTATCTCTTTATTATGCTGGCGAATAGCTTCTTCAAAAGCAGGAATATAATGTTCGTTTTTAATTAAGTTAAAAGGAATAGTTTGATGCGGTGTTTTGTAAGTTTCAAAAAAAGGATTGCCTGCCAGAGCAGTAGAAGCTATGGAAGTTGTGACCATAATAAAAAATTTTACGATTGAATGATTTTTATTAAATTTTTGATTTATCTTTTGAATCATTTTTTGAAAACAAAATTCTATTTTTTGATAATTTTTTGAATGAATTGTCCATCACTGGTTTGCATTTTAAGAATATAAATTCCTTGAGGACAGTCTGTCAAATCAATTACAGAAGAAGAAGGTTGTTTTTGAGAAATAATCATTTGCCCATTTAAAGCAGTAACTGTCCAAGATTGAATTTCAGCACTCGAATGATTTAGATAATATATTCCTTCCGAAGGATTAGGGTAAATAAAGATATTATTATTTTCATTGGTAATCGTATTTGTTCTATCAATAAAATCATCATAATCAATTTCTATATACTGAGCTTTTTTTATTGTCCATTCATCATTGAACAAAAAAGGAATATAAGAAGTAAGGGGTTCATTTACTTCTCCACCCCAGAAATCGTATTGGGCTTTTATTACATGGGACATTTTTTTGGTATAATTATCATAGAAGATATTAATAGCAGGACGCCATTTTTCATAAATTGGCAAGGAAAGGACTTTCTTTTCTAAATTTCCACTTTCATCATAAAAATAATCATAACGAAAATCGTTTCGCCAGAATGCCAATTCCCAATGTTGATAAATTTCAGTTAAAGGTTGCTCATTAACATATTTAAATTCACTTTTTTGATAATTTTCCCATTTTGTGAAATTAACATCCCACTTTTTTGTAATTAAAGTAGCAACTTGTTGTGTGCCAGGATGATAAAACCATTGAACAAGCTGACTATTTATCCATTTGCCTGAGTCGTTTTTTTGTTGAATAAGATTAGTTGAGATCAAGCCGTCTAACAAATATCCAAAAGTGGAAAGGAATTCCTCTTTCTCATTTTCAGAAACATAGAAAGTAAGAAGAATAGAATCTATTTTTTCATCAGTGGCATAGTGATAATTTATTTCTTGTATCAATCGCCAATTATCATTTTCAAATTGATAGTTCTTTTTAGAAATTAATTTAGAATTTTGATATTCAAAATGAGTTTTATATACAGCTAATGCTGAATTTTGCTCATAATTATAATCAATTTCATCTATTAATTGATTATTTTCATAATGGTACTCAATAGAGTAAGTCGGATTCCATTTTTTGTCTTCCCATTTTCTTTCAATTTGAGAAGTACAATTTTCTCCTTCATAAGTCCATTCAATCTGAGAATAGCGAAACCATTCATTGTTTTTTTGAAAATATTTGGTTTCTACCACTTTCTTTCCATTGTTATATATATAAACATATTTGTAAATAGAATCGTTATCAAGCACATTCAGTTTTGTTATGAAAGATTCCTCTTCATTTGCTTTCATGTAGAAGGTTATAAGAGGAGATAAAAAAATTATGATAACAAAAAAGATGTTTTTCATTGATTTTTCAGAGTATTAATTTGACAGAGGCTCTCAAAATTAAGCATAAAAATCTAATGTTACAAATACAAAAATACAAAAAGATATTAGAATTTTTTGATTAAGAAGGTGCCTATATAATTGAAAACAAGTTAATTACAAAGAGCGTACAAATCGCCACGAGGATTGACTAACAAAATAGGTACAGGAGATTTCTTAACCAGATGAAGTTCTTTTGGACCAAAAACAATATCATCCAGTCCATATTCTCTGGAAGCAGAAACCAGAATTATTCCAGCATCTTCATTGATAGCTACTTGTACAGCTTCTTTTTCTATTTTATAGCTATCAGAATTGCCTTTTGTAAGTGTATAATTTAATTGAAATTTATCAAACAATTCCTTCATCTTTTCTGCAGTCTGACGAGCTTTCGAGCCATAATCATTTGCCAGTAGTATTATTATTTTACTGCCACAAAAGCGTCCAAAAGCTGACGCAAATTGAGCTTTTTCAATTTCTTCTTCTAAAAAATTAATGGGAACTATTACTCTTGATAAATCTAAAGACGAAAACGAATCTTTAAAAAGAACATAGGGTATTCGCAACTCACGACATTGCGAAAGCCAGAAACGAATATTTTTTTTCGAATCATCCGGTAATTGAATAAGAAGAAACAAAGCTTCGACTTTTTCGCAGATTTCCGGAAGCTCTTTTCCAGAAGTAGTAAAAAAAATCTGATCAGGTTGAGAAAGAAGTTGTAAAGAATTCATTTTAGAATTTAAATAAGATTTTTCTTTTTCAATTAATTCTTCTTTCTTATTGTTTATCAATAAAATACCAAATTTCTTTTTTAATTGAACGGCAAGATAAGAGGCACTCTTCAATAAATTATCACACGTTTCAATCTTTTGAATTAAAGCTAAAATCATATTTTTTTACAGGAAAAAGTTTAGCAATTTTTATTCGTAAATATAAACTCGTTTTACCCGACGTGAAACACGCGTTAATACTTCGTAAGGAATGGTATTTAATTTTTTGGAAATTTCTGAAATAAGTAAATGTTCACCAAAAATTTCTACAACATCACCTTCTTTTATGTCAAGATGGGTCACATCGATCATAGTTAAGTCCATGCAGACATTTCCAACTACTTTTGCTGTTTTACCATTAACTAAAACTTCACCTACACCATTTCCCAATTTACGATCAAAACCATCAGCATAACCAATCGGAATCACTGCAATTCGAGCATCTTCTTTCATCATAGCTTTTCTTCCATAACCGATAGTTTCTCCTTTTTTGACGTTTTTAATTTGTAATATAATTGTTTTTAACGAGCAAACTTGCCTTAGCTTAATATTTGGCAAAGAACTAATACCATAGTGTCCAATTCCAAGTCGTACCATATCAAATTGATATTCTGGGAAACGTTCAATTCCAGCAGAATTCAAAATATGACGCAAGATATGATGGGGGAAAGCTGCTGAAAACTTATCGGCACAACTGGAAAAAGTTTCTACTTGTTGTCTTGTAAAATTATCAAATGCTGGTTCATCAGAAGCTGCCAGATGAGAAAACACTGAACGAACTTTTAACTGATTTTGATTTTTTAGAATAGAAATTAATTTCTCCACTTCAGAAGGATCGAATCCCAATCGATGCATGCCACTGTCAATTTTAATATGAATCGGATAATCCACAATACCTAATTTCTCTGTAGCGGTTAAAAAAGATTCCAATATACGAAAACTATAAATTTCAGGTTCTAATTGATAATCCAGAATCATTCTGAAACTTCCTTTTTCTGGATTCATTACAACGATAGGAATTCTAATACCTTCTTCTCTTAATTCTGCACCTTCGTCAGCAACAGCTACAGCAAGATAATCACAATGATGATGCTGTAAAACTCTTGCCACTTCCTCTGAACCGCTTCCATAAGCAAAAGCTTTTACCATACTCATAATTTTTGTTTCAGGTAAAAGTTTTGACCGAAAATAATTGAAATTTTCAATCAAGGCATTCAAATTTACTTCCAACGTTGTTTCATAAGCTACTAATTCTAACCTTTCCAGAATTTTTTCAAATTGAAATTTACGGGAACCTTTGAGAAGAATAATTTTATCTTGAAAAGTATAAATCAAAGAAGATTTTAAAAAATCTTCCGTCGTTTCAAAGAAATTTTTATCCTCAAAATTAAATTCGTCAGCATATTTGGATATTTCTGAACCAATGCCGATCATTTGCTGGATATTTTTACTTTTCACCAGAAAAGCTACTGTTTTGTATAATTCTTCTGAAGAATGTCCACTTTGTAAAATATCAGAAAGAATAAGAGTTCGCGATAAATCTTTGGAAGCTGCTTGTTGGTTTAAAAAATCGAGTGCAATGGTCAAAGAATTGAGGTCTGAATTATAAGTATCATTGATAATCAAACAGTTATGAATTCCTTGTTTTACTTCCAGCCGCATTTCTACTGGTTCTAATTGCAAAACGCGTTTTTTTATTGTTCCCACATCATAGTTCAAATATAACATCAAACTGATGCATTGCAAACCATTTTCAATGGAAGCATCATCAATAAAAGGAATCGTAAAACTATCTTCATGATTTTGATATTTTAAACTAATTTCTGTTGTATTTGATTGTTTTTCAATGCTTAAAACCCTGACAACAGCTTTTTCATTTCTTCCCCAGGAAAACAATTTCCCTTTAAAATTGGATTGAGCAATGGTAATGTCCACAAGTTTGTTATCACAGCAATAAATCAAGACTTCTGTATGAGTAAAAAGTTTGAGTTTCTCTTCACATTTTTGTTTCAAGCTGGAAAAGTTTTCCTGATGAGCTTCACCCAAATTAGTAAAAATGCCAATGGTAGGTCGAATCATCAGTTCTAAACGTTCCATCTCGTGAGGTTGAGAAATGCCGGCTTCAAATATTCCCAATTGTGTATTTTCATTCAATGCCCAAACTGAAAGCGGAACGCCAATCTGTGAATTATAACTGCGAGGGGAACGAGTAATGTGATAATCAAAACGAAGCAATTGATAGAGCCATTCTTTTACAACGGTCTTGCCATTGCTTCCGGTAATGCCAATCACAGGAATTTGAAAGGAATTTCGGTGAAAAGCTGCCAGTCGTTGCAAAGCTTCAAGAGTGTCTTTCACAAAAAGAAAAATTGTTTTTTCATAACTTTCAAATTCCGGACGCATTTCACTCACCACAAAATAATGAACATTTTGTTCATAAAGTTCACCAATATATTTATGTCCATCATTTCTTTGTGTCTTGATAGCAAAAAAAAGACTTT
>ERZ795051.5665-NODE-5665-length-10829-cov-3.445795_pt1 | contig 10829 bp, 10 predicted proteins | sample MGYA00375135_ERZ795051 | MGnify/ENA primary metagenome ERZ795051 (study PRJEB30180, sample SAMN05720222) | activated sludge metagenome | isolation source: Anaerobic digester | place: Japan | collected 2015-05-26 ... | reverse complement strand
CTATTAATTTCTATTGCTGCTGAGTTATCAGGAGCATTTGTTCCTATACCCACTGCCCCTCCATCATTATATAAGTTAGGCGTATCAACCCATTTACTACCATCCCAATACAAAGTATTGCCTGTATTGCTCCCTTGAGTTATAGCAATTCCACTGCTTACACCTACTTGTTTCCATATTACACCATCATAATACCAAAAACCTGTAGTATCATCTATTTGATATATCAATAATCCAATAGCAGGCAAATTTATTGAGTTTCTTTGTAATTTAGTCATACGAGGTATTAAAACCCCACAATTGCTTGAAGATACGTCAAGTATTGCCGAAGCATGTGCTGGATTACCAGTTGTATTTATAGATACTCCTTGTGAACAACATGAATAAGTAATACAAAATAATGTAATTAATATTAAAAATCTTTTTGTAATAATCTTTATCATAATTATAATATTAGATTTTTTTATTTATAACAAATGTACATTATTTATTAACATAAAACAATTAAAAATTAAATTATTTTAAAACAATTATATCTTTTTTAAAGTTTACAAACATAATTTGTATAAATTGTTTATAAAAAAATTATCTTAAAATAAATTAAAAAAGTTTGAAAACATAATATTATTTTTTTTATACATTTGCTTTCAAAAACTATAAAAATTAGGTTTGTGAATTCAGTAATACTTTATGCTATAATTGCATTAGGCTCTTTATCAATGAGCTTTGCAATAATAATATATTTTGTAAGTAACAAATTCAAAGTTATTGAAGACCCTCGCATAGATGAAATTCAAGAATTACTACCAGGTGCAAATTGTGGAGGATGTGGCTTTGCAGGCTGTCGAAATTTAGCAGAAGCTATTGTTAAAGCAACTAATTTGGATAATTTATATTGCCCTGCAGGAGGTAAAGCAGTTGCTGAAGCAATTGCTGCTAAAGTAGGCCTTAAAGTAGAGTTAAAAGAACCTATGATAGCAGTTGTGAGATGCAATGGTAGTATTCAGAATGCCCCTGCAAAAGCAAAATATGAAGGTACTGATTCTTGTTATTTTATTAATTTATTATTTACAGGAGAAAGTGGATGCAGCTATGGATGTTTAGGAGCAGGCGACTGTGTAAAAGCATGTAAGTTTGATGCAATATATATTGATAATAATACTAATTTACCTATTGTTATCGAAGACAAATGTGTTGCATGTGGAGCTTGTGTTAATGCATGTCCAAGGAACATAATAGAATTAAGAAAAAAAGGGCCTAAAAATCGTAGAATTTTTGTTTCTTGTGTAAATAAAGAAAAAGGAGGCATAGCAAAGAAAAATTGTAATGTTGCTTGTATAGGTTGTAGTAAATGCCAGAAAGTTTGCAAATTCGATGCTATCACAATAGAAAATAATTTAGCATACATAAACTTTGAAAAATGCACTCTATGTCGTAAATGTGTAGCTGAATGTCCTACTAATGCCATACTCGAAATTAACTTTCCTCTAAAAAAAGAAAAAGTTGAAAAAGAAGATATTAATGTAGTTTAATAAATTAATTTAAGGAGGAACATAATTGAAGACATTTAAAATAGGTGGTATTCATCCAGCCGAAAATAAATTATCGGCAACAAGCCCAATAGAAGTACTGCCATTACCAAAAACTGTCTATATACCTTTTTCACAAGTATTAGGCGCACCTTCAGTTCCTGTTGTTGAAAAAGGAGCCAAAGTTAAAGTAGGACAACTACTTGCTAAAGGAGAAGCTTTTATTTCAGCTAATGTTCATTCTTCCGTATCAGGGACTATTTCAAAAATTGATGATATAATTGATGTATCAGGTTATAAAAGAAAAGCTTTTGTTATTGAAGTTGAAGGCGACGAATGGCTACCTGATATAGACAAAAGCCCCAATATAAAAAATGATATAAACTTAACGCCCGAAGAAATAATAAACAAAATAAAAGAAATGGGTATTGTAGGTTTAGGAGGAGCAACATTCCCCACACACATTAAGCTCATGGTACCCAAAGATAAACAAGCAGAAGTACTTATAATTAATGGCGTTGAGTGTGAACCTTTTTTAACATCTGACCATCGCCTCATGTTAGAAAAAGGCGAAGAAATTATGATTGGTACTTCTATTCTAATGAAAGCTATAGGTGTTAACAAAGCAATAATAGGTATTGAAAATAATAAGCCTGATGCAATTAAATATTTACAAGAATTATCAAAAGATTATCCAAATATAACCGTTCAAGCCTTAAAAGTTAAATATCCTCAAGGCGGAGAAAAACAATTAATACAAGCTCTCACAGGACGTTATGTGCCTTCTGGAAAATTACCTATAGAAGTAGGTACAATAGTTAATAATGTGGGAACTGTATATGCTGTTTATGAAGCTATTCAAAAAAACAAACCTTTATTTGAAAGAATTGTAACTGTTACAGGAAAACATTTAAACAAAACAGCAAACTTTAAAGTAAGGATAGGAACTCCAATTAACTTATTAATAGAAGCTGTAGGCGGTTTACCTAAAGATACTTTAAAAATTATAAGTGGAGGGCCTATGATGGGGAAAGCGCTTGCTTCACTTGAAACACCTGTAATAAAAGGGATGTCTGGTATAGTTATATTAACTGAAAAAGAAAAAATTAGTTCTCGTCAATATAATTGCATCCGCTGTGGTAAATGTATACAAGCTTGCCCTATGGGGTTACAACCTTATTTACTTTCATTATATTCTATTAAAGATGATTTTGAACAATTAGAGCAAAATAATATTATGGATTGTATTGAATGTGGATCATGTGGTTATACTTGCCCTGCCCATATTTATTTAGTTGATAACATAAGAGCTGGAAAAAATAAAGTTGGTCAAATCATAAGGTCACGAGTAAAATAATATTAATATGAATTTATTAACTATATCAGGCTCTCCACATATTCACGGAGAGCAAAACGTAAAAAAAATAATGTGGGGAGTAGTTATTGCTCTCTTGCCTGCTATGTTAGTATCATTTTGGTATTTTGGAATTGATGCTATTATTCTTACGCTCACTTCTATTATATCATGCGTATTATTCGAATATTTAATTCAAAAATTATTATTTAAAAATCAATCGATAAGTATTACTGATGGCTCAGCTGTAATAACAGGAATTTTATTAGCTTTTAATGTGCCAAGTAATTTACCTTTATGGGAAATAGTAATTGGAAGTTTTGTAGCTATTGGTGTAGCAAAAATGGCTTACGGAGGATTAGGCAAAAATCCTTTTAATCCAGCTTTAGTAGGAAGGGTATTTTTATTAATTTCTTTTCCTGTTGATATGACAACATGGCCTGTACCAAGACCTTTTGCTACACTTGTCGATGCTGTCACTGGGCCAACTGCTTTAGGTGTTGTAAAAGAAAGTTTTATGAAAGGATCTACCGTATCCGAAATAATGCATAAAAGTGATTCTATAAGTAATCTATTAGCAAATGGGGAACATTTAAACAATTTACAAAACTTTATACCCAAATATTTTGATATGTTTGTAGGTAATATGGGCGGGTCACTTGGTGAAGTATCAGCTTTAGCTATTATAATAGGAGGTATATATATGCTTATACGTAAAATAATAAGTTGGCATATTCCTGTTTCTTATATAGGAACTGTTATGATATTTACTTATATATTATGGCTTATAAATCCTGAGCATTATTTAAATCCTTTATTTCATCTTTTAGCAGGAGGGTTACTATTAGGAGCTGTTTTTATGGCAACTGACATGGTTACATCACCTATGACCCCTATAGGGATGATAGTATTCGGTATAGGTTGTGGGCTATTAACTTCTATTATTAGAATATGGGGAGCATATCCAGAAGGCGTTTCATTTGCTATATTAATAATGAATGCTTTTGTACCATTAATCAATAAAACTTTTAAAACTAAAACTTTTGGAGGAAAATAACAATGTCAAAAAAAATTGAATCTACTTTATTAAACATGATATTATCTTTAACCATAATAGGCATAGTAGCTTCATTCTCCTTAGGTTTTATTTATGAAATAACTAAAAAACCTATAGAAACAAGTGCAAAACAAAAAGTAATAAATGCTTTAAAAGAAGTACTTCCTGAATTCAATAATGATCCAATGTCAGAAAAAGAAATAATAAACGACATAGAAATATACACCGGCAAAAAAAATAATGAAATAACAGGCTATGCTATAAAAACTTTTACTACAAAAGGATTTAATGGATTGTTTTCTTTAATGGTAGGATTATTACCTGATGGAACTATAAACAAAATACAAGTATTAGATCAAAAAGAAACACCAGGGTTAGGTACAAAAATGTCAGAAAATTCTTTTTTAGAACAATTCTATGGTAAAAACCCTTCAAGTTTTAAACTTTTTGTAAAAAAAGATGGAGGAGATGTAGATGCTATTACTGCATCTACAATAACTTCAAGAGCTTTTTGTGAAGCCGTTCAAAAAGCTTACGATGCCTTAATGAAAAAAAAATCAAATCAAAAAAATACAATCACTGATTCTACTTCATATAAAACAAAAGATTCTTCTTCAATAAAAAATGATAACTTGTAATAAAAAGGAGGTGAAATGAGTGCCATCAAATATTTAACCAATGGGCTATTAAAGGAAAATCCAACGTTAGTTCTTGTTTTAGGGACATGTCCAACATTAGCTGTTACAACTTCAGCTAATAATGCTATAGGTATGGGTATAGCAACTACCTTTGTTCTTCTATGCTCCAATATATTAATTGCTGCTTTTAAAAACTATATCCCTAATAAAGTTAGGATACCTTCATTTATTGTGATAATAGCGACATTTGTAACTATTGTCAATTTAGTTATGCAGGCCTATACGCCCGACCTACATAAATCGCTTGGAGTTTTTATTCCACTAATCGTCGTTAACTGTATCATACTTGGAAGAGCAGAAGCATTTGCACAAAAAAATTCTGTTTTTCATTCTATATTAGATGCCATAGGAATGGGATTAGGATTTACTATAGCTCTATTAGCTATGGGTTCTATAAGAGAATTATTAGGGAATGGTTCTATTTTTAACTATAAATTTGTATCAAACGATGCTAAAACAATACTTTTATTCATAATGCCACCAGGGGCTTTTATTACTTATGGTTTTTTAATAGCATTAACTAATAATATAAAGAAAAAATTTAATATTTAAAACATTATAAAATATGGAAATTATAAGCATAATAATATTCGCAATCCTTGTTAATAATGTTGTACTTGCACAATTCTTAGGCATTTGTCCTTTTTTAGGAGTTTCTAATAAAATATCTACTTCTGTAGGGATGGGAGGAGCTGTAATATTTGTAATGACACTAGCTAATTTAGTTACTACATTAATTTATAAATATATTCTTGTACCTATCAATGTGACTTTTATGCAAATAATTACCTTTATTCTTGTTATAGCATCACTAGTACAAATTGTAGAAATAATACTTAAAAAAGTTAGTCCCTCTTTATATCAAGCACTTGGCATTTATTTGCCATTAATAACAACAAACTGTGCTGTATTAGGTATAGCTCTTCTAGCTGTACAAAAAAATTATAACGTTTTAAATAGTGTAATTTACGGAGCTTCCACAGCAGTAGGGTTTACTTTAGCTTTAATTCTATTAGCAGGTATAAGAGAGCAGATTGAATTAGTACAATGCCCTAAAGGAATGAGAGGATTCCCTATAGCTTTGATAACAGCCGGTTTACTTTCATTAGCTTTTATGGGATTTGCAGGACTTATTAAGGTTTAATTTTTCGCTAAAACCTATAAATACCTCCAATATTAATAGTTATAAAACGTTCATAAAATTTTGTATTTAAAGGCTCGTAATATATGCTTTTACTAAACACAGGATGGTTAATAGTATTTACTAAAGCATTGCTTCTATTATATTGTAATGAACAATTTATACCATAATGATTATCGAAATAATATTCTCCACTAATACTTAACATAATATGATGTATCATATCATTAATACGTGGAGAATAATCATTTATAGCTTTGCCGGTTCTTATTAAAACATTGTCTTTATAAACAGAAAAAGAAGAAGCTGTTAGAAAAGAAATATCTACACCAAATTTTGCTGATAATGCTATTTTATCTAAAATAGCATTATTATAATGATAAACAAATCTTTTAATAGAATATCGATATTCTAAAAATAAAGGTATATCAAAAGAAGAATAAAAAATTTTATGTTCATAATCGCGTTCCGTGTTTTCGTAAAAAGATCCTATAATATCAGCACCACGCTCGCTATATCGAATTCCTCCTCCTAAAAATAATTTTTTCTTAATAAACTCTGCAGCCGGAGCATCAGCAAAAATAGTAAATCCTGAATAATTTTTAGCTTGATATTTATTAAAATAATTAGATGCATCAATCAACTTATTATTCAAATACCCCCCCCCTATAACCAACAACCTATTAGTTTGAGCAAAAGTTAAAAAATTATAAACTATAATAGTTATTAACAATAATATTTTTTTATTCATATCACAAACAGCTTATTTAATATTTAAATTCAGTTAATTCTATTAACAAATATATAACATTATAAAATACCGCCACACTTAATTATTTTTTAATTTAAAGAATAAATTAACTTTTAAATAAAATAATCATCTTTAACATTCAAAAAATTTTATTTTTTTATAAGATTACATATTATAATTTTTTACTTTTGTTTAACATCAATATTATTGCAACAATAAAAAAACAAAAATACAATTGGAAATCGAAAAAGATAATATTATAATGCTGGAAAAAGTTCCAGTATTTCAGAAAAACATTTTAATATTAAATAATGTTTCCCTTACTATAGCAAAGGGAGAATTTGTTTATTTTATCGGCCGAACTGGTAGTGGAAAAAGTACTTTATTAAAACTATTTTATGCTGACTTACCGGTAACAGAAGGGCAAGCTTTTGTAGCAGGGTATGATTTAAAAAAAATAAAAAACAAACAAGTTCCTTTTTTAAGGCGTAAGTTAGGTATTGTATTTCAAGATTTTCAATTATTAACGGACCGTAGTGTAAACGAAAATTTATTTTTTGCTATGAAAGCTACTGGTTGGAAAGATAAAAAAGCTATGCAACAAAGAGCACAGGAAGTATTATCTAATGTAGGGCTTGCAACAAAAGGGTTTAAAATGCCCCATCAACTGTCAGGTGGAGAACAACAAAGAGTAGTTATAGCAAGAGCTTTAATTAACAATCCTGAAATAATTCTTGCTGATGAACCAACAGGTAATTTAGACCCCACAATATCATTTGAAATATTAAAATTATTAATAGACATCAATAAGAATGGTACTACAGTAATATTTGCTACTCACGATTATCCACTAATACAAAAATATCGTGCAAGAACAATAAAATTTGAAGATGGTAAAGTGTCAGAATATAATAATTTTAATACTAATGAAACAACATTCTTATAAGTTGACGTACATTGTGTTTGTTTGAAAACCCTTTAGTATTAAGCCAATCCTGCCTTCTTTCTATATCAGCTATTGTAAATGGTTCTTTCATCAATTCAAAAAGTTTTTGTTTCATTTCTTCAGGAGTATCAGCTATTGTACATAATGATTCCAATTCAGTTTTATACACCATTGGCGTATTAACTAAACAATGCCTACCTCTATAAAGAGCTGCTAGTAGTTTTAATTTAATACCTGTTGATTGAAAAGTAGGTAAAATATTAACTTGTGCATTTTCAATTAGTGAATATATTTCTTCTGTACTTAATTTAGTTCGTAACTCTATATTACTTCTTGTTGAAACTGCTTCAATTAATTCTTTAGAAGGTTTATTACCTGCAATAATAAGAGGAATTTTTATATCATTAAAAACTTTATTAACTAAATATAAAGCAGCTTGATTATTTTCACCTACTTCTAAACTACCATGATACAAAGCATAAGAGCCTATTCCAGGATTTGATATTACTCTATTATAAGGATGAAAAGCACTTACAGTAACTACATTTTTATATCTTTTATGAAAATACATCTTATCGTGATGAGAAATACAAGCTATGCCGCTCGCATGTTCAAGTACATTTTCGTATCTTCTTAATTTTGAAGCCTCATTTAAAAAATAATATTTCTTAAAAATATTTTTTTCAACTTTAGCAAGATTACTATAATATTCGTGTTCGATATTATGAGTACGAACAATTTTGCGTCTTTTCCTTAATTTGTCGTGTGAAAGATAATAACAAGTATGTAAACCTTCAAAAAGTATAGGATAATTATCATAAGTCAAATTTGATAAAAGTTCTTCAGATGCCCTAGTAACTACAATATAAGGACGACGTTTAAACAAATATTTTTTAGAAATTATTCTTTTATAATAATTTACTGTTTCACATAAGTCATTTAATTTAGGAGATGGCTTACGATCATATTCAAAACAATGAAGATGGATTTTAATTCCTTCTTCTTTTAAAGCTTCTAATTTATAAAAAATATCAATTGCTCCTCCATAATTTGCTGGCATAGGTATATCAAAAGCTATAACATGCAAATGTCTTTTAGAAGAACTTTTCGTAAATATGTCTGAAAATATGTTTTTCATTTTCCCAGTTTAATTCTGATTTTGCAATTATAAGATTTTTCTTCCACTCTTTTATTAAATTTTCATTAGCAAAAATAAACTTAATTTTATCAGCAATATGTTCAGGATTATGATTATCTATAAATGTACCTATATTATATATATTAATAACATTTTCTACCTCAGGTAACCTACTAGCAAGAATAGGAATATTAGCATGTATATAATCAAATAATTTATTAGGCAAGCTATAACGATAATTAATATTAGTATCTTTATCAAGAGTTAAGCCTATATCAGATAAGCATGTATATTCCATCAAATCATCGGGCAACAATTTGGGTATAAAAATCACTTTATCATTTAAATTATTTTCTAATACTATTTTTTTCAATACAGGAATAACATCCCCCCCTCCTATTATAAGCAATATTGAATTGTCAATATAATTCATTGCTAAAACAGCTTCTTCTGCTCCTCTATTAATATTAATACCTGATCCTTGTAATATTAATATTTTTTTATCTTCAGGTAAATTTAGTTTTTTTCGCGATATATTTTCAGGTATTTTTTTTACAAATGGTACATTTCTTATAACACTAACATTTACTTTATATTCTTCTTTATAAAGTACAGCTATTGAATTATTAACAGTAATAATATCTTTAAGTTTAGGTATAATCATCTTTTCAATTTTTTTCCATATAGCTCTTATACGTGGACGATTTATTAGCTCTGGTACACCTGTAAAATACTCATGAGCATCATATACTAAAGGTATTTTTTTTAACTTATGGACACAAAAGCAAGCTAATAAAGTATCAAGGTCATTTGCTAGTAAAATATCTGCTTTTTTAACAATTAATAATAGAAACAAACGTATATTATATTCAGCATAAAATAATGGTCCTTTATTAAAAAGCAATTTCATCCTTAAACATTTATAAGGAGTCGTAGGTAATTTTAAACTACTTTTTAATTTACGTCCAACAAGTAAAACATTAAATCCCATTTCTGAAAGAGTATAACAACTTCGAGCAACTCTTTGATCAGTAACAAGGTCGTTTGTTACACTTACTATTATTCTTTTTGCTCGTTTTTTCATTCAGATGTTTTGATGCAAACTTAAATGATTTTTCTAAAAATAGGCTATATTAAAATAATAACTAATATCTTTGAAAATTATTATTAAAACAATGGCTTAAATGTCAATTATAAAAGCAAATATAAATTTAAAGAGTTTAAATACTTTTGGTATAGACGTTAAAGCTAGATTTTATTTAAATATAACAAACAAAGAAGATTTATTTAATGGTTTTAAATTTATCACATATAACAAACTAACGTCAGATCTAATTCTTGTGTTAGGAGGGGGTAGTAATATACTTTTTACTAAAGATTTTGAAGGTATTGTTTTACATATTAATACAAAAGGTATAAAAGAAAAACAAGAAAATGAAAATAAAATTTTAGTTAAAGCTGAAGCTGGCGAAGAGTGGGAAAATTTAATAACTCATTGTATAAATAAACAATTATGGGGGCTTGAAAATTTATCTTATATACCAGGTAAAGTAGGGAGCAGTCCTATACAAAACATTGGTGCCTATGGGGTAGAAATAAAAGAAACCTTTGAAGAGCTTGAAGCTTATGAAATAATTTCAGGAAATAAAAAAATTTTTAAGTTCGCCGATTGTAAATTTGGCTACAGAAATAGTATTTTTAAGTCAGAATATAAAAATAAATTTATTATTTGGTCGGTAACTTATAAATTATCAAAAAATCCTTCCCCCAACCTTACATATAAAGCTTTATATCAAGAATTAATTAAAAATAATATTATTAATCCATCATTATATGACATACACAATGCTATAATTAAAATAAGAAAACAAAAATTACCAGACCCTAAACATATAGGCAATGCGGGGAGTTTTTTCAAAAATCCTATTATACCAATTGAAAAATTAAAATTATTATTAAAAGATTTTCCTGACATAGTTTATTTTACTAATAAAGAGAGCGATACAGCAAAAATTGCAGCAGCATGGTTAATAGAAAAATGTGGATGGAAAGGAAAAAATCTTGGACGAGCTGCTGTTTACTCTCAACAACCTCTTGTTATTATTAATAAAGGTGGAGCTAAAGGAGAAGAAATACTTGAATTAGCAAATAAAATTATAGATGACGTTAAAAAAACTTTTGAAATAAAATTAGAACCAGAAGTAAATATATTATA
>ERZ795051.5658-NODE-5658-length-10845-cov-8.905005_pt1 | contig 10845 bp, 9 predicted proteins | sample MGYA00375135_ERZ795051 | MGnify/ENA primary metagenome ERZ795051 (study PRJEB30180, sample SAMN05720222) | activated sludge metagenome | isolation source: Anaerobic digester | place: Japan | collected 2015-05-26 ... | reverse complement strand
CGTAAGACAGGTTGGTCCATATCTACCACAGGCGTCGAGTTTTGAGGAGAGTTGCCCTTTGTACGAGAGGATCAGGGTGAACCAACCTCTGGTGTATCAGTTGTCCTGCCAAGGGCATAGCTGAGTAGCTAAGTTGGGAAAGGATAAGAGCTGAAAGCATCTAAGCTCGAAGCCTACTCCAAGATTAGAACTCTTACCCAGGTTAAAGACTATGACCTTGATAGGGTGCAGGTGCAAGCTCCGTGAGGAGTTCAGCCGAGCACTACTAATTGGGTATTAAACCTTTGGTTAGCAATTAATAGTTTTATTCTTATACATACATTCCTTTTTGTTTTTAATATGGGGATAATACCGGAAGTGCTCCACCCGATCCCATTCCGAACTCGGAAGTGAAATCTTCCAAGGCCGATGATAGTGATTTTCGCGAAAGTAGGTCGTCCCCATATTAAAGATTGAAAGGAATTTTTACGAGATTTTTGGCTCGTATTTTTTTTGTTTTTGTTGTATACTTTGATTATGAAGATTTTTACCAAGAGAAAAATATTGGTTTTCTTTCTGCTATTGGTTATTTTTTTTATTCTTAATTTTTTCAATGTTAAAGAATTTTTCTATTCCTTTAGTGAAGATATTCAAACTAAATTATGGAAAGTAAATAGTAATTGTGAACTAATTGAAAATCAAAAAATAATATCCTTGATAGCTGAAAATGAAGAATTGAAAGGAGAGAATACTTTTTTGAGAGAAAGTTTGGGATTGAAAAATTATCCTGAAATTAGTTTAATTTCTGGTAGGATTATTTCAAAGGACTATATATCTGATTCTATTTTAATTAATACTGGATCAAAAGATGGTGTTAAAGTTGGCTTTCCCGTTGCTATTAATAATAATATTTTGATAGGAAGAGTTTCTGAAGTTTACGATAACTATTCCAGAGTAAAATTATTATCATCAAAAGATAATTTGACTGATGTTTCAATTAATGGAGTTGTCGCCTTGGCTAAGGGCAAGGGGAGTGAATTAATTTCCTTAGAAATGTTTCCGCATGATAAAGATTTGAAAGAAGGAGATTTGATTTTAACGTCCTCTTTGGGAGGTAATTATCCTGCAGGGCTAGTGATTGGAAAAGTTAAAAATCCTAAAAAGATTGATAGTGAGCCATTTCAATTTTCCGAAATTGAAAAACCATATAATATTTTTTCAATAGATAGATTAAATGTATTAAAAGTAACAACTATATTTAATGATTAAAAAAATTAGTAAAATATTCTTATTGGGAGTAATTCTATATTTTGCTTTTTTAATAGAATTAAGTAATTTATATGCTTTTCCTTTTCTTTTAATTTTTGTTTTTTTGATTAATTTTTTAGAAGACCCATCATCAAAAACAGGTCTTTATACAGCATTTTTTGTTGGATTATTTTGGGATATTTATTCTTCTAATTATATTGGATTAATGGCATTGACATTACCAATTATTGCTTATTTATTAAAAATTATTTTATTCAAATATGTTAGGATTATTTCGATCTCGTGGATACCAAAAATTTAAAGTAAAGAGGCCCGAAAAAGACATTGATACAGAAGAAATCTTTTTAGATGCATTAGAGCATAAAAAAGACAAGGGAGTGTATACAATGGAGACTGCTCTATCTCAAAGAATATTTCAATTAACTTTTGGATTTATTTTAGTATCAATAATATTTTTCTTTTGCTATTCTTTTAATTTGCAAGTTCTTTCATACGAGGATTATAGTGCTAAGGCAGAGAGTAATAAATATCTTTCAAAACAAATTAATGCCCAAAGAGGAATCATTTATGATAGATCAATGAATCAATTAGCCTTTAATTCTCAACAATTTGAATTAATTTGCTATGTTGATGCAATCTCTCAAGATATTCAAGGGGAGGTCCAAGTTAGAGATGTTGCTCGGATTTTAGGAATACCATTTGATAAATTGATGGAGGATATTAACAGAGAGGAATCAGGAAAATTGTTGGTTGCTAAAGATATTGAAAAAGAAAAAGCAATTGTTTTAAAAACAAAAGAAAGAGACCTATCGGCCTTTGAATTAATAACTAAAAACACAAGACAATATTTAGATGGAAATAATTTTTCTCATATTTTAGGATATGTTTCAGGTGATACTTTTGATGGAGAATCAGGAATAGAGAAGCAATACAATGATTACCTTAAGGAGGATCCAGGAATTCTTCATATAGAAAGAGATGCTATTGGAAGAAAAATTAAGGAAGAAATAATTGAACCAGCTAAATCAGGGAATAATTTAGTATTGAATATTGATTTTGATTTACAAAAAAAGACATCAGAGTATTTAGAAGAAGTTGTTAAAACATACAAGGCAAGTGGTGGAGCGGTGGTTGCAATGAATCCTCAAACAGGAGAGATTTTGTCATTAGCAAGTAACCCCTCATTTGATAGTAATATCTTTTCAAGAAATTTAACCACAGAACAATTTAATGAAATAGTTGCTAGTCCCGATGTATCTTTCTATAACAGAGCAATAGCAGGAGAATATTCTCTTGGTTCAACAATTAAACCAATAATAGGAGTAGCCGCTCTTGAGGAAGGTATTATTACTCCTGATACAAATATATATTGTGATGAAAAAATTGAACTTAGCGACGGAACTACCAAAAGTGATTGGAAATTTCATGGCTGGACAAATCTAAAAAAAGCAATTGCAGAATCATCTAATGTCTTCTTTTATCACTTGGGTGGTGGATACAAAGACTTTGTTGGTTTAGGAATAGAGAAGATAGAAAAATATCTAAATTATTTTGGATTTAGCAATTTAACAGGCATTGATTTACCTGGAGAGAAACCGGGATTAATTCCTAATCCTCAATGGAAAAGGGAACTAAATGGACTTTCATGGTATCCGGGCGATACATATAATGTTTCAATTGGACAGGGATATATCAAATCAACTCCATTGCAATTAACAGTAGCAATTAGTGCTATTGTCAATGGTGGCAAGATAGTTAAGCCACAAGTTGTTAAAAGTATTTTAGACGAGAACAATAACATATTAGAAAGTTTTAATACTAAAATAACTTCAGAAGTTTCAGTTTCTTCTAGCTCTTTAGAAGAAATTAAAAAAAGCATGAAAGAAACAGTTGCTTCTCCATTGGGAACAGCTAGAAGTTTACAATATCTTCCTGTTGATGCAGGAGCGAAAACAGGAACAGCTGAAACAGGGAAGTACAAGGTATATCACAACTGGATAACTGCTTTTGCTCCGTATGATGAGCCAGAAATTGTCTTAACGGTGGTTATAGAAAATGTTCCTGATAATATGGGATTAGCTAATTTAGTAGCTAGAGAGTTACTTGGTTATTATTTTGGAGAGGAACAAAGAGTACAAACTGATGAAGAAATAATTAATGAAGCGGGAAATTAATTTGTAAGCTAAATGTATACTATTGTTAGCAATCAAGATGTAAACAAAACAATTGTTGCTGAGCCCGGGGAAAGGTGTTGACAAAAAAAAGATACTATGCTATGGTATCATCGTAAGATTGAAAAAGGTAATTTTAAATAATACGATACAAAACTCCGAAATGGAGTCAATGCAAGGAGAGAGGCATTGCTAATAATATTTTTGCTTATATTACAAAAAAGCGATAAGTTTTGCGGTACTTCTCTTCTACAGTATCTCAATATTTGTCGCTTTTTTATTATAAAAAATATTGTCGATAGAGATTAGTAAAGATTCGTAAAGCAGGAGAGATTTTAAGTTTATTTTGAACTCTCTCCGAAATAAACAAAGATTAAAATCTTTCACTAATCGCTTTACGAATCTTCAGTGATTTCTATCCCAGATATCTTTTTTAACAAATGTGGATAACTATTGTTATATCCAATCTCTTTTGACACTTTCTAGGTGGAATAATTCTAGCATTTCTGTTAGAGTTTTTCCATCGAGAGAACAGTGTTCTAAATTATTATATTCTTCATTCCAAGTTTTAATCTTAAATTCTAAATCTTTAACATTTCTAAAGATATTTCTATCATAGAATCTTTGATCCTCTCGATGACTTCTTTCGATGCATCCGTTTTGAGAGGGCTTACCAGGATCAATTAAGTAATGAATAATTTCATTTTCAAAACAAAATACATCTAAAGGATGAATTGTTTTGATTGTCATATCACTTCGCTTATTACATCCCACGTAGTAGTTAGTAAAAATAGAATGATTATCTGTTTTTATTCCAACTATCTTGTATTTGAATTTATTAATAACATCTTTTAGAAATTCTACAGAATAAAAAGATGATTGTTCATCAAAAATCCTTAAATATCTCCATCGCGAAGCAGTATCAATCGCTGTATACTGAAAATATTCTCGTCCATTAACGCTTCCGGGCACATACTTAACGTCTATCTCGATTAGTTCTCCTGGCTTCCTTTCTGCTTTAATATATTTATATTTTATTTTCTTAATCCTATACTTCTTAACTAATCCTTCGTCCTTTAGTATCTTTCCAATTGTACTTATTGGAATAATCAATCCCTGCTTTTTGAGCTTCCAATGCAACTTCTTAGCACAAAGTCCAGTTTCTTTTCTTATATCAATTACTCTTTCTTTAATTCTAATCGGTGTTTCATTAGGCTGAGTTTTCGGTCTAGTTGACTTCGGTTCTAGAGCTTCAATTCCTCCTTCTCTAAAAGCTCTTAACCAACGCTTAATACTACTCTCGCTATATGGACAAACCTTGAGTAGGCTAGCAATCGTTGTCTCTTTATTTATGATCGGACTGATCCATCGAAACCTTTCTTCTTTTATATTTTTTGACATTTTAATGCTCATTTACTAATTATATCAAAAGTGTCAAAAGTGTTTAGACATTACCGCCCTCCCTTGACCTCTATTTCAAAATGAAAGAGGCAGAAAGAATAAGACGGGGACGTCTATAAAAAATCCAAAGGGAAACAAAAGTATGGTGCTTTTGTTTCCCACCCAACTTTGCGAAGTGTGTGCTTCGCCTGATGAGTCCAAAAGGACGAAAAGCAGAATTGTAAATTGTAAATTGTAAGTTGTTCATTGAAAAGCAAATAGGTTTAGATATTTAAAGTATTGCTTTGTAGGAAGCAAATTGATTACTTATAAAAGTAGTTGGTTCGTTTTCTATGAAAGGAGTTGTCATTAAAGTCACCTTTTGATGATGTTTAAAACAATATAGTATTTTATAATATATACAAGATAAATAAGTTAAAGTACTTTAAAAACGATTCTTGGTAGTAATCTGTAGATAAATGTCTATAATAGATTGCTGCCTAGAATCTTCTAGCAGCCGCAACCCTTTGCGTAAAGGGGAGGAGAAGAGAATGGCAAATCATAAAATATTTGTCCCATTCCCAATATGGGACCTCCTGGAAAAGCAGGAGGAAATTGCTGAGATGTTGAAGAACGAGTTGGGAGTCCACCCCCCGAGGGGGACTCCCCGTGGGATTAAATTTAAGAGTGTCCCACGGGGGAAAGATGAGTGTGACCGATTGAAGGTCACACTTTGGTACCCCCTGTGGGGGTACGTCATTGCCACCATCGGTGGCTGGACATCCACATGGGGGACGGGATGGTCTCTGGTGGGCTATCAGGCCCGCTGGACCGAAACAGCAGCCGATGGGCAGGTCTTCTCCTGCTCAATTGAAGCAGGAGAAGAGACTGTTGCTGCGGCCCTTGAAGCGGCCGCCCACTGCTACGCGGAATTAATTTCTGTTGGCACTGTGAGGAAAAAGGATGTGGACGAACGCATCGATGAATTTAAATCATTTGATGCATTCAAAGAAGTAGGGAATAAGTTGAGGTCTGCTATATTCCTGATGAAGTAACGGATACCAGTTATTATATCAATGAGAGAATTGTTTTTTGCTGATTTTTTTTATTTTTGTAAATTTTATATTACTTCCCATTTTCTCTTGTTTTTATGATTCTTTTGTGATATATTATCGAGAATAAGAATTAATCTTTTGAGATTAATTTCTTTTTTAAGAGTAAGAGTAAAATAAAAATATGGAAGAAAAATACTTAACAAAAGAAGGTTTAGAAAACCTTAAAAAAGAACTAGAATATCTTAAGAAGGAAGGTAGAATTGAAGTTTCTGAAGAATTAAAAGAAGCTATTCTTTTTGGTGATTTATCAGAAAATGCCGCATACGATGAGGCAAAAGAAAAACAATCACTTCTTGAAAGCAAGATTAATGACTTGGAAAAATTGATTAATTCTGCTAAAGTTATAGAAGAAGGGCAAGGTAATGGCTGGGTAAAAATTGGTTCTTATGTTACAATTAAAAGTGACAGTGGAGAAGAAAAATATTATATTGTTGGAGAAGAAGAAGCAAACCCACTTGAGAATAGAATTAGTTTTAAGTCGCCCCTAGGAAAAGAACTAATCAATAAGCCCAAGGGCGCTGAAGTAGAGATAAAAACTCCAAAAGGATTATTAAAGTATAAAATACTTAAAATAGATTAAAAATATGTCTGTAATAGACGAAATAAGAGAAAATAGGAAAAATAAATCAAAGAGATTAAAGGATTCAGGAATAAATCCTTATCCTATTGAAATTAAAAGAACTTGTGAAATAAGCAAGGCGCTTAAGAATTTTGATTCACTATCAAAAAAAGAAAAAGAAATTATCCTTGTAGGAAGAATGAAAACTATGAGGACTCATGGTGGTTTGACTTTTATTGATTTTGAAGATGGGACAGGAAAGATTCAAGGACTAATAGCAAAGAATAAAGTTGGAGAAGAGTTTTATAAAACATTTTTAGAGATGTTTGATATAGGTGATTTTATCCAAGCGAGAGGAACTTTGTTTGAAACTAAAAGAGGAGAAAAAACAATGCAGATTGTTGATTGTAAAATTATTGCAAAAAGCTTGAGACCGTTACCAGAGAAATGGCATGGATTAAAAGATGTTGAAGAAAGATTTAGAAAAAGATATCTTGATTTGATATTTTCTCCCGAAGTTAAGAATAATTTTATAATTAGATCTAACTTTATAAAAGAGCTAAGAAACTTTTTGAATGATGAAGGATTTTTAGAGGTAGAAACACCAATTCTTCAGTTGCTATATGGAGGAGCAAGAGCCAAACCATTTAAGACCCATGTTAATGCAATGGACTTAGATGTTTATTTAAGAATATCTCCTGAGTTGTATCTTAAAAGATTGTTAGTTGGTGGATTTGAAAAGGTTTATGAAATAGGGAAGTGTTTTAGGAACGAAGGGATTGATAAATTTCATAATCCTGATTTTACAATGATAGAGTTTTATTGGGCCTATGCTGATTATAAGCAATTGATGAAAATGACAGAAAGGATGTTTCAGAAAGTAATAACCAATGTTATGGGTTCAACTGAAATAGAATATAATGAACAAAAAATATCATTTGCCGGAGAATGGGAAAGAATTGAATTTTTCGCTTTATTAGAAAAATATACGGGAATAAAATATGAAGAAATAAATGAGGAAGCATTATTAAAGAAAGGGAAAGAATTAGGAGTTGATATTCCTGAAGGAGCAGACAAGCCAAATATTGCTGATGAGATATACAAGAAGTATTGCCGACCCAAACTAATTCAACCAACTTTTGTAATTCATCATCCAAAAGGATTCCAGCCATTAGCTAAAAGTTTTGATAAAGATAAGCTTGCTAGTTTTGCTTTAGTTGTTTCTGGTGTAGAAGTTGTTAACGCATTTTCTGAATTAAATGATCCAATTGAACAAGAAGAAAGATTAAAGAGTCAAGAAAAGTTATTTTCAGGTGGCTTTGAAGAGGCACAGAGATCAGATGATGATTTTATTGAGGCCTTAGAATATGGAATGCCTCCAGCCGCTGGATTTGGAATGGGAATAGACAGAATTGTTTCAATAATTACAAACTCAAGCTCCTTAAGAGAGGTTATCCTTTTTCCTTTAATGAAAGACAGAATTGACTAATCGTATATAATCGTATATAGTTAAAATATATACGAAAATACATGGAAAATAGATTTAGTAAAAGAATCAAATTAGATCAAGAGATTCTAAGTCAGATCGGGAAAATAGATCAATTTAAGGGTTACTGGAAGGGAAGTTTAGTTTTAAGTCCTCAAATATTAGGAAGATTAAAATCTTGGGTAATTATTACTTCAACTGGTTCTAGTACTCGTATTGAGGGTTCAAAAATGAGCGATCAACAGATAGCTCGATTTTTACGTGGATTAAAATCTAAATTACCAGAAAATAGAGATGAAGAAGAGGTTGCTGGATACGCAAATTTATTGGGTCGGATTTTTGATAGTTACGAGACAATGAAATTAACTGAGGGGTGGATACTGCAATTTCATGAGATGCTTTTACATTTTTCTAAAAAAGATAGTGATCATAAAGGAAAATACAAGAAAACTAATAATGCAGTTGCTATGATTAATGAAAAAGGAGAGCAGGTTATTCTTTTTAATCCAACTCCTCCTCATTTAGTTGCAATTGAAATGAAAGAAATTATTGATTGGACAAATGAGCAATTATCTTCTAAAGAAATGCATCCTATTTTAGTAATTGCTAATTTTATTTTTGAATTTTTAGCTATTCATCCTTTTTCTGATGGAAATGGCAGAGTGAGTCGAGCTATTACTAATTTTTTACTACTTAAGAGTGGTTATGCCTATGTTCCTTATATTTCTCTTGATGAGATTATAGAGCAAACAAAAACAGAATATTATCTTTCCCTAAGAGTAACTCAAAAGAAACACAAGACAAAAAAGGAAGATATTACTCCTTGGCTTAAATACTTTGTTTCTATATTATTAGAGCAGGTCAAAAGAGCTGAAAGTTTAATAAAACTAGAAAACCCAGAACAGTTGCTTTCTAAGAAGCAATCGTTAATATATGGTCTTTTTGATGATAAAGAATTGAGTGTGGGGGATATTTATTCCTTATTGGACAATAAAACCCCGAAAGTTACAATAAAACAAGCAATCAGCCGGCTTTTGAAATTAAAATTAGTTGAAAAGATAGGTCAAGGGAGGGCCACTAGATATAGAAAAATATAATTTGCTTTTATAAGATTAAATTGATAATATAAAAATATGTTAGATATAAAATACATAAGAGAAAATAAAGAAAAAGTTAAAGAAGCTTGTCGAAACAAGAAGATTGATTTTGATGTTGATTATTTGCTTGATCTTGATTCAAGAAGAAGAGAGTTACTTCAACTAATTGAAGAAAAGAATGCAATGAAGAATCAAGCCAATCAAAGGATTAAAGAAGCAGAAACAGAAGAACAAAGAGATATGCTCATTGGTCAAATGCGGGAGCTTGATAGAAATTCAGATAATGAAGAAGATGAATACAAAAAAATAAAAGAAGAATTTGAGGAATTAATGCTATTAGTTCCTAATGTTCCTGATGAGTCAGTTCCAGTTGGTGATTCTGATGAGGACAACAAAGAAATTAAAAGATGGGGAGAAATACCAAATTTTAATTTTCCTATTAAGGACCATGTTCAATTAGCTAAGGATTTAGATTTAGTTGACTTTGAAAGAGGAACAAAGGTTGCTGGATTTAGAGGATACTTCTTAAAAAGGGAAGCATTTCAATTGTCAATGGCAGTAATGAATTATGCGGCAGATATTTTAATTAAAAATGGTTTTATTCCTATGCAGGCCCCATCTCTTGTTAATGAGAAAATAATGAAAGGGACCGGATACTTGCCTCAAGCAAAAGATGAAGTATATGAAACAACAGATGGAATGTATTTAGCGGGAACCTCAGAAGTCTCTTTAATGGGTTATCATAGTGATGAGATATTAAAAGAAGAAGATTTGCCAATTAAGTATATGGGATTTTCACCTTGTTTTAGAACTGAAATTGGAAGTTATGGAAAAGACACACAGGGAATCTTAAGGGTTCATGAGTTTATGAAAATTGAGCAAGTTGTTTTGTGTATCAACGATAAAGAAGAATCAGTAAGGTTGCACGAAGAAATTACAAGAAATGCTGAAGAGATATTACAAGGATTAAATATTCCTTATCATATCGTGGTTAATTGTACTGGTGATTTAGGTCTTGGTCAGGTTAAGAAATACGATATTGAATGTTGGGTGCCTTCTCAAGAAAGATATAGAGAGACGCACTCTTCATCATATTTTTTTGAATTTCAAACAAGAAGATTGGGAATTAGATATAAAGATAAAAATGGGGAAATTAAATTTGCACACTCATTAAATAATACTGGACTTGCTACTCCAAGAATACTAATTCCTTTATTAGAAAACAATCAAAGAAAAGACGGAAGTATAGCGATACCAGAAGTGCTTCACAAATATCTTAATTTTAAAGAAATTAAAAGATAATTAATGACAATTTACGAATTAAAGGAGAAAAAAGTTAATATCAATGGAATTGATGTTTTTTACAAAATTGCCGGAGAAGGGAAGCGCCTTTTAATTCTTCATGGTTGGGGAGCGGGTTCTTTTTCATGGATGAGAATTATTGAAGCACTTGCTCCTAATGGTTTTCAGTTAATTATTCCCGACTTGCCCGGCTTTGGGAAGACAAGTCCTCCAGAAAATGCTTGGGATGTTGGTGATTATTCTAATTTTGTAGATAAGTTTATTGAAGAAGTTGGAATTAAAGATGCTTCTGTTTTGGGGCACTCTTTTGGCGGGGCAATTATTATGAAGATGCGAAATATCCATGGAAAGATAATTTTTTGTGATGCCGCGATAATTAGGAAGGAACGACTAAGCATAAGACAAAGAATATCAAGATTTTTATCTACGGTTGGAGGAAAAATTATTTCAAAAAATTCCTTTGCATACAAGTTTTTTGAAAAAGCAG
>ERZ795051.5657-NODE-5657-length-10846-cov-4.045964_pt1 | contig 10846 bp, 8 predicted proteins | sample MGYA00375135_ERZ795051 | MGnify/ENA primary metagenome ERZ795051 (study PRJEB30180, sample SAMN05720222) | activated sludge metagenome | isolation source: Anaerobic digester | place: Japan | collected 2015-05-26 ... | reverse complement strand
TATTTTGCGATGAGCGGGCCCTTGCAAGGTAATGAATTGCCTCCAAATGAACTCAAGTGCGGGGGGGATATGGTCTATGAAAGTATGATTATGGGTAAAAAGTGGGATACACCTGCTATGGCTTACCTTAGAACCTGTGTTCATGGAGAGGATCTTGCTCAGGAACGCACAGAAGAAGGGAAGTTACTTACAGATTTGATAAAAGGTGGAACAAATTCTATCGAAATAATTCAAACATTGTTATCGTGTACAGATGCATGCGACATCAAAAATAAAATTAATGAAAAAGGATGGATTGCGAAAATCGCAAAAGAAAGAAAAGAAATTTCAAAGATTGAAAGTAAGTTTAATGAAGCTATTCAGCTAATTGAAGTTAAAAGACCATTACAAGATGGAGGAATTAGCGGCCCCCCTATGAGTTTAGGAAGTGATATGCCAATTTTACAGAGAAAATCTCAGAATGACCATGTAAAAATTTTGATAGCCCTTGCCCCTCATAGTTCTAAAAACGAGCCAAAATTGAAAATTGGGAAAGCGCAAGAATATTTTTCGAGAACTCTGCCCGATATTGATTATCTCCTTTATTGTTATGGCTCAAGTATTATGGTAGGACGAAGGTTAAACCAGGCGGATTTTTCTATCAATCTATCCGTTCTGATGCGTAAAATAGGAACTGAAAATGATGGAGGGCACTCTGGAGCTGCAGTGTGTTGTCCTGAGAAGAATCCATCTTATCCAAAGTCTATTTTAGGTAAAGTTGACAGAGGAAATTTCAATCTCTTTTGCAGGTACATCAGAAGGCACATTATAGATGACTTAAATTTAGAAGTTACCTCGATGAAAGATGTTTCTGTTCAGCAATTGAGTAAAACTCATAGATCAGGAATATATAGACTCATTATTTTGCTTATCATCACATTTCTTTTAGGAATGATTGTTCTATGGCTAAAACCAGATTTCCGTACTGCGAAAATCGCAAAACTTAATCAGAAAGATTTTTTTGTTTGGTTTGAAAAAAATCAACCTGATAATGCAACTGAACTTACTACTGAATTAAGAGGAGATGGCGAATGATATCTATACGCTTGATAGCTATTGGAATTGGTTATATTATTGGAATTATATTCGCTACTTTTTTTAGGCTGAATACAGATTTTTTTAAGATTTTTTTTGGGGGAACTCTTTTACTGTCAGGTCTAACTTGTTTATTTACACTTTATCGCGAATATAATTGGAAAGAAAATAATTTTTTATTGAGATTTTTTCCTGTTTTAATTCTTGCTTTTTCGGCCGCCATTCTAATTACAAATAATTTTTTATTTTCAAATAATGCTGCAGTCCTCTTTTTCAATAATCTTCCTGATAAGGACAGGGTAAAACTCAGGGGATTTATTGCTGCTGAACCAGAAATAAGAAGTGATACACGACTTGATTTGAGATTAAGAGTAAAAGAATTTAAAAAAGGTGAAAGATGGATTCCTACAGACTCGGTTGATGTAAGAGTTTCGGTTAATTATCCATACTTTGATAGCGAAAAAGAGGCAATTGTTGCGAAAATCGCAGAATTAGATGCTTATGGTTATTTTATTGAGATATCTGGAATTTACCAAAAAAGCTCGAAACCTCTTAATCCGGGCGGTTTTGATTATGAATCTTTTTTAATGTCAGAAGGTTATATAGCATCTGTAAAAGTCTTCAGTAAAGATTCACAAAAAGAAGACTATATAAGGATTTTAGAAGAGAGCAGAGGGAATTTTTTCATAGAAACTGCTTTAAAAGCCAAGAAAAGTTTTCTTTCTTCAATTCAGCAAACTATACCTCCTCCTGAATCTTTTTTTGTAAGTGGTGCTGTCTTAGGCACAAGATTTTCAATAAAAGGGCAAGAATACAGAGGTAAATCTATTGAGTATTTTTTCAGACATTCTGGTGTTGGGCATGTCCTGGCTGTTTCCGGGTTGCATGTAAGTGTCGTTTCACTTCTATTATTTTCTCTGTTCAGAATTACTCGTATAAATCCAAAATATTTTGCACCATTCCTGGTGATTTTACTTTTTTTATTTGCTTTTCTTACTGGAGCAAGACCCTCAAGTTTGCGTGCTACGATAATGAATTCACTCGTGATTATTTTTTATGTTTATGGGGGAGGAGGTCTGACACAATCAGCCTATACCGGGCTTGCTTTTTCTTCATTTTTGATTTTGTTACGTCGGCCGATGGCTCTATATTCGCCGGGCTTTTTGCTTTCTTTTGGCGCTGTATTTTCGCTTGTTACACTTACTAATCCATTTGACAGGCTTTTAAGAATGTTGAGAGGGGGGAAATTTTTTGCTGGAGTCATTTTTTTCTTGTTATCGATTTATCTAATTTGTATAAAATGGGAATTTTTTTTGAGAGTTGAAACTATTTTTGCTCTTATTGCTCTTTTCTGGCTTCTTTTGTATTTGGGAGGCAAATTAAATGAAGTTTTCCCCAAAATTACTATTGTAAATCCGGATAAATTACCTATATCCATAAGGCTTTTTTTTGCAGCTCAGATTGCAATTCAATTTGGTATGATGATCCCATTAAGTTCATTTTTCTTCGGACAGTTTCCGGTTGCCGGGATTTTTGTAAATTTTCTGGCAATACCTCTTATTGGTGTGATTGTGCAATTAGGGCTTTTGGGTGGGATGTTAGGTGTTATCCCTGTAGTTGGGAAACAGCTGGCTCTTATGGTAGGTGCAGCAAATTATGTTTTTGCTAAATTTTTTATCTGGATTGCATATGTAGGTTCTGAAATATTTCCATTTCCGGTTACTCCCATTCCAGGCTTGAGGTGGCTTATTATTTATTACCTTTTGCTTGGGATTTTCGCAAGCTCTGGTTTATGGATTAGAAAAGTCCAGAGTTTATCATTTTTATTGTATAAAAAATATCCTTTGATACAGTCGGTACCCCCTGTTGCGACACTGATAGTATTGATTTCTATTCCTATATACAGATATAAAATTTTACCAGATAGAAGAGCTGAGTTGCATTTACTTGCGAATACTTCAAATACAGTTATTTGCATAACTAATTCAGATTATCGACGTGGTGCCATTTTAATAGGAGGGGGGGATGTTTTTTTTGGGCAGAGTTCTTTAAAATCATTTTTACTCATGAAAAAAAATATTTATATAGAGGATGCTTTTCTTCTTGGGCATTCTCCTGATTCTGGGATGTCAGCCCTGGCCGAACTAAGTTCTAATTTTCGAATTGATAAAGTTTATTGTCCTAATTTTTATGGTTTGTCAGGAGCTACTATGCCTTCTTCTTCAATGAAAATGTATTTCAAGGCTATTGGAGAAGATAGGATTTATAATTCTGCACTTGAAGGGAAAAAGTGGGCAATAAATTATTATGAATCTTTCGTTAGATTTGCAAATGCACTATCAGGGAAAGTGGAAATTTTTACTCCGCCTGCCTCTTTCAACATATCTGATGGTATCAAAATTGAGTATCCTCTAAAAGTTTACCGCTCATATTCGCTTCCCATAATAATAAAGTTTAAAAACAAAAAAGTTCTTATTATTCCTGATATAGGTGTAATAAATAAAATTCCAAAAGAAGAATTAAATGTAGAAATAGTTGTCCTGGCAGGTCCTACTAAAGCGAACTACAAGTATCATCTGAAATCCATCAGATTTTTACTTGATTGCGTAAAACCCGAAATAATTTTGTATTGCGTTAATCCTTCATTCGTGGAGCCAGTAATCTTAGAAACCATAGAAGAAAGTTCTGATATACTTGCTAAAGGAACGGAAAGATTCCTCCGTACAGATAAATGCGGCACAGTAACATTCGTAATTGATGGTGATATACTTTCAGAAAAATTTAAAACTTATGTTCAATATGGACATTAAACAAAATTTAAATTTCCTATTGAAAAAAAAATCTTATTTTATTTCCGGTATAGGGACTGGTATCGGAAAAACTTTTTCCTGTATTTACTTAGCTAATCAATTGATAAATTTAGGAAAAAATGTGAGTTATATGAAGCCTGTTCAGACAGGTGCAGAAGATGAATTTCCAGATTTACAAATAGTAAAAAATAAATGCCCTAAAATCTTAATCCATAGAAAATATTCTTGCCCTTACACTTTTAAAATTCCTGCTTCACCCTATTTTGCGGCGATTTGCGAAAATCGCAAAATCAGCATAAATAAAATAAAAAATTCATATAGAAGGTTAAGGGATTTATATCCAGACTCTACTACTCTTATTGAAGGAGCTGGTGGACTGATGGTTCCAATAAAGATAAATTTCTTATTTATTGATTTGATAAGAGAACTTTCTTTGCCGGTGATACTTGTTGCTTCTCCTTATTTAGGTGCTATAAATCATACTCTTTTGTCTTTATTTCTTTTAAAAAAGTATAAAGTAAAGCTCTCAATGCTTGTTTTTTCAATCAATAAGAATGAACTTTCAAAAGTAGAAGAAAATACTTTAGAGACAATCCTTAAAATTTCGAAAACAAAAAATTATATAATTGTTCCCTTTCAGAAAAGTGAATGACACTTTGAATTTTCTGTTTGAGTTTTCTCTGGATATAAATTTTAGCAAAATTAGTTGTATATTTTGCCTTCCCTATATGCTGTCCAGGCATTTTCAAACCATGCGTCTGAACTTGGGAGCGGGTGCCGTTCTACCCACTTAGATACTATTTTATTTTTTCCTTCTGGTATAGTTTCAAGAACTTTTTCTTTAAAACTTTCATCTTCTTGAGAAAATCGCCATTCATCGTCTAAGGCTGAATGTGCTTTTATTCCATTTTTATCGAGAACTAATGCTGATCCTCTACTTCCTACTCCACTTTTCACTGCGAATAGTATTGCTTCAAGATAGACACAGTGAGCGAAACAGAGCTGAATATTTCTTAATGCTTCCGTGAGTGCTTTTTTACCTTTTGCACTTGAACCTTCTTTTTGTAGATCATCCCATAATTTCCATGCATCTTTCACAGCGGATTCCAGGTTATTTAATTTTCTTATATGCGCTGCATTTTCCGACATTCTTTCCTGTATTTCCATTCTTACTTTTTGCCAGTTTTTTTTCGCTTTAATATTTTTCTCTATATTATAAAAGACTTCGATTAGTTTTTTTTCTGCCTCTTTTATGGCATTTTCTATTTTCAAAGATTCTCTTTTATATTTGTGGGCAATATATTCCGCTGCTCTGAATGCCCCTACCTGTCCTGAATTTAGAGCAGAACCTCCAGGTCGATAAACCCCGTGAGAGCCGTTGACCTCACCTATAGGAAAGAGGTGTTTTATATTTTCTGATTCCCACCATATATTTCCAGCGAGTCCACCGTTATTATGTTGTGCACATACTGCAATTTCGAGAGGTTCTCTACGGATATCAATTCCATGATCCAGATATAAGTCAATTGCTGGTTGATTCATTTTTGCGAGTCTTTCTATCGGGGTGCCAAATAGAGCATTTGATTTTTTAAGGTAAGTTTTTGCCTCTTCACTGAGTGAATCAAAGGAAAAGTCTTTACAATTGGAACGGAAATCGAGGAAAACCCTTCTGCCTCTTATTACCGTTTCTATGTATACAAGGATATCTACTATTGATGAACCACCAATGACTTTACGAGGATCAAAAGGCCATTGGTACCCTTTAAGGAATATCATACTGTTCATTTCACCAGTTGTACTAAAATAATCTCTCATAAATTCTCTTTCGTCGCTTTTTCCATCAGATGCTGTGCTTATGAATTTAGGGATTACCTGCATGTAGGTTCCAGAAACATTCCAGCGGAATTTTGTAGATGCTAATCCATATTGAGATTCGGGTAAATTTCTGGCCTTTGCGCCCTCTATCAGGGCAAGCCCGATTGCGCCAGTGTGTACTGACGGATACACACTCGTTTTGTATAGTCCTCCAGGACCACCAACAGCAAAAATCAGGTTTTCACAGAAATAAATTTCTATTGAGTCTTCTATTGGTTTATTGTTTGAATTATCTATTGTAATTAAACCGCATGCTCGTTTTACTTTTTTTTCCTTAATTGTTAAAAGCGATATTGCAACTCGTTTTTCTCTGATTTCAACAGGTCTTTTTTTTAATTCTTTGATTAATGCGCGGCACATTTCTCTTGAAGTATATGGACCCACTGATGTAGCTCTCTGAAGAGGATCATGGTCTGTTTTATATCCTACATATTGTCCGTATTTATCTGTTGGGAAGGGAACTCCGAGGTTTACAAGATTTAAAAATGCCCTTGCGGAAAGACTTGCTTCTACCATTGCAATATCTCCATGCATGGAGCCACCGTTGAAGAATGATTCTGCAAGAGCCATTGGAGAATCTTTCTCGGAACCAAAAATTCCCAATTTATAATATGTTTGTTTATCACTTCCAGTGTTAATAGATGTGCCTTTATCGAGTCCTTCAGTTATAAGACAAATATTTTTAACACCTTCGCTATCAAGTCTAATGGCGGCGTTAAGTCCTGCAGCACCGCTGCCTAATACTATGCTGTGGTAATAGTTTGGGGTGATAACAATTTTCTTTCCATTTACTTTTAGCGTTATATTTTTTTTCATTTTTTTTCTCCTATTAATAAATTTAATATTTTTTTTCTTTTGCTAAGTGCACAATAAGAATTTCTGAACTTTCGAATGCTTTGTATGAATGTTCAAGAGACGCATCAAATTGTGCACAATCTCCATTGGTTAGGACTTCTTCTACCCTTCCTATAAATAATTTAATTTTACCTTTTCTTACCCAGCAAAGCTCGTAGTCATCTCGATGAATTTCAGGTCTAAAAATCTCTTCTCCTTTTTTCGCTTCGATTATCGCTACACGAATATTTGGATAGGAAACTTCTTCATATTTAAGTTTTCCTTTTTTCTTGATATAAGCTCGTTTTCTGTCAGAATATTTTCTCTCTGCCGCTCTTAAGAGCTCTGATGCTTCTATCCCAAATGACGAAGACAGTCTTACAAGTGTTGTAAGTTCCGCAAAGCATTTATTTCTTTCTAATTTGGAAATTGTTGAGACGGGGACTCCTGAATTTTTTGATAATTCAGTTATTGTGTATGATTTTCTTTTGCGAAATTCGCGAAGTATAGAAAAATCATAAATAGAAGCCAAATCTTTTATTTTGATTTTTTTTTCAGATTTTTTATTCATTTTGATTTGACTTTTTTTTCTTATGATATAAAATTTAATTAAAAATTTATATTTAAAGAATATAATCACTTATCTTTAGATGTCAAGTTAATATTGGGGTTTAATTATTAAAAAATTGGGTGAAAAAATGAAAGTAAATGAGAGAATAAAAAATGTAGTTGAGTTTCTTTTTAAGTACAGGATTGTACCGGTTCTAATTTTACCTGACATTGAGAGAGGATTGAAAGTCTGTGAGATTTTGCTTGAAAATTCTTTGCCGGTAGCCGAAATTACGTTCAGGACGTCCGTTGCCGCCAGTATAATAAAGGAAGTTTCAAAGAGATTTCCTGAAATTTTATTAGGAGCCGGGACTATTCTAAACGTAGACGACTTAAAAGTGGCAGTTGATGCCGGAGCAAAATTTGCTGTTTCTCCCGGAACAAATCCTAAAATATTGGCTGAATCCGTCAATCTCGAGATGCCCTTTTTTCCTGGAATATCGACGCCTTCTGATATAGAAAGAGCTCTTGAATTTAACTGTAAGATTTTTAAATTTTTCCCTGCTGAACCGCTTGGTGGACTAAAAATGCTTAATTCTATTGCTGCACCGTATCGTCATCTCGGTGTAAAATTTATTCCTCTTGGCGGTATAAATCTTCAGAATATGCAGGAATATTTGAAAAGTCAGGATGTTATTGCGATTGGTGGTTCATGGTTACTTGAGAAAGATATTCTTGAAAATGAAAATTGGGCAAGATTTTCAGAAAATATAAAACTTGCAATTTTAAGAAAAATCTAAAAAATAAGGAGAGTTAAATGAAGGATAAAGTGGCCCTTATAACTGGAGCAGCTAGAGGTATAGGCTTTGGCATAGCTATGAAGTTTGCTTCAGAAGGTTACGACATAGTTATAGCTGATATTCAGGATCAAGAAAGAGTAGAGGAGAATCTAAAAAAAATATCTAATTTAGGGCGAAAAGTTCTATATTGTAAATCTAATATCGCATTATCAAAAGACCGCAATGAACTTGTTAATAAAATAAAAGAACAGTTTGGAAGGTTGAATGTGCTTGTAAATAATGCCGGCATTGCCCCTGCTGTGAGAGCTGATATTCTTGAGGCTACTGAGGAAAGTTATGAGCAAGTAATGAAGGTTAATTTACAGGGGCCATACTTTTTAACACAATTGGTAGCAAGGTATTTTATTGAACAAAAGAAAATTGATTCAGGATTTTCCGCATGTATAATTAATATATCTTCTATTTCTGCTGAAACTGCATCTATAAGTAGAGGAGAATATTGTATTTCAAAAGCTGGAATGAGTATGATGACAAAACTTTACGCAGTAAGGCTTGCTGAATTTGACATTCCTGTTTTTGAAATCAGACCTGGTATAATAATGACTGATATGACAAGTGCAGTAAAGGATAAATATGATAAATTGATTGCAGAAGGTTTGCTTCTCCAGAAAAGGTGGGGACAACCTGAAGATATAGCCAAAACAGCACTAATGATGGCTCGTGGAGATATTGCGTATTCCACTGGACAGGTTGTATACGTTGATGGCGGATTTTCTATATCTCGTTTATAATTTGAAGGAGGGGAAATTTGTATGATAATAATTTCAGATTTAAAAAAAATAGAAGGAAGAGTCTATCCTGCTGGTAGGAGAACACAAAATATTGTTGGAGGCGTTGCCCCAATAAAAGCCACAAATTTTTCTATGGGGTTTGTTACTCTCTTTCCAGAAGGACAGGTTCCATGGCATAATCAGGAACAGGAAGAGGTGTATTTTTTGCTTGAGGGGAGAGCTGAATTTTGTCTTGGGGAAGAAAAAATCATCTTGAATTCAGGAGAAGCTGCTTACATTCCTCCTGGGGTTTTCCATCAGATTACTAATATTGGTGAGGCAGAAGCAAAAATGATTTATGTGTATGGTCCTGCGGGTGATGTAGCACATTGGAAGCAAGAACTTGATGGGACTCTTCCAAAAGCTGGGATAGATGTCCCGCCACTACCTGAAGGAGCCAAAAAACAGAAAGTCTGAAAAAAGCATATAAAAAGGAGAAAAAATAATGTCAAATGTAAAAATAAGACGGGTCGGGATCATAATGAATGGCGTTACTGGGCGTATGGGGACCAATCAGCATCTTATGCGTTCAATTATGGCCATAATAAAACAGGGGGGAATCAAAGTTAATGAGACAGAATTTATTATGCCAGATCCTATCTTAGTGGGCAGAAATGAGTTAAAGCTTAGGAAACTTTGCGAAATTTCAGGAGTTAAAAAATTTTCTACTGATCTTGATACTGTCCTATCTGATAAGGATTATGAAATTTATTTTGATGCTCAGAGCACGGATCGTCGTGTAAGTGCAGTAAAGAAGGCAATTTCCTCATCAAAACATATTTATTGTGAAAAGCCAGTTGCTCTTACCAGTGCGGAAGCTATTGAACTGCAAGACATGGCTGATAGAGCAGGACTAAAAACTGGTGTTGTACAGGATAAACTCTGGCTCCCAGGTTTTCTAAAACTTAAGACATTAATAGACAACGGTTTTTTTGGTAAGATACTCTCAATAAAGGGAGATTTTGGGTATTGGGTTTTTGAAGGCGACATTGTTCCTGCGCAGCGTCCATCGTGGAATTACCGCAAGGAAGATGGCGGTGGAATGATTCTCGATATGTTTCCGCATTGGAGATATGTTCTTGATAATTTGTTTGGAGAAGTAAAGTCTCTTGCTTGTATTGGGGCAACTCATATTGCGCAACGAAAGGACGAGAATGGGAAGACATATAAGTGTACTGCAGATGACGCAGCATATGCAATTTTTGAGCTTGAAGGTGGGATAATTGCCCACTTCTTCTCTTCATGGTGTACGAGAGTTAGAAAAGATGATCTCCTTACTATACAAGTTGATGGTAGTGATGGTTCTGCTGTGGTTGGATTGCGGAAATGTTGGATACAATCGAAATTTACAACTCCTAAGCCTATCTGGAATCCTGAAGAAGAGCAGAAAATTGACTTTTTCTCCAATTGGCAGGAAGTTCCAGATAATATTCAGTATGATAATGCATTTAAGGTACAGTGGGAATTATTCTTAAGGCACGTCTGTCTAAACGAATCTTTTAAATGGAATTTACGTGAAGGAGCTAAAGGGACACAACTTGCTGAACTTGGATATCAAGCATGGAAAGAAAGGCGCTGGATTGAGGTACCAAAAATTTAATTCAAATTCAGGAAATTTATTTTTACATAATTCCATTCTAATTTAGTTCGATTTACAAGGAAGGAATTGCCTATAAAATTAGATTTATTCCGTATCGCCTCGTAAAAAAAGTAATGTTGAAAGAAAAAAGTCTTGTTTTTTTTAAAAACTCATTTCTGCTTATTGTAGCTGGTTTATTTTATAAAGCCTGAATTTTGTGCTTTAATCAGTCAAAAGATTATAGATATAAAAATATAAAGATGTTATGAATTGCACAGATATCATTTTTTATTTTTCGGATTTCTGACTGATTGAACCTGCGAAAGGATGGGCAATTTTGGGGCAATATTTTGCAGTGAAAGGGTCTGGAGTAGTAGTTACCACACTGTGGCGTCTTTTTCTGCGTCACCTTACCGCACTGACCAAATGTAAGATGCAGGTTAAATGTGATGTGTCTCGTATCCTTCTTTATTAATGCAGTTATGTAGTAACTTG
>ERZ795051.5656-NODE-5656-length-10847-cov-3.592661_pt1 | contig 10847 bp, 10 predicted proteins | sample MGYA00375135_ERZ795051 | MGnify/ENA primary metagenome ERZ795051 (study PRJEB30180, sample SAMN05720222) | activated sludge metagenome | isolation source: Anaerobic digester | place: Japan | collected 2015-05-26 ... | reverse complement strand
CCCTCTTTATACGTGTAGCAGTGACCACTGTCACCATATTTATAGCCTGGTTTTCCATCAGATTGACAGGGTTTAACTGGCATATTTACACCCTCCCAATTTTCACAGGCTGTCTGATTTTTCTCATGTTTGTTAGAGCCACCTCTGGATCAATCTTATATTTACTGATATATTCATCTTTTGTCATTCTCTTTCCAAAGGCATCAATATACCAGGTCCTCCCTGCTGGATCTGTGATTTTTCCTGCAGGTAAACTCCATTCAAATCCCTCAGGGGTCATGCATGGGAGCCAGTCCTCATCAGACATCTCTATTTCAAGCTGTGATCCACAGACCGGACACATCCCCATCTTTTTTACATTCTTCTTGGGCATAAATATCACCTTTTACTGCTTATTTATTCTCATTCCAATTATGATATACTTTCTACTGAGATAGAACTTAATATAATTTTCTCATCTGGATTGATCTGAAGGACATTACCAAAAGAGCCTATTGTTTGTCCTTTTCCAACAGCATAGCAGGTTACAATTTCATCAATTCCCTCAAAAGCCTGATAAGGTGGTAATGTGTTTTGGAATACAGCCTTTACCATATCTGAAAATTCCAGATCATCCCCAATTTTGAGACTGGCTATGAAATTTGATACAGACTGCTCTATCTTCCATTCCAGGCCGCTCTCAAAAGCTGGTTCTTTCCTGATGGTGATCTGAATATCTACCTCAATTTCTTTGGGTTTTAGCCAGAGGTAGGGATATGTTCCTAAGCCTATAAGGAGGTCATATGATCTACTGCCACTGTATGATATAGTTTCTATAGATTTAACATAAACGTTGCTATCTAACGTGGCTTTTACAGCAGAACCTGGAGCTGTGCCTGCTGGAATTGTAGCAGAAAAGTTAACAATATTATTGCTCTGATCCAGGCATGTTCCTGTTATTATTTCCTCTGTTGCCATAACTTTTTGAGGTCTGATCCATAGGTATCCACCCCATGTATCTGCCAGCTCTGGCTCTGCTGATCCATTAATTATCTGTCCTGCTATGCAGCCACAGCCTATGATTCCTGCTGCTATATTCTGTTCAATCAAATTTGAAAGGTCATTCCCCATTGTGTCAGGAGCATCACATATTATCTGCAGATCTCCAGGCCCTACTGTATAGCATAGGGTCTGAGTAATACCTGATAAAGCCTCAAGATTTTGTGAAATTAGGGATGGTGTGGCTTTGCCTGCTGTTTTGATGGTGTATATGTATCTAGCCCTGAGCTCATCATCAGTCTCTTCATCCTCTCCTCCTGCAAAGGCAAAGTAATTGGTAACTCCTACAATTCCTGGGATAGGTGTAGGGATATATGTGATAGTCCTGGCTGCTACGTTATAAGCTGACCCTGTGGATACAGCTTTTGCTGTTACTGCTGCCTGTGTGCTACCTGCCTGAAGGACTACATCCTCAGTAGTCTCAAAATATAATGTTCCTGCTTTAGAAACAGCAGCTACTCTTGTGTGAGCTGGAATTTCAATATCTGTAGATGCAGGGCCATCTGTGAAAAATGTGACTGTGCCCTCTGCATGACTGCCTGGTAGCCTGCCTTCAGGTAGCCAGTTTATCACAAGTTTCTCCAGGGCTTCTCCTTCTGCTGTGTAAATGTTCAAATTATTTATTTCTCTTTCCAGGGCTACCTCCAGTTTCCTGACCTGATTAGCCACAGATTCATTAAGCATCATTAATATGGAAGTAGGGGAATTGCTGGACAGAGGAGGATATCTGGCTATTTGGAAGTTCCTCATCTCCTCTATGATTTGTGCTATAGTTCTTACAGTCATTATTACCACCTAAATATATCTTGAATATTGGCAAAGTTCTTCATTAGATTTTCTGGATCTATATTTATATCAAACCTTCTGTTTGTTGGTGCTAAGACAGTGATATTAACTCTGTTTCTGTCAGTAGGATCTACTGATGCTGTGATAAACACATCCTTCAAATCTGGAAAGAGAAGCCTCAAATCTCTTTGCAGAGCTCCTGAAATTCTTTTGAGGTTCCCTGCTGTCAGTTTACTGTGCATTGTTTCAAACAGTATACTCCCTAGATTAGGGAATGCAGGCCTTTCCCCTTTTGGTGTGTAAACATAAAACAGGAGAGCCTGCTGTAGCTCCTCCAGAGGATCTGAAGTGAGGGCTATGTCTCCATCAGGAGTTAACACAAGATCAATATCTCTCCTGCATTCAAAATGTGTTCCCTGCCAGTAGCCTGTTATTTTCAGATCCACCATATTTTTATCACCTTATTCTTCATGACAGCCACATCCTCCTTTATTTACCTCTCCAATATTATAATTTTCCCCTCCAGATTCAGAATAACTGCTATTATTTTCTAAATGAGGAGCTGTAGGTTTTCCTCCCATAGGATCTGTTGCTGTGCCACAGGCTATACAATGTTGATGTGTGCAGCAAACACAATGTAAATTATGTGAGCCTGCTCCTGCTGCTCTGATGGTCAGAACTCCAGAACCATTCAGAGCTACGTAAGACCCTGCACAGTCCTTTATCAAAATGCCTCTTTCATCACCAAAAAGGCAAATGAAAGAGCCTGTGTTATCCTGGATGAGGATTGAGCCATCTCTCTCCATCTGTATAAATTGCCCTCTTTTGTGGCTCCATCTGACCCTGTCAGGATGTGCAGGATGTGATTCTGAATACCATTTGAAGCTCTTTGAGAAGTTAGTAATATCATCTATATCTGTGCAGGTCTCACAAGAAGGCACAGCATTCCCTAAAGGACATTCAGATACATATATAGAGCATCTGTCCTTTCCAAAGAATTTGAAGCAGTCAGGCAGCTCTGGCTCTGGGAATTTTGCTATAATGTTGCCACATTCATCCTTTTGTGTCGGCATTTTATGCTGGCAGTATTTATAAACCTGATCATCATCATGCTGCCTGCAGACTGGCAGCTGCTCCCAATTTGGGCAACTGCCTAAAATTATTGCCTTTTCATTTTTATAAAACAAAACCCAAACCAAATCTCCTATTCTGGGATGATAGGGATGGCCATAGTGATGGCCCATATATTCCTGAATGTGATAGACCCTCTGCCTGTGGATTTCTCCACAGGGGTCATAATAGCCTATATTGTCTCTAATTCTCACAGTCACAGTATTTGTAAGCAGATCATCCTCATAGGCATGTCTCTGGACAGCTATCACTGTGCAGAGCTCAACCCTGAGGTAGGTTCTGAGCTGTCTTTCTACTTCCTTTTCTATTGCTTCTTTTAAATAATCAGCCATAATTTCTCATCCTCCTAATTTCCATCTGAAGCCTCAATAAAATGCAGCTGCCAGAGGAATACATCATCTCCTTCTGCAGCTTCTTGTAGCTGTGATTTACTGAGGAGATAGACACACATAGCAGAATCAGCCCCTGCAGTCACAAGCAGGTGAGGGCCTGGATGAACTTCTGGCTCTCCCAAATTCCACAAAAATTTTCTCTCTGCCTCTGTTACAGTTCTTATAGTCAGTTCACACTGCCATAACTTTGCCCCCATGCTCTGGGTTTTATTTTTATAATAAGGTATATCAAATTCAGTCAGCTTAAAATCTTTAAACCACCTGATCTGTCTGGGGTTTACATAAAACTCACTGCCATCAATTGTAACTTTGAGATAACCTATGGTTTCTACTCCTCTTTGAGACTGCTGCCTTTCTTGCATTATTCTATCATATCCTTCTGGTCTCATATCACCACCTCTTAACTGTGTGAATTTGCTAATAATGTGTCTATAGATGCAGTAGAGCCTATCAATGATGGGTTTTGCACACCTCTCAGGAGGTAAGCACCATGTGGCTTGTCTCCATCCTTACCAAAAGCCTGCCCTCTCATTCCGCTTCTGCTGTATAAGCTTACCTTGTTGGGAGCAGCTGGATCAGGTCTTACATATATAAAATCTGTTTTTGGATCAAAGGGCAGCTCATCCTTTGACCAATAGAACCCTGCAGTATCAGGCATTATGTTTTTATTCCAGTCATCCATCATCTGATTATATAGATCCTGATAAATATCTTCATAAGTGAACAGATAAATGCCATCAGTTGTATAATATGGCCTTCTGCCCTCTGGTTTCTTACCAGGCTCTGCTGCTGCCACTTCCTTCTCAGTGCTTGCATTTATTTCTACAGTCCAGCCTGATGCTGAATAATCAAGCACAACTCTATTGACCCTGCCCTCCACAACTGCCATTATTGCTGTGCTACCATAATCACAGGTATCAGAATTTTTGATAGGTCCTATAGGAATCTTCCATCTAATTTTTTGGAAGATGTATGGTGAAATCCCAATAGCCTCAACAATTGCCTTATCAGCTTCTGTTTTATAATAATCAATTAGCTGCTTTGCCAGCTCTGTGACCTGCTCCTGTTTTGGCAAATAGTGCATATCTACTTCTGCAGCATGAACTGTCCCATGTTTTCTTATACTGTCAACGTTCTCCTCAAGGTATCCTACCACCTTATGCCTCTCTCTTTCTGCAGGTGACCTCCCAGGGTCTGTAATGCCAGAGCCATATACAACAACAATATTTGCATGACCCATAGCATTCTTACCAAGCCCCTGTTTTGTAACAAGATGTGTGATATCTATCTGATTTTCTGGTGTAGGTCTTATCCAGCCAGGGGGTATGAACCTGGCTTTACAATATTCATCAATATAGAAAGTGCCTCCTGTTGCTCTTGTTACCATTCTGATAGCATCTGCATACCTCATAGCTTTTGTTGCCTGCACCTGATCCTTGATGATAGGTGGATCCCAAAAATCAACAGCCACCTCTCCACTGCCTCCCTCTCCCTCAGGGGTAAATGGTTTAGTCCTTTTGTCCTGCTCCTCTATTAGCTCTGCTTTTACAGCCTTTAACTTATGCTCCTCTTCCTGTAATTGTTTTCTCAGTTCTCCTTTCTTTGCAGGATCATCTGTATTAACTATTTGATTTTCAAGCTCTTTAATTTTCTCTTCCCTGAGGGCTACCTGGCTTTCCAGCTTCTTGATGACATAATTATAAGGCTTTGCTGTTGAATATCCAGAGCCTGCACAACAGGAGCATAGACTTCCAGAGGATTCATATCCCGTACCAGAGCATTGGGCACACTGTGTAGAAGATTTTGATATGTTATATGGACATTGAGAGCCAAAGCACTTCTTCCTTTTCTCTGGGTCATATGGACAGGATACCTGCCTGCATAGCACATCCTTATGTTTATATGGACATTCAACAGCTTTGCAGGCTGTTCCTGCCTGCTTATATCTACAGGCAATTGGACATACTCCCTCTTTGCCTGGCTCCACATCCTCATCAGAGCCTCCAGTATCTTCCTCATCATCTTTTGAAGGCAATTTAGGAACATTGTTAGGAAGTTTATTGGCAGGAGTTCTGAGGACTGGATAATTTCTTTGAGCTGCTTCATCTCCAGTCAATGTGGCTGCATCAATTGGAGGATCTTTATGCTGTGAGATGATATCTAAAATAATTTCAGCAGGTTTCCAGGCTATGTAGGCTGTGCCTCCTTTTGGTTTTACACCATCAGGCATAGGCTCTTCTTCTAGGAATTCTTCAGCAGTTCTACCTTTTATGATTACATATTGCTCATCATAATCAACCCTGGCTATGTAACCACAAAAGGCATGATATTCTTTAACCTCATTTTCAATGAAACCCTCAAGGTTAGTAACATCTTCATACCTAAAATTAGGAAGATCTACACAAGTGTTCCTCTCATTAATAAGCACCAGGCCAATTTTCACATTTTCAGAGCCCTCATCTCTCCATTTACCAGTAAACATACCATAGAGATTCACAAGTGTAAATTCAGCATTAGCATCAGCATAATCAATATCTCCCCATTTTTCAATATGTGCTTTTATCAGGAATTCAGATACATCTTCCCCGCCAATTGTGAGCCTGTGTTTTATCATATAGATCAACTCTTCAAAGCAGATCTTATCTCAAATCTCAAAAATTTTATTAGCTCCGCCTTGACATTATCAAGGTCCATGTGGGAAGCCAGATGGGCGTGCTCTATTAATGGAGCATTTATTATAATATTGGTGGGCGGTGCAGTACCCGCTCCATAATGCGCCGCCTCGGGCAAGATTGGTACACCGTTGGCGGTAACACGCAAATCACCCAGCGCCCCCTTAATCTGATCAATTTCTCTGAGAATTTCCGGAATTGTATACTTGATATATGCACGTTTGCTCTCTGCAGGGATTACTTCCTCCCCCTCATGAATAATGGCGCGACCTGTACGGAGCACCTGCCCGCCTTCTTGTGCTCCGGGGGCACCAAGGCCAAATTTTATAGCTGTATCAGCAAGCCCTTCCCAGCTTAACCTCCATTTCTTCTTTTCCTTTTTCGGCGGCTCTGATTCATCAGAAGGTTCTGGTTTCTCTGTTTCTCCTTCCGCTGGAGCAGAAGATTCGGAAGGTCTTTTAGCGCCTCCACTCTCATCTGTATCTGTATATTTGCCTCCAGTGGCCTCAGAAATGCCCATGCCGCCCGCTGGAGCTGAACCAGGCTCAATCAGGCCCGATTCTTCCCCCTTCTTCTGCCTGCCTCCAGACCATGCATCTTGTATTTCTTTTGGCTGTGATGGAATATCAGAAGGTGCCTGTGTTCTTTCTCTGGCTGCTTTTGCAGCCTCTTCTGGTGTTTTCCAGCTTGAGGCTGACCCTGGAGGAGCTGGCAGATGATACTCTGTCTTTTCTTCTTTGGGAGGTTCCTTAGGTTTGGGAGGCTGCTCTGCCTCTTTCTTTGCATTTTCTAGCTCTTCCTTAATTCTTTTAATCTCTTCCTCTGTGAGATCTCTCACAAACCCTCCATATTCATCAACAAGAGTAGCTGGAGCCCAAAGTCCTGATAATAACTGTTCCTCAGAGAGCTCCTTTCCTGTCCTGATAACACCTTGAGGATTTCTAAAAGCATACTGTGTATATTTTCCACCAAATGCATATTTCTTTCCCTCCATGCCTGCTACTTCAGGAGCAGGCACACCTCCCATGAGGCCCTGTGCTTCTTCCAGCCTATACTGAGATGCATTCAGTTTCAGCTCCTCCTCTGGTGTGAGCCCTCTAGGCACAGCTCCTCCTGTGCCTGCCTGCTTTTCTTCAGCCCATGGGATTTTGAACCAGGAGGTGAATGCATTCCAGGCTCCCTTGATCCATTCCCAGAGGCCATTAACCATTTCAAAAATTTTCACAAGCCAGCCTGGTATGAGGTTTCCTACAATTCTTCTGAATTCATCAAATCTCTTTTTAATCTCATTATAAATGCCTCTGACTATTGAAATTGCCTCTGGCATTACCTCTTCAAGGAATTTGAGAGGTAATGATAACATAGCCATTCCAGGAGATGCAAATGTTAAGAAGCTTCTAATACCTCCTATTTTGCCAAAAGCTTCCTTGATAGCCTTTAGTTTCTCAAGCAGGAAGTCTACAATGGCTGAAACTTTCTTTAGAGCTCCCTCAATGACTTTAGCCCAATCTACCTTTTTCAGAGCCTCTAAAGCTCTGGAAAAAATCTTGAATTTGAGTTCTAAGGCAATTAGAATGGCTGCAATTGCCATTAGCCCTAACAGAATCGGATTAGTGGCCATTGCTGTATTTAGAGCAAAGACAGCGGCCCTCAAGAGGAACATTCCGGCTGATGCTACTTTTGATACAATGTTAATCTTTTGTAGAAGTTCTATAAATGCTATAAGCTGCAAAATTCCATTGACAACGGCCATGGCTACTACTCCTAAAGTGGAGGCAATAAACAAGAATACAGCACCAAAACCAATAAACTCTTTAGCCCCTGGAATCTGTTTAATAATTCTTATGATACTTGTAAGAGTTTCAAGAACCAATGAAATTGTTGGTAGCAAAACGGCTCCAATCTCAGATTGAAACTCTGCTACAATTTCCGTAAATTCTCTTACTCTTTTTGACGTGGTGGCAGAATACCCCCCCATTTTTTCAATCTCTTTGTTCATCAGAGAAATTACTTTTTTAGCGCCGTGGCCATCCTGGATAATTTCCTCTACGTTCTCTTTACCAAACAACCTGGTTAACCCATAGGCGCGACCACCGCCCATTTCAGCAAATTTCACTTGTTCGGCCAATTCAGTAAGTGAACCTATGCCTGCGGCCTGGGCCCGATATCTCAGTGCAGGGTTCCTCCAAAATGCTTCTAAAACTTCTGAATACTCTTTTATCTTGTCTGTGGACATACCGGCCTGCTGCATCAGGAGGGCCATCTCCATTCTTTGAGGTCTCATTACACCAGTTACATTATCAGCAGCAGCAACCCAGGCCATCATACTATCATAAGAATCCTTGAATGCTGATCTCATAGCCTCTGCTAGCTGCTCTTCCTCCATAGCAGCCTTAGCAGTAGTAAAAATCAGGCCTCCTGCTGCTACCTGAATCCCTAGGATGGAGGTTTTAACTTCATCAAAGCTTTTCTTCAGATTCTTAAGGTGGCCCTTGAAACTGCCTAAAGAAGAAGAAACAGAAGCAAAAGCTCCCTTCAGACTTTCAACAGCCTTCTTAAAAACATCAGAGGCTTTTGTAGCTCCTTTTGAAGCATCTGCTACTTCTGTGATATTACTGACAGCAGCAGAAGTATCAGCAGTTACTCCTACCACTACCTCCTGACCTTCAACAGAAGCTATGGTTTCTTGTACCTCCTTGAGCTTTTTTGATGCATTATCAATCAGCTCAAGGACAATTGAAAGAGATCTTACAGTATCCATATTTTCACTTTACAAATGCTTCCTCTTTCTCCTCTTCTTTCTTCTGTTCTGTTATTACTCCTCCTAGAGGCTTCATCTCAAATCCCCATTGTCTCTTTCTCATCTCAATATATTTCTTTATGTCATAGACCTTAGTTTCAGGCCTCCTGCCTATGATATCTGTCCTGCTCCTGTGCAGATACAGAGGCCCCTGGAAGTCAGGCCCTACTCTTTGAGATGGAGGAGCTTCTACCACTTTGGGTTTCTGCTGTGGCTGTGATTTTGCAGTGCTTTCCACAGGAGCTCCTAGGGCTGCTGCCACCATTTGCAGCTTTTCTTTGAATACCAGAGCTGTAAAATGTATTTGTAGAGGTGTAAGATCCTGGATTTTTTCACACAGTTTATATCCATCCATAAGGAGGAGCTGAAGGGCCCTGCCATCAGGGCTCTCTAAAAATCCTGCAAATCCTCCAGAGGCTTCACTGTGAGCTGTAAGATCTCTCCAGCCAGGATTACTGTAGCCATTCCCTGCATCTGTGTTATTACCTCCTTCTTCTCCTCTGTAGAGAGTTCTCTAGGCTTCTCTCCAGATCTATCATACAGGATCATTCCTCTGGCTACAATTTCAGCCAGCAGAGGCACAGATTCCAGGGCCATATCTGGTGTTACTTCCTTCTCTCCAGCCATCAACCTCTCCATAAACTTTGCAGCCTTCTTATCCTTCACAGAGTTTATGCATTCAGCTAGCTCCAGATCTGTTAGGCTTCTGATCTCAACCTCTGCATTGTAGGCAGGAACAAATACCTTCTTTTTATAATTTCTACCCTTAAGAATTAACTCCTTAGTCAGTTCTACTGGCATTTTCACACCTCCTCAATAAATTTGAAAGGAGCTCACTTTGGCTCCCTCCTCATTGCTACAAATGGATAGGCTCTTGTTACTGTTGTGCCTGGCTCTCCAATATCTATACCATCTCCTGATAGCATACAATATCTATAAGCCTCTATCAGCTCCCTGATCTCTCCGTAGCTGTTCTCTCCAGAGCCTCTGGCTCTGTCATGGATCTCTATATCAAAGTATAGAGGCAGTCCTTCATCACTTTGATCTGTGAGAGCCTTTACAAGATCCTCCTTATTTTCTCCAGGCAGTCTCAGATTTCCTCCTGTGACCTCCTCAACAGCTCCCTGACCAACAAAAGTACCTACTCTGAATGTGCCAGAGAAGCCTATCTTTCCAGGGGTAAGCTGATAAGATAGATGGCTTCCTGTGCCATATTCTGGTGTAATGTCTATAGTTTTGTCAACAGTGAGGGCCTTAACAGGGAATCTGATCATGCCACCTCCTGGAGCCTGGACTACTATCACAATATCTCCAGGATCTGTAGCCTCAACGTGGTATGATTCACTTATTATAGCTGGCATTTTTATCACCTAATCATGAATTTAAAATATTTTGAAAGGTGGTTTAAACTGTGAAACCACCTCCTGGCATAACTCCTACATGCATTGTTACCCTGTACCTTTCAATATGCCCTATGTTCTCCATCTGAAGATCTATATCTACCCTGCCTGTGTCTATTGGATGAGCAGATACAGACAGCTTGTAAGCCCTGATATTTTCCAGCTCAACCTGATCATCAAGAATTGCACACAGTGACTGCTTAAGAGATGTGAGAACGTTCTTGGTCCTTCTCTCATGATAATACTGATCTGTAACGTACTTGATAGCAACAATAATCCAGTTGATGGTTCTGTTGTCAACACACCTCATGAACTGCCAATCTGTTGCTGTGGAAATTCCCAGATATGGCCTGATGCCCCTTGTTGCCTGGTATGGATATACACCTTTCTTTTGAATCATTACATCTGCTCCACCTCTTGTGAGAACATCCACAGTCTCATCATCAAATATTGTGAGCAGATTTCTGAGGCCATCCATACTGTTGTAAGATCTTGCAGCAGACTCTCCCAGAGCACAAGCTGCTTCTTTTGCGGCCCGAGCAACGGCAATATTCTTTGACGGAAACTGATCATCCCAGGCATTTGCAACAATTGTGAGCAGTCTATTGTTGTATCCGGCACACAGATC
>ERZ795051.5644-NODE-5644-length-10862-cov-4.598594_pt1 | contig 10862 bp, 10 predicted proteins | sample MGYA00375135_ERZ795051 | MGnify/ENA primary metagenome ERZ795051 (study PRJEB30180, sample SAMN05720222) | activated sludge metagenome | isolation source: Anaerobic digester | place: Japan | collected 2015-05-26 ... | reverse complement strand
TATAAAAGAAATAGAAGAGTATTATCAAAATTTAAAATAATAATTAATTTATAGTTTTCTTATCTTCAGGCGAATTATTTGATTGTATACTCCCTTTTTTATTCCCTTTATTATTTTCTATATCTTCAATAATTTTTTTTAAAATAGCTAATTCCTGTGTAAGTATTTTATTTTTTTCATGTAAATTAGAAACTACAACCGATAAATGCAAAAGATAAGAAAAAATAGCAAAAATAGCTCCTGCAAATATTAAATTAGGCGCTTGATAAACTCCTAAAAAATGAGAAATTATATCTAATCCCCCCCTCCATATAGAAAATATAAGTAACAATAAAGTACAAATAATCCATACTATGCTGTATTCTTCACGTAATTTTTCTTTTAAAATAAGCCTGCCTATGTATATTAAAAAAGCAAGGCTGGTAATAATAGCAATTATCTGAATTCTTATCGGTACAATTGTTTCCATAATTTTTATTATTTTAATTTGTTTTAATATTAATTCCTATTTTTTATTGCTCTAAAAAATGTAAAAAATAACCCAAGTGTAACTTTTATCATATAATATATAGTATTAAAAGCCCTTATAGATGACTTACCTTCAATTCTTTCATACATAATTACAGGTATTTCTTTTATTTTCAATTGCTTCTGTTTATATAAAACAATAGAAACGGGTTCAGGATAATCATCAGGATAAAATTCAGAAACAATTTCCAAAGCTTTTCTATTTAAAATCCTAAAACCTGAGGTGCAATCATATATGGTAATACCACAAAATATTTTAATAATATATTTAAAATACCATATACCGATTCTTCTCAAAAAAGTTGAACGATAGCCTTTATTTTCAATAAAACGTGAACCTATAACAACATCATATCCTTGTAAAGCTACTTCTATTAAATCAACAATTTTATCAGCAGGATGTTGACCATCGCCATCAAATTGTATCGCATAATCATAACCATTATATAAAGCATATTTAAAACCCGTCTGTACTACTCCTCCTATACCTAAATTTACTGGTAAATTTATAAGCATGCAATTATTCTTTAAAACTACTTCTGCAGTACCATCAATTGAAGCATCATTAATTACTAAAGGAATGATTATAATATTGTAAGGTGTAACTATAGAAGTAACCTTTTCAATAACTAAAGCTATATTTTTCTCTTCATTAAAAGCTGGAATAACTATTAAAACTTTTATCACAATAAAATCAACTTAAAAAATTAATGTTGATACAATAATAATTAAAAATCAAGTTATTTATTTAAAAATAAATTATTGAATTTTTTAAAAATTTTATTTTTGCATAAAATTCATTATATTTACTTAATGTAAAAAAGTTGGTAAAATTATGACTGTGAAGGAAGATGCTTATTTACACGAAACATTAAAGAAAGTTTTTGGGTTTGACCATTTTAAAGGTAATCAAGAAGCTATTATAAAAAATCTCCTTGCAGGCAAAGATACTTTTGTTATCATGCCCACAGGAGGAGGAAAATCAATGTGTTACCAATTACCAGCTCTTATATTACCTGGCACTGCTATTATTATTTCTCCCTTAATAGCATTAATGAAAAACCAAGTAGATTCTATAAGAAACTTTGGTACAGAAAAAGGGATAGCTCATTTTTTAAACTCTTCGTTAAGTAAAGCTGAAATTAATCAAGTAAAAAAAGATTTAAGATCTGAAAAAACTAAATTATTATATGTGGCCCCAGAATCCCTTACAAAAGAAGAAAATATAGAATTTCTAAAGGATATAAAAATTTCTTTTTATGCAATAGATGAAGCTCATTGTATATCAGAATGGGGACATGATTTTAGACCTGAATATAGAAGATTAAGGCCAATAATAGAAACAATAGGCCAACAAGTTCCTATTATAGCACTTACTGCTACTGCTACTCCTAAGGTTCAACAAGACATTCAAAAGAACCTTAATATGCTTGACGCTACAATATTTAAATCTTCTTTTAACAGACCTAATCTTTATTATGAAGTACGTCCTAAAACTAAATCTACTATAAAAGACATAATTCGTTTCATAAAATCTAACTCAGGAAAATCAGGCATTGTTTATTGCTTGAGTCGTAAACAAGTTGAAGAACTTGCAGAAACTTTTCAAGTAAATGGAATAAAAGCTCTCCCCTATCATGCAGGTTTAGATTCTGTGACACGAGTTACAAATCAAGATAAATTTTTAATGGAAGAAATTGATGTAATTGTAGCTACTATAGCTTTCGGAATGGGAATAGATAAACCTGATGTACGCTTTGTTATTCATTACGACATACCTAAAAGCCTTGAAGGTTACTATCAAGAAACGGGACGTGCTGGAAGAGATGATGGAGAAGGTATATGCATAGCTTTTTATTCTTATGATGATATACAAAAACTAGAAAAATTTATGAAAGATAAACCTGTAGCTGAGCAAGAAATTGCCAAACAGCTACTGGCAGAAACCGTTGCTTATGCTGAATCATCCGTGTGCCGCAGAAAACAATTATTACATTATTTTGGAGAAATATATAAAGAAGAAAATTGTAATAATTGCGACAATTGTTTACATCCCAAAACTAAATTCGAAGGTAAAGAATATATTTCACTTGTTCTTAAAGCCGTACTAGCAACTAAACAACAAGTAAAAGCCAAACACCTTATTAATGTTATAACAGGTAAACTTACTACGTCTGTAAAGTCTTTCAAACATAATAAACTAGATGTATTTGGTAAAGGTGCTTATAAAGATGAAAAATTTTGGAATGCTGTAATACGCCAAGCTCTAATAGGTAGATTATTAGTTAAAGATATTGAAAATTATGGAATACTAAAAATATCTAAAGAAGGAGAAGATTATCTTAAAAAACCGTACTCTTTCATGCTCGTACAAGACCATGATTATGAAAACTTTAATGAAGACGATTTCTTTAATGAAGGCTCTCCAAAAACAAGTACTGCTGACAAAACTTTATTCGCATTATTAAAAGACCTTCGTAAAGAAATATCAAGAAAAGAAAATCTGCCACCATTCGTTATCTTCCAAGACCCTTCACTCGAAGATATGGCTATACAATACCCTATTACAATGGAAGAACTACAACAATGCACGGGTGTTGGTGCAGGAAAAGCTTTAAAATATGGACAACCTTTCTTAGACCTAATAAGTAAATATGTAGAAGAAAATGAAATAATACGACCTCTCGACATGGTTGTAAAATCTGTCGTCAATAAGTCGGGCTTAAAGGTTTATATAATACAAAGTATCGACAGAAAAATATCATTAGAAGATATCGCTAATGCCAAGTCCTTAACATTTGACGAATTACTTACAGAACTCGAAAGTATAGTAGCTTCTGGAACTAAATTAGATATTAATTATTATATAGATGAATATATTGACGAATACCGCCAAGAAGAAGTATTTAATTATTTTAAAGAAGCCCAAACCGATTCTATTGAAGCTGCTTTACAAGCACTAGGAGAGGAAGAATATACAGAGGAAGAAATAAGATTATTAAGAATAAAATTTATTTCAGAATTAGGCAATTAAAATTTTTATGGAAGATTTGAATTTAAAAAATGAAACTTCAAATACTCAATTGGAGAAAAAAAAATGCACTTTTAACAATAAGCTAAATATCGTTTTTAATATAATACTATTATTAGGGCTTATAATTCTTTATATTATCTTTTTTAATGCTAATAAAACTAAAAATATTAGTACTACCTCCTATAATAGTCAAATCGCCTTTATAAATACCGACTCGCTCAAAAACAACTACTTACTTGTAAAAGAAATGAAAGATACTTTAGAAAAAAAATATATACAGATAGATAATGAAATGAAACAAAGACAAGCAGCTTTTGAATCAAAAGTAAAAGATTTTCAAAATAAAATTAATTCTAATAGTATAACTATGGAACAAGCACAAAAAATAGAACAACAACTTATGATTGAACAGCAAACTTTAATTGATTTAAAAGAACAATACACTAATACACTTGCTGAACAAGAATACCAGATGAATCAAAGATTTATTGATAGTGTTACAAACTTCCTTCAAAGATATAATAAAAATAAATCATTCGATTATATACTTGGATACACAAAAGGTGGTGGTATTTTATTCGCTAATGAAAAAAATGATATAACTTACTTAGTCATCGAAGGACTTAATAAAGAATATAAAAATATTAAGAAATAAGACCACAATGATTATTAATAATGTAATAAAAATCCACAAAATATTATTAACTTTTCTGATTATAGGTATAACTGTATCTTGTAAAACTGATATAAAAGAGATTATTGAAGAAAAATATCCTGATGATTCTCCTAAATTAATACGATTTTATAAAGAAAAAAATGGTGAAAAAGAAATAGTTAAAGAAATTTCATTTTATCCTAATCATAACAAAAAAATAGAAGGTGAATATAAAAATAATAAACGACACGGGAAATGGACAGCATGGTTTGAAGATGGCAAAATACAAAGTGAAGGTTATTTTAAAAATGGTTTAAATCACGGCTCACGTAAGGTTTACTACGAAAATGGAAACAAAAGATATGAAGGTAAATATGAAAATGGTAAATATATTGGAAAATGGAAATTTTACTCTCCTGATGGTAATTTAATTAATGAAATAAATTTTGATAAATAAAAATTTTATTTGCTTATATTGATAATCATATAAATAGGGAAATGATCTGAAAAACCTCCTATATATTTTAATCCTTCATAAGTAGGCAAAGGTATTTTTTCATTAGTAGATTTATATTTTTGAGTAATCCATCCAGGGTTAAAAACCATAGCTTTATTATTTTTAACATAAAGTGTATGTTTTTTTTGCAGCAAAGCTCCCGAAACAATAAATTGATCTAAAACATTCCATTCTCCTTTATAAAAATGAGTGCCTTTGTTATCTTTCTTTAATGAAAACATCAAATTATATAATTTATCAGAAGTAGGTGTATTTACAAAATATTCTGACTTAAGATAATATTTCAGGCTAATATTTTCTGGTTCATCATTATAATCGCCCATACTAATAATATTAGCATTAGGATTTATTTTAAAAATTGAATCAATAGTTTGTTTTAAAGTTATTGCAAAACGTATTCGTTTGGGCTCAGTTTCTTTAATGCCCCCTGCCCTAGATTTCCAATGATTAACAAAAATATGTAAAGTATCTCGTTTAGTAACTAGTCCTTTTACATACATTATTTCTCTACCTTTTTGTTTCTTATTTATTGAATCATAATATACAGGTATAGCTGAATAACTAATAATTTTAAAAATATCAGGTTTATATAACAAAGCCACATCAATACCACGAGGGTCTGAACTATTATAATGAATTATATTATAATTACCTTTACTTAAAGGACTATACTTAATAAAATCTTCGAGTACATTATAATTTTCGATTTCACTAAGCCCTATAATATCAGGCAATTTAATACTATCGATAGCAACAAGCACTTTACTTAAGTTTTGTATTTTTTTGAAATACTTATCTCCCGTCCATTGTTTTTTACCATATGGTAAAAATTCTTCATCTTTTATTTTTTCATCATTTATTGTATCAAAAAAATTCTCACAATTATAAAACACAATAGTAATATGATTTTGGCCAATGTTTTCTTTGTTATTTTGAGCACTAAGGCATAAAATAAAATTAGCAATTGCAAAAACAACAATAAATAAACGTTTCATTTTAAATTATTTTTAAATTTTTCTATAATTCTTCTATTTTTCTTAGTAGGCCGTCCTAAACCCTTAGGCCAATATTCAAATATAACTTCTTTAGCAAGTTTTAATTTATTATATTCATCATCCGGCGTTAAGTCATCATAAAACTTAATCGCACTTGCAGCATTTACTCTTGAACTTAAAAAATCTTTAACAAAGATGGTTTTAGTATAATAATTGTATTTTATTTGAATTATATCACCTGCTTTAAGTATTCTAGAAGCTTTAGCTACAGTTCCATTGACTATAATTTTACCATTTTTACAAGCTTCTGTTGCAAGTGTTCGAGTTTTAAACATTCTAACTGACCACAGCCATTTATCAATTCTATTTACTAATTGCTCTGACATTAAATATTATTTCTTTCTAAAATAAATTTCTATTGGAACTCCTGAAAAATTAAAATTTTCGCGAATTTTATTTTCAATAAATCTTTTATAAGCATCAGGAATATATTGTGGCAAGTTACAAAAAAAGCCAAAAGCAGGGAAAGAAGTAGGAAGCTGAGTAATATATTTTATTTTAATTTTTTTACCTTTTACCATAGGAGGTGGTGTTTCTTCAATTATAGGAAGAAATATTTCATTTAATTTATGAGTTGATATTCGCAAATTCTTGTTTTTAAAAACTTCCATTGCAATTTGTAAAGATTTAAAAACTCTTTGTTTGTTTATAACAGAAGTAAAAACTATAGGGACATCTGAAAAAGGCTCAAGCTTTGATTTTATCATAGATTCGTATTCTTTCAAGGTATTATTAGTTTTTTTAATAAGATCCCATTTATTAACTATTATAACTACACCTTTGCGATTATTTTCAATAATACGAAATATGTTCATATCCTGCGATTCAAATCCTTGACACGCATCGATCATTAATAAACAAACATCACTATTTTCTATAGCTCTTATAGATCTCAAAATTGAATAAAATTCTATATTTTCATATATTTTACCTTTTTTTCTAAGCCCAGCAGTATCTACTAATAAAAATTCTAATCCATATAATTTATAAGGAGTATAAATAGAATCTCTTGTTGTACCAGGTATAGGAGTTACAATATGTCTTTCTTCACCTAATACACAATTTATAAAAGAAGACTTGCCAACATTAGGGCGCCCAACAATTGTAAATTTAGGTAATTCAGATGTTTTTAACTCTAATGGTATTTTTTTTAAGCCAGCTACTAAATCATCTAAAAGATCACCCGTTCCACTTCCATTAATAGAAGATATACAATATAATGGTTCTATTCCTATCTTATAAAAATCAGATGCTAACCCTAAATATGCAGGATTATCAACTTTATTAACTACTAATAACACTCTCTTATTTGTATGTCTTAACATTTCAGCCACATCTTCATCTAAGGGAGTAATACCTTCGGTTCCATCAACCATAAAAATTATAGCATCAGCTTCATCGATTGCAAAGGCAACCTGTTTACGTATTTCTTCTTCGAAAATATCATCTGAGCCACAAACCCAACCTCCAGTATCTATCACAGAAAATTCTACGCCATTCCAATTAGATATGCCATAATGCCTATCACGTGTAACACCACTTTTAACATCAACTATAGCTAGTCTTTCCCCGATAAGTCTATTAAAAAATGTAGATTTCCCTACATTAGGTCTTCCGACAATTGCAACTATATTACGCATCTATAATCTATTACATTGCAAAAGTAAGCAATTATTTAATAAAATAAACTCAATTAAATTATTATCAGTACAATAATAAAATTACTTCATCATTTCAAGCATAGCTCTTATAGTATTTTCAGCTCCTGTTGCAATATCTTTTATTGAAGAAGCTAACATATAACACGGTGAAGTTACTATTTTATTTTCTGTATCTACTACAACATCAACTTTATTAGCATTTTTGTGAAAAGCTCCCATTGATAGTATATGGGCTGCTGTATTATCATCACTGCCAATAGTTACAGTTACTTTGTTTATGATTTTAGCAACAATAACAGGAGCAATACATAATGCTCCTATAGGCTTACCTTCTTTATAAGTATCCAATATAGCTTTCTCTAATTCAGGTATAACAGTCATTTGTGAATGTTTAAAAGCATAATTACTTAAGTTTTTAGCTGCTCCAAAACCTCCTGGCAAAACTAAACCATCATAATTAGAAGCCTTATAATCTTTCAAAGGTTTTATTTTGCCTCTTGCTATCCTTGCAGATTCTATTAATACATTTCTCGTTTCATTCATTACTTCTCCAGTCAAATGATTAATAACATGATATTGATTAATATCAGGGGCAAAAATTTCGTATGAAGCACCTAATTTATCTATTGCTAATAATGTCATAACAGCTTCATGTATTTCACTACCGTCGTAAACACCACAACCTGAAAGTATAACTGCTATTTTTTTCATATTACAATAATTTTTAAAATTTAACCTTATTTAATTATTAAATATACATAAATTTGTTCATCATTTTATATTCAAATATATAATACTTATTATATTTAAACAATATTGATTAAGCTTGTTAAAGTATAAAACAAATCTTATTTTAAAATTACTATTAATATTAAGTATTATCTTTTTACAAAATAAGACTTTCCCCCAAAACTTATTGCCTAATGGTAGTTTTGATAGCTTGTATAATAACAAAAACTCTATATTCCCATGGATAAAAATTAATACAATCGATTTTTTTCTCGAAACAGAACAATTAAGCATAATTAAGATAAATAATAAGTTAGATAAAAACTTTACCATAAGAAAAGCTCACAGTTATCCTGCTTATATTGGAATGAGAATTAAACAAGATTATCGCGAATTTATTCAACTTAAATTACCATCACCATTAATCAAAAACCATCGTTACCACTTCGAAATGTATGTATCGCCATCAAAATATTGTAAATATTATGTGCAATCTTTAGGAGTATCATTTTATGAAAAAAAACTTGCCTATGCTTTCGATAATATCGTAAGCAAATTTCAACCTCAAATTATCTTTTATAACAAAAGAGGTCTTGGTCATAATAGCCCAAATGATGAATGGTTAAAAGTGTCGGCTGAATATATAGCCAAAGGTGGCGAAAAATATATTACAATAGGTAATTTTTCAAATAAAAAAAGAATCATACCTAAATCTATAATTTCAAAATTTTTTAAAAAAGAAGCTTACATTTATATTGACGATTTGTATTTAGCTGATCTTGATGTATCTTTTGACGAAAAAATAAATTATACAACTAACCAAATAAAAGATTCTACATATTATTATGATAACTATAATATAGATTCACTTCAAAATAACAACTACATAATTTTTAAAAATATTTTCTTTTCTCATAACAGTGCTAAATTACTACCCGAATCGTACCACAAATTGCAATTATTACTTCAATATCTTAACGAAAATCCTGATTTATCAATAGAAATTATAGGGCATACAGACAATACAGGTAACAAGCAATATAACAAAAAATTAAGTTATTTAAGAGCAAAATCTGTATATAATTTCTTAATTTCAAATAATATAGATAAAAATAGATTAAAATATTATGGGAAAGGCGATACTGAACCTATTACAACAGATAATACTAATGAAAGTAGGAGTTTAAATAGAAGAGTTGAAATAAAAATTGTTAATTAGTAATTTAAATAAATTAAATAAATATTTAATTTCTTATTTTAACAAGTTTATTACTTTTGAAAACTTTTTTAAAATTACCTAATAAATTTAATTTATAATGAAAAAAAGTTTTGACCCTATTGAAAATTATAATAAAACCAAACAAAAAATAGGATATTTACCTAGAAAAGAAGCTACTCAAGAAGATTATAATCGTATCGGGTTTGTTTCTGGCTTAGAAGTGCATCAGCAACTTAAAACTAAAGAAAAACTCTTTTGTCATTGTCCTGCTGGTTTATATCATTCTGATAATATTTACGATGCTGAAATTATAAGGCATATGCGACCAACACTCAGTGAACTAGGCGAATATGATGGAACAGCTCTTATGGAATTTAAAACCCGTAAAGAAATTATTTACAGAATTAAAAACGAAACCACTTGTACATACGAAATTGATGACACTCCACCATTCCCTATTAACAAAGAAGCTTTAGAAATCGCAATAGAAATTTCGTTGCTATCTAAGCTAAACATAGTAGGTGAAGTACATATCACACGAAAGCAGTATTTGGATGGCAGTATCCCTACAGGTTTCCAACGTACTGCTATTATTGGAGTAGAAGGTGAAATTTATCTTAAACACAAAAAAATAAGGCTTATGCAACTAAGCCTAGAAGAAGATTCTTGCCGTGAAATATCTGATATAGGCCATACTAGAATATATAAAACAGACCGCCTCGGAATGCCACTTATTGAAACTGTCACGTATCCTGATATGATTAATCCTAATGAAGTTATGGAAGCTTGTAATTATATAAGATTCCTTAATCGAAGCACAGGTAAAGTCAGAACAGGAATAGGTTCAGGAAGACAAGACGTTAATGTGAGTTGCCGTGGTGGCCACCGTGTCGAAATAAAAGGAGTTTCTCATACAAGTTGGATACCAGAACTAACTCATAATGAATGTTTTAGACAATGGGCCTTACTTGCTATTAAAGATTTACTTAATAAAAAATTCCCTGACTATTCTAATTGGAAAATCTCTTTTAAAGACTTGTCTCCCGAAAATTTTTCTGTTATACCAGAAATGTTTAAAGAAGCTTTTAACAAAGGAGAAAAAGTCTTTATTATTAATCTACCAGGTTTTAAAGGAATTTTATCTCATTTTACACAACCCGGACAAACCTTTGCAAATGAAATAAGTGACCGCTTAAAAGTTATTGCCTGTATCGAAAAGCCTAATATGACAAATTCAGAAGCTCTAACACCTATTATAAATGAAGAAGATTTTGAAAAAATAAGCCAATTAATTAATTCAGCACCTGATGATGCTCAAATAATAATAAGAAGTCCTCAAGATGATGTAAAAACTGCTTTAGAAACAATAGAAGAACGTTGCTTAATGGCTTTTAAAGGCGTTCCTCCTGAAACTCGAAAATCATTACCTAATGGTACAACTATATTTGAAAGGGTTTTACCAGG
>ERZ795051.5641-NODE-5641-length-10868-cov-4.830574_pt1 | contig 10868 bp, 11 predicted proteins | sample MGYA00375135_ERZ795051 | MGnify/ENA primary metagenome ERZ795051 (study PRJEB30180, sample SAMN05720222) | activated sludge metagenome | isolation source: Anaerobic digester | place: Japan | collected 2015-05-26 ... | reverse complement strand
TCTGTCCATACTGAGCTACAGGGGCATATTTTCGTAATATAATTACAACTGAAAGTTTGTAAATAAAAAACCTAATTTTGATTTTACCTTATTTTTATTTATTTTAAAAATGCTGAATTGAGATATATTAAATTTTTATATGTTGAACGCTGGTATCCTTGCACAAAAAATTTTGGTAGAGTGAAGGGGAAAAAATAAAATAGACACGATGGTAGAGTAGAAAGTTCAAACAGAAATTTTTTCTTTAGTTTCTATGGGGAGAAGTTTATCTAAATCAATATGTTTTGAAGCAGAAAGAATTTCAATACCAGCAATTTTCCCTCTTTCATCCATATCAATTGTTATATCATCTGTAAGATTTTTACATACTACTTCTTTTATATCTTTGAATTTCAAATACAAAACATCATATTTACTATCATAAGTTATTTTCATTTTTATATTACAATACATTTGGGGAAAATTTGAAAAGAAAAATTTCCTCTGTGCCAAATTAAAAAAAGATAGTTGACCAGAAATACCTTATAAAGTAAAATTTAACTACTATGGACATGAATAAAATTGAGGAAAAATTTGAAATTATTAAAAAAAATACTGTTGAAATAATAAATGAGGATGAATTAAAGAAGAAAATAAAGGAGTCAATAGAGGAAAAAAGACCATTAAGGGTAAAATATGGAATTGACCCAACTGCTCCTGAAATACATTTAGGTCATACAGTTCCAATAAAAAAACTAAGGGACTTTCAACGATTGGGGGATAAAATTCTATTTCTCATTGGTGATTTTACTGCAAGAATTGGAGACCCAACTGGCAGAAAAGAAACAAGACCTATCCTCTCTGTTGAAGAAATTAAAAAAAATTTATTAAGATATAGACAACAGGTTGCAAAACTCCTTGATATTGCTAAAGTTGAATTTGTGTATAATTCTAAATGGCTTTCTAAACTTAAACTTGAAGAAATAATAGAACTGACATCTATTTTTACTGTTGCTCAAATTCTTGAAAGAGATGATTTTACAAAAAGATATAAAGAAGGATATCCAATATATCTTCATGAATTTTTTTATCCACTTTTACAGGGATATGATTCTTATCATTTAAAAGCAGATATAGAAATTGGAGCAACAGAACAAAAATTTAATTTACTTGCAGGAAGGACAATTCAGGAATTTTTTGGACAGAGTAAACAGGTTGTTATTACAATGCCTATTTTAGTTGGAACAGATGGAAAATTAAAAATGAGTAAATCATATGGAAATCATATTCCAATAGAAACAACACCTGATGAAATGTTTGGAAAAATTATGTCAATCCCTGATGACATTATGAAAGATTACTTTTTACTTCTTACGGATATCTCTTCTGAAATTTTTAGTAAAAAAATAGAAGAAAACCCAAGACAGGCAAAGTGTTTTTTAGCAAAAGAAATTGTCAGAGAATTTTTTGGAGAAGAACAAGCAAGAAAAGCAGAAGATAAATTTAATAAAATTTTCAGAGATAAAGAAACCCCGGAAGAAATACCTGAATTTAAAGTCCCTGCCAACCTTCTTGAAGATGGCAAAGTAAATATCATTGATTTGATATATGCCTCTGGAATTATTAGTTCAAAATCAGAAATAAAAAGATTAATTTCCCAAGGTGGAATTAAAATAAATGGGGAAAAAGTAAAAGATACTGATTTTGTTTTTGAAGTAAAAGATGGACAAATTATAAAAATAGGAAAAAGAAAATTTCTGAAAATAAAGAGGTAAAAATGGAAAATATAAGAGAAAAACTAACTGAATATGGTAAAAAAATTGTAGAGAAAAAACTTGTTGCTGGCTCAGGTGGAAATATAAGTGCAAGAGAAGGAAATTTTGTTTATCTTTCTCCGAGCGGTTTTTTTCTTGATGATATAAAAAAAAACGAGTGGGTAAAAGTTGATATAAAAACAGGTGAAATTTATGGAGGGTTAAAGCCAACATGTGAAATTTCAACGCATTTAGGTATTTATAAAGAAAGAGAAGATGTAAAAGTTGTTTTTCACACTCACCCACCATTAACAGTTGGGTTGATATCCTCTGGAATGGACTTTAAACCATTTTTCCCGGATTTTGTCGCTGTTTTAGGGAAAGAAATTCCTGTAATTGATTATGTTCCACCAGGTGGAGAAGAAATGAGAAAAAGAGTTGTTGAAAAAATAAAAAATTCTAATGTAGTGCTGATAAGAAATCATGGTGCTATTTGTGTAGGCGAAACATTTAAAGAGGCATTTGCAAGAGCATGGATGGTTGAAGATACAGCAAAAAGTTTAATTGCCTCACTTATATCTGGTAAATTAAGGTATTTTACAAAAAAGGAAATTGAAGGGATAGAAAACTTAGAATCAGAAGATTACAGAAAAGCAATCCTTAAAAAAATGGAATAATGAAAGAAAAATGGAAAGTTGATAAAAAGAATATTTTATTAAAAAATGTTCTAATAGCAGGGATATTAAATATAACCTCTGATTCTTTTTATGATGGTGGAAAATTTATTGATATTGAAAAAGCAATTGAAAGAGGAAAAGAAATTATAAACCAGGGAGCGGATATAATTGATATAGGAGGAGAATCATCAAGACCTGGTAGTATTCCAATAAGTGAAAAAGAAGAAATTAAAAGAGTTATACCTGTAATAAAAGAACTTTCAGGTGAAAATATAATTATCTCAGTTGATACATATAAATCAAAAGTAGCAGAAAAAGCAATAAAAAATGGTGCAAAAATTATAAATGATATTTCTGCCTTAGAGATGGATAGGAAATTAGTAGATATATTAAAAACAAGTGAGTGTGGGTATGTTTTAATGCATATGAAAGGTACCCCAAAAATTATGCAAGAAAATCCATACTATAAAGACACAATTGGTGAAATTACAGAATTCTTTAAAGGAAAATTAGAATATATTGAAAAAAATGGAATTGATATTGAAAGAGTTGTAATAGACCCTGGAATTGGATTTGGAAAAAGAGTTATTGATAATATCCTTATTCTAAAACATCTTGATAAATTCAAAAAATTTAAGAGACCTATTTTTATTGGAACTTCAAGAAAAGCATTTATAGGGAAAATTTTGAATTTAGAAGTTGAACAACGACTTGAAGGTTCTCTTGCAACAGTTGTTTATGCATACTTAAAAGGAGCAAGAATTTTCAGGGTTCACGATGTAAAGGAAACAAAAAGAGTTCTTGATATTATACGGGCAATAGAAAATGAGAATATTGGGACTTGATATAGGGACAAAAAGAATAGGAGTTGCAATAAGCGATGAAAGTTGTACTATTGCAAGAGGACTTGGAATTCTTGAAAGAGACGGAAAAGAGATAAATAAAATTAAAGAAATAATTGAAAAATATAATATTGAAAAAATTATTTATGGACTTCCTTTAAGGATGGATGGTTCAATAAGTGGACAAACAGAATTAGTTATTTCCTTTATTTCAAAACTAAAAAACGAGATAAAAATTCCTTTAAAAGAATGGGATGAGAGATTGAGCACAAAAAATGCAGAAACAATTTTAATTCAAGCAGACATAAGTAGGAAAAAAAGAAAAAAACTTATTGATAAACTTTCTGCTCAAATAATTTTACAGAATTACCTTGATTCAAAAACCCTTGAAAATAAAACAATTGAGGATATAGAACCTGAATATTAAATTGCCTGATAAAATTTTTCATGGAGTCAAAATAAAAAGACAAAAAGTAAGAATAAAAAAGTGTTATTACTATACTTCCCTCATACACATTTTGACTTTTTATGTATGACTGGTTATAATTTTTAAAATTAATAATTTAGCCAATTAAAAAGGAGATATTATGAGAAAAATTAAATGCGCAGTTGTTGGAACAGGTATTTTTGGTGAATTACATGTTGAGACATATGCCTCTTACGATAAGGCAGACCTTTTGCTTATTTGTGATTCAAATGAAGAAAGAGCAAAAAAAGTAAGTAAGAAATATAATGTAAAATATACTCTGGACTACAAAGAAGTTGCAGAAAATGAGGAAATAGAGGCAGTAAGTGTTGCAACTCCTGATTTTGCTCATAGAGATATAGTTGTTGAAATGCTCCAAAAGGGTAAACATGTTCTTGTTGAAAAACCAATGGCAACAAATGTTAAAGATGCCGAAATAATGCTTGAAGCCACCAAAGAAAGTGGAAAAATTTTAATGATTGATTTCCATAATAGATTTAATCCTGCGTTTATTCAGACAAAAGAGAGATTTGATAACGGGGACTTTGGAGATATTGGAATGATTTATACAAGAATGAGTGATGCAATATCTGTCCCTCTAAAATGGTTTTCCTGGTCAAACAAAAGTGGTCCACAATGGTTTTTATTCCCTCATATTGTTGACCTTGTAACATGGATAAGTGGAGAAAAGGTAAAAAAGGTTTATGGTATAGGTAAAAAAGAAGTTTTAAAATCACATGGACTTGATATTTATGATACAGTAACAGGGATTCTTGATTTTGGAAAGTTTTATGCAACTGTTGAGACATCATGGATTATACCTGAGGTATGGACATCAATATGTGATTTTTATTTTAAATTAGAGGGAAGTAAAGGAAGAGTTGAAGCGGATTTCGGAGATATGGGATTGAAAATAGCATCTGATGTAAAAAAGAAAATGGAAATTCCTTTATATACTGGATACATTCCAACTTATGGAAAACTACAGGGATTTCAACCACTACCAATTATGTATTTTATTGATTGTATACTGGAAAATAAGAAACCATTTATTACTCCTGAAGAGGGTTTAGAAAATGTAAAAATAATTTCTTCTATTATAAAATCAGTTGAAACAGGAAAAGTTGTTGAAATTTAAGGGGAATAAAAATGAAATTAGGAATAGTAACTTATCAGATTGCAGCTGATTGGGACATTGATACAATAATTGAAAAGTGTAAGAAATTAGGTTATGAAGGTGTGGAATTAAGAACTGGCCATAAACACGGTGTTGAAACAACTCTTTCAAAACAAGAAAGAGAAGATATTAAAAAGAAATTTCAAGAGAGCAATATTAAACTTGTTGGGTTGGGAAGTGCTTTTGAATATCATAGTCCCGATAAAGAAGAATTAAGAAAAAATATTGAAGGAACAAAGGAATATATAATTTTAGCCAAAGATGTAGAGGCAGAAGGAGTAAAAGTAAGACCAAATGCTTTTCCTGAAAATGTTCCAAGAGAAAAAACAATAGAGCAGATTGGTATGTCTTTAAGAGAAGTATCTTCTTTTGCTTCTGATTACGGGATAAAGATACGGCTTGAAGTTCATGGTCCTGAAACATCTCATCCACCTTATATAAAACAAATGATAGATATAGCAAACCATCAAAATTTATATATTTGCTGGAATTCAAATATGACAGATATTGATGAAACAGGTTCAATTGAAAAAAATTTTAACCTGCTTAAAGATAAAATTGATATATGCCATATAAATGAGTTATGTAATGAATACCCGTGGATAGAACTTTTTAAACTTTTAAATCGTATAAATTTTAATGGATTTTGTCTTGCAGAAATTCAGGCAAGTTCAGAACCAGATAGATTACTTTCTTACTATAAAGCACTTTTTAATGCTTATAATAAAATTGTTCAAACTGAAAAATAAAAAATTATGCGAATTGAAGTTGCCATAATGTATAGTACACCCCTTGCTTATCAAGTAGTTGTTGATGTGTTCCTTCTTCAACAATTGTCCCATCTTTAAGAACAATTATTTTATTAACTTTTTTTAATGTTGAGAGTCGGTGAGCAATTATAAAAGATGTTCTATTTTCAAGTGTCTGGTCAATTGCTTTTTGTATCATTTTTTCTGATTCTGTGTCAAGAGAAGAAGTTGCCTCATCAAAAATTAAAATATCAGGGTCTTTATAAATTGCTCTTGCTATTGAAATTAATTGCTTCTGCCCTCCTGATAAAGTTATTCCTCTTTCACCAACAATCGTATTTTCTCCTTCTGGCAAAGAATTTATTAACTGCGCTATTCCATCCATTTTTATTACTTCTTTAAACCTTTCTTCATTTTCAAATCCAAGTGTTATATTTTCTTTAACTGTTGAATGAAATAAAACTGGTTGCTGTGAAACAAAACCAATATGCTGCCTTAAAGAATTTATTTTATATTCTTTAATATTTTTCCCATCAATTAAAATTTCACCTTTTTCAGGGTTATAAAATCTTAAAAGTAGCCCTACTAAAGTTGTTTTTCCAACGCCAGTTGGTCCAACTATTCCTATTTTTTCACTTTTTTCAACTATAAAACTTATTCCTTTTAAGACCTGTTTCCCTTCAAAAGAAAAAAACACATCTCTAAACTCAATATTTCTTTTAAGTCCCATAAAGACATCTTGCCCTTCTTCAACAACAGAACTTTCTGTATCAAGAACGGAAAATACTCTTGGTAAAGCAGAACTTGCCTGTTTTATCAATCCATATGTCTCTCCAATCCCTTTTAATGGACTTATCATTGAAAGAAGAGCAACAAAAAACAAAAATAAAAAGCCAGTACTCATTCCCCCATTTATTATTTTAACTGCTCCGTAATAAATAAGTCCACTTGATGCAACTGCTCCTGCAAATTCAGTAAATGGAGATATTATAAGCAATCTTTTTACCATACTTATTATATTTTTAAATATATTTTCATTTTCCTTCTTAAATTTCTCTTTCATATATTCTTCTCTGTTGTACACCTTTATAATTTGCTGCCCATATACACTTTCATTTATAACATTACCAATTTCTCCATATGCTATCTGTATTTTTTTGCCTAATTTTCTTAATTTATTTCCCATTCTAAAAACAGGATAAAGAATAACAGGGAACATAAATATTGAAAGTAGGCTCATTTTCCAATCAATTGTAAAAATTATTACAAAGTAGGAAAAAGTGAGTAATATTGGAAATACAAATTTAGGGAAAAATGATTCAAAAACAACATTTAGAAGGTTAACATCATAAATTATTCTTGTTGTTAATTCACCCGTTTGTTTTTTTGCAAAAAAATCATCTGATAAACTCATGATTTTTGTGTATAGTAATTCCCTTACATCAGTCAATAACCTTGTTGAGAAACATCTATAAAAATAATTCTGTAAATAAAAAAATAGCCCTTTAAGAAAAAGAATAGTTATTAAAAAAATAAGAAGGTATTTCAAAAGTAATAAGGATGGGAGTTGGTTTATTTTAAAAATCAATGGTTCTATTTTAATTTTTATAATTTGAGGTAAATTTTCTGGCAGAATAATTTTTTCTTTTTTAACAAGGACCTTATCCATTAAAGGTACTATTGCTGAAAGAGAAACACCATTGGCAAAAACAGAAAGAATTGTAAAAAATATACCTGCTACGAGTAAGTGCCACCTAACTTTTACATAATTTTTAATTCTAAAGAATTCTTTTATCATTTTTTCCCTTTTGTCAGTTCTAAAATAAATTCTGCAACTTTTTTGCTTACACCTTCCTGTCCAATTTTTTCTTTTAAATATTTAAAACTTTTAATTTCTTTTTGATACATTTCTTTTTTACCAATTAAATCAATTATATCTTTTTTAACCTTTTCTTTTGGTATTTTTTGTATATATTCAGGAACGACATTTTCTCCTATAAAAAGATTAACTGGACTTACCATGTTTAATTTTACCATACATCTACCAATAAGATAATTTAAAAAAGATGTTTTATAAAAAACAATTAGTGGTTTCAATAAAAGAGCCACTTCTAAATTAACAGTGCCACTTGTAGATAAAATTAAATCTGAATTTTCAATTAAAGTGTACGGGAAACCCTTAAAAATTTCAAATTCAATTCTTTTTCTTTTACATATTTTTTTTATAACCATTTCTATTTCCTCATCAAAAGATGAAATACCAACATCAAAATCAATTTCTTTTTTCAAGTCATAAACAATATCTAAAATTACAGGTAATGTATAAGAAACCTCCTGTATTCTACTTCCAGGTAATATTCCAATCATTGTTTTTTCTTTATTTCTTTTTTCTCCTTTTTTGATAAGGTCTACAACAGGATGCCCAAAATATGTACATTTTATCCCTTCTTTTTTATATATATTCTCTTCAAAGGGGAATATTGGAATAACAAAATTTATATATTTTTTAATTTTTTTTATTCTTTTGTAATTATGAGCCCAAATTTTGGGAGGAATATAATAAACATTAAAAAATTTCCCTTTAAGTTTCTCAGCAACTTTAAGATTAAAAGCAGGATTATCAATAAAAACAATTATATCTGGACTTCTTTTTTCAATTTCATAAATAACTTTTTTAAAAAATTTTAAATATGAGGGGAGTTTTAAAATAACTGAAGAATATCCCATATATCCAACTGGCATGCCTTTAATAATTTCAACACCAACTTCCTCAAGTATTTTTCCACCTGTCCCAAAAATTTCAATATCAGGATTTATTTCCTTGATATTTTTAGCAAGAATTGCTGCATAATTGTCACCTGAAACTTCTCCTGTAAAAATCCCTATTTTCATTTTAAAATGGATGAGAAATACCAAAAAGATAAAGATTTGAGTTTATTCCTGAATTTGGATGGTCTATTCCTGCATTTGAAATATGTCTATATCTATATTCAAGAAAAATGATATTTTTTTTAAAAGAAAACTTAATTCCTCCGCATATCTGGTCAACAAAATTAAAATTTGTTGATTGTTCATAAGTATCCTGTGAAATATATATAATTCCACTTCCACCTTTTATATACGGAGAAATTTTTTTATTTTTACAAAAATTGTATTTAAAGAAAAAGGCAAGTCCAACTTCAAAATTGTCTTCTGGCTTGTATACATAAGAAACAAAAGGTTCTAACTGAAAATCCCAGCCATCTGATAAAGGATAAGAAAAATCAATTGCAAAAATGGGAAATTGATAATCGGGTTGTCTTTCAAGTTTTCCTTCTCCATAACCAACAAAATAGTCAATAGAAGAAGGTTTTTTTATATCAAAAGCATAAACATTAACAACAAAAACAAAGAAACCAAATATTAAAATTCTTTTTTTCATAGAAAAATTCTAAAACAATGTTTTATAAGTGTCAAACTTTTCTTTATTTAACAATTATTTTGTTGACATAAAAAAAGAAGGTTGTTGATATAAAATTTAAAAAAATTCTACTTTTAATTACTTTATGATTCTGCTATTTCTTATTATACTGATTATAAGATATATACCAAAAATTCCACTTACAATAAAACCAACTACTCCAAATGCAGAATGTCCCCAGAGTTTAGGCCCTTTTCCTGAGACCATAATAAGAGATGATGAAACAAGAATTGCAGATATTATTAAACTAAAAGCAACTCTACTACTTGATTTATCAATTGTTGAAGTTAAATTCTGTAATCCCTTATGTTCAAAAGCAACATTTATATATCCCTTTTTCAACATTTTCAGAGATGCCTCAACTGTTTCCGGTAATTCTTTTAATATGTCATAAGTGGATGAAATATTTCTTAATGTATCCTTTAATATCCCTTTCACTTTTTCTTTTTTTTCAATAAAATCAAGAACATATGTCTGTAAATATTCAGAAATGTTATATTCAGGATATATAATAGTAGCAACGCCTTCAAGAGTTAAAATTGCTTTTGCAAGTAAAGAAAAATTTGCTGGAACAGATATACGATACTTTCTCATAATAGAAAATATTTCATCAAACAAGACATCAATATTAATTTCCCTTAAAGATATATCTCTATATTTTTCAATGTAGTCATCTATTTCTCTTTCTAATTTTCTTTTATCAATTTCCTCTGCTTGATAACTTCCCATTGCTTCAAGTGTTTTAATTATTTTTTCGCTATTTGCTTTAATAGCACCTGATAATAAACTTATAATTTGTAGTTTTTCTTCTTCTGTCAATCTACCAACAATTCCAAAATCAAGAAGACAAAACTTACCTTCTTTTGTAATTAAAATGTTTCCTGGATGAGGGTCTGCATGAAAAAAACCATCTTGAAAAATCTGTTTTAATATTATTTCTGTTCCCTGTTGTGCAAGTTTTTTTCTATCAATACTATTAATTTTATCAATTTCTGTTATTTTAACTCCCTCAATGAATTGTAAAGTTAAAACCTTTGTTCCTGTAAGTTCTTTATAAACATCTGGAATTATTATATTTTCATAAGAAGAAAAGTTTTTTCTGAATCTTTGTATATTTCTTCCTTCATATGAAAAATCAAGTTCTTTCCTTACGCTCTTTTCAAACTCTTCAACAATTTTTACAGGTCTATAAATACTTGCTTCTTTAACAAATCTTTCAATTAATTGTGCAATATCATAAAGAATCCCCATATCAAGAAATATTTTCTCTCCAATTTCTGGTTTTTGAATTTTTACTGCAACTTTTTCTTTTTTATAAGAAGCAATGTGAACCTGTGAAATTGAGGCAGAAGCAATTGGCTTTTCATCAAAATAATCAAATGTATCTTCAATTTTACATTTTAAATTTTTTTCAAGAACATCTTTTATTTTTTCATATTCAACTGGTTCTGTTGAGTCCTGTAATTTTTCAAGTTCTTTTAAATACTCAATTGGGACAAGGTCTGGTCTTGTACTTAAAATTTGCCCCATTTTTATAAAAGTAGGGCCCAATTCTTCAAGCATTTTTCTTAACCGAACAGCAGGAGATAATATCTGATTTTTTTTTCTAATGGGTAATATTGATAATTTTAGGTGGGCTTTTTCAAGTAAATATCCAAATCCATATTTTATTACAATATTTGCAATTTCTCTATATCTTCTAATCTTTCTACCAATTTTATATCTTGCCATGTAGATATCATTTAAATCCGTTCATATTTCAAG
>ERZ795051.5640-NODE-5640-length-10868-cov-160.249607_pt1 | contig 10868 bp, 6 predicted proteins | sample MGYA00375135_ERZ795051 | MGnify/ENA primary metagenome ERZ795051 (study PRJEB30180, sample SAMN05720222) | activated sludge metagenome | isolation source: Anaerobic digester | place: Japan | collected 2015-05-26 ... | reverse complement strand
AGTCTTGAAACAGGCCGTACTCATCAGATAAGAGCCCATTTTGCATCTATTGGGCATCCTCTTTTTGGAGATACTCCCTATGGAGGCCGCCAAATCCTCAAAGGTTCATTGTATTCAAAATATAAACAATTCGTCGAAAATAGTTTCGGTTTGTTAAAGGGGCAAGCGCTTCACGCCCGAACCATAGAATTTGTCCATCCCTCAAGCCATCAAAAGGTTTATTTCGAATCGGAATTGCCTGCCGATTTTCAGGAAGTAATCGAAAGATGGGATAAATATGTACTGGGAAGAAATCTTCAGTCATAATATAATTATTTGAATAATAATGCGATAACTAAAATTTAGGGATTTTCGAAAATCTATTTGAAATTTGTTGTAACTTGCCGCCCCGTAACGTAACTAAAAAAGTTAACTATGCATACAACACGATATATATTCGTTACGGGAGGTGTTACCTCTTCTCTGGGAAAAGGAATAGTATCGGCTTCATTGGCTAAATTACTGCAGGCAAGAGGTTATAAAGTAACTATTCAGAAACTCGACCCCTATATCAATGTCGATCCGGGAACACTCAATCCGTATGAACATGGCGAATGTTATGTAACCGAGGACGGGGCTGAAACCGATCTCGACCTTGGCCATTACGAGCGTTTTTCGAACGAACCCACCTCTCAGGCAAATAATGTGACCACCGGAAGAATCTATCAAGCAGTAATCGAAAAGGAAAGACGAGGAGACTATTTGGGTTCTACCGTGCAGGTTATCCCGCATATAACCGACGAAATTAAATACCGTATCAAACTGCTTTCCAAATATAAGGATTACGACTTCATTATCACTGAGATAGGAGGTACGGTAGGCGACATAGAGTCGCTGCCTTATATCGAAACTGTACGTCAGATGCGCTGGGAAATGGGTAATCTCTGTGTAGTGATTCATCTTACACTGGTTCCTTATCTCTCTTCGACGGGGGAACTGAAGACAAAACCTACCCAACATTCCGTAAAGACTTTACTCGAACAAGGAGTCCAACCCGACATCATTGTCTGCCGTACCGAAAAACCTCTCAATGAGGCTTTGCGCAATAAGATTGCACTGTTTTGCAATGTTTCTTCTCAAGCCGTAATCGAATCCATAGATATGGAATCCATTTATGAAGTCCCATTGAAATTAAGAGACGAAGGCCTCGACAGAGAAGTACTGCGTAAATGTGGACTTCCGTTCGAGGGGCAACCCGACCTCAAGAGCTGGGAAGAGTTTCTTTATAAGATGAAGAACCCCAAATATTCTGTGGAAATTGGGCTGGTTGGGAAATACGTAGAATTGAAAGACAGCTATAAATCTATCATGGAATCGTTCGTGCATGCCGGAACTTATAATCAGGTTAAGGTTGAACTGCGAATGATACATTCGGAATTTTTGACCCAAGAAAATCTTTCGGAAAAACTATCGGGGCTTCATGGTATATTAGTTGCACCTGGATTTGGAATTCGGGGTATCGAGGGTAAGATTCTGGCCATCCATTATGCTCGAACAAGAGGAATTCCGTTTTTGGGAATATGTCTGGGTATGCAATGTGCTGTAATAGAGTTTGCCCAAAATGTAATGGGACTCAAGAAGGCCAATTCTACCGAGTTCGATCCACGTACACCTGACCCTGTGATCGACATCATGGAACAGCAGAAAAAGATTTCGGGTATGGGTGGAACCATGCGGTTAGGGGCTTATCCCTGCCAGTTGATGGAAGGATCGAAATCAAGAAATATTTATAAGGTTCCACTTATCCTCGAGCGACATAGGCATCGTTACGAGTTTAATAATAAATATCTCGAACAGTTCGAACAAGCCGGAATGATAGCCGCCGGCATCAATCCCAAAGAGAATTTGGTTGAAATCGTCGAAATCCCAAAGCATCCATGGTTTATAGGCGTTCAATTTCATCCAGAATTTAAAAGTACAGTGGCTTCGCCTCATCCATTATTTATAAGCTTTGTAGAAGCTGCCTGTCTGCACCTCGAACAAAACACTTGATAAGTGTTGTCAGGATATTGGGAGATTCGGTGCCTGAGGTACGAGGGGACGAGAAGATAAGGGAACTTTTAAGACAGGTAATTGGAAAGTCAGCTCGAATAAGATTTTATGAAATATTTTTTAATGCTCATATATTCAATCTCATCCTTTCAACTTTTAACTTTTATCTCACCAATCCCTTCTCGCCATCCATCAGAAACCTTGAACTCCTGACCACATGTGTTAGTGTGTTTCGATAATCTGAAAGAGTTCGTCGAGTTTTGGAGTAAGAATGATTTCGGTTCGGCGGTTTTTTGCTCTGCCTTCGCTTGTGCTGTTAGTAGCAAGAGGCGCATATTCGCTTCTTCCAGCAGCAGTCAAACGGCTGGGATGAACTCCGGGATTACGAGTAATGACTTTTACGATAGCTGTTGCCCTCATTACGCTGAGATCCCAGTTGTCCTTTACCTGTCCACTTCCTCTATAGGGAACATTATCCGTATGGCCTTCAATAAGAACATTGATATCGGGATTAGAGGCAAGAACCTCAGCCAGTTTTTGAAGAGCAGAAATCCCTCTGTCGTTTACCTCCCATGAACCACTCCTGAAAAGCAGGCTTTCTTCCAGCGAAACATAAACCTTACCATTACGAATTTCGATGCTCAAGCCTTTGCCCTCGAAACCTAACAAAGCTTGCGAGACTTTTTGCCTCAATGCATTGACAATGGAATCTTTTTGATTTAGAATCTTCTGCAACTCATTCAAATGCTTTTGCTTAACAGCCAATTCTGCTTCAAGTGCTTGTAATGAATCTTGTTTATGAATCAATTTTTCCTGAGATGACTGCAATTCAGCCATAATTCTCTGAATCTCGGCTTTATTGCCGGCTTCCGTCTTCCCCGCAATATCGAGCAATTCGTTGTACGAAAATTTCAATCTTTCATAATCAGCTTGAAAATCGCGAAGATTCTGCCCTATGCGGATAGTGTCGTTGATTAAACGCTGAAAGTTCTTATTTAGTCTTTCGAGGCGTACTTTGAGTTCGGTATTATCGGCAATCAAATCATTGTTTTGACTTTTTTGGGCAATAAGCTCCTCTTCGCATTGGCGCCGCTTTTGTTCGGTTTCGGTATATTTTTTCTGGGAAACACATGAACTAACCATGATGGCCATTATTGCACAAACGAAGATTTTCAGTAAACTTTTCATCTGGTGTCGATTTTATTTGATTCAGAAAAATAACGTTAAACTATTACAAATCGTCTTTATAAGAGATTTTTTGACTGCGCGATTTAAATAACCCCCATTCCATCTTGTAGTATATATAAGACAGTTATCATATAGAACGGGATCTTCGTTTCATACTTGCAAAAATAAATAGCTTTCGTTCAATTATCATTCTGATGATATTATTGGAAAATAGAATGATTGATTATGTTTGCATAAAGATAAATAGCAAAGGGATTGATTAGTAAGCTTAGAATTATCAATGACCCGGTTTATGGGTTTATCCCTATACCTAACGAGCTAATTTTTAGCCTGATCGAGCATTCGTTTTTTCAGCGTATGAGAAGGATAAAACAGTTGGGGCTTACGCATTTGGTTTATCCAGGAGCGCTGCATACGCGTTTTCATCATTCACTGGGTTCGATGTATCTGATGAGGGAAGCCATTCAGGTTTTACGTGAGCGTGGGATAGAAATCAGCGAGCAGGAAAGCGAAGGAGCATTGATAGCAATTCTGTTGCACGATTTGGGTCATGGCCCATTTTCGCATTCATTGGAGAGTGCAATTGTTAGGAATATAGGTCATGAACATTTGACAGGCCTTTTCCTGAACGAGCTGAATAAAGAATATGATGATGCATTGGGAATAGGTTTATCCATGTTTCAAGGCGATTATGAGAGGAAATTTTTCCATCAGCTCTTATCGGGGCAACTCGATATGGATCGTCTGGATTATCTTCGAAGGGATAGTTTTTTTACGGGAGTATCGGAAGGTCAAATTGGCTCGGAACGTATTATTAAAATGCTAAATGTAGTGGATGATAACCTGGTAATCGAAGAAAAAGGCCGGTTGTCGCTCGAGCATTTTCTTTCGGCAAGGCGTATTATGTATTGGCAGGTATATTTTCACAAAACCGTGCTTGCTGCCGAAACCCTACTCATTAAAATTTTAAATAGAGCCAAGTATTTAGCAGCTCAGGGCGAGAAACTGTTTGCTACAACGCATTTCTTACGATTTCTTCGAGAAGATTTCTTCCTATGTGATTTCCAGGAAGATCCTACACTGCTAAGGTCTTTTGCACGCATCGATGATTTCGATGTGTTTTCCTCGATAAAAGCCTGGACTGAGCACCCCGACCCTATCTTATCCTGTTTGAGCAATTATCTGGTCGACCGCCGCCTTTTTAGAATTTATTTTTCGGATAAACCCTTCGATCATAATCATTTAGAGATTGCTAAAAATAGAGTGGAAAAAATATTGAATCTCAAAAAAGGAGAAGGAGATTGGTTTATAGGAACAGGTGAGGTATGTGTCATGGCTTATGATCAGGAAACTGGGCCTATTTTGGTAAAAACAGCACAGGGAAATATCGAGGAATTAATTTCTGCGATTTCATCACCCAATAATTTAATACCTCTTCAACCCGAAGTAAAGTATTTTTTATGCTTGCCTAAAACAGTGAAATTGAACCCTGATTCTGAAGAAGAAGAATGAAGATTTTTTGAATGGAAGAGATTCAAGGCGAGGAAGAAATATATAGGCAGGGAGATAAATTTGAAACTTTCGACTCTTTATTTTTATTTTCAATATTTTTAAAAATATGATGATGATTCGAATGGGCATTTCCCCGATGAAAAATTTTCGGACGTACGACTTCGATTGCCTTTTCTTAAACAGCCCCCTGGGCATTCACGTAAGGAATGTTCAGAGTTGTGTCAAATCACTGAAAGAGAAAGGTGCAGACTGGGTTTGTTAATCGCGCAAAGCATCGTGGGCAGTGTTACAAGTTTACAGAATCGATGAAGCGGGAAGCACAGGCGAGGATGAATAAGGAGTGTTCGTAATACAGCACAGCGAAAGAACCTGGCATTGGTGAGGCTGCCATTTATTATCTTATCAAAAAGGGAAATTTTAAAACAGCATCAAGAGATTCTGACAAAAGGAGTTCACCTCAACAACTCAATGCACTTAAGTATTCAGTTTTGTGAAGGCTATGCGCTTGTTTGCATAAACACGATAAACCGATCTATTTTTGAATCAGGAATTCTAAAATAAATCTGAAATAAAAATAAGATTCTTATACAATCATGATCATAAAGACGAAAGAGGTCGCTCCCAAGATGAGAGCAGCCTCTTTAGCCATGAAAAGAGATTTATGTAAGGTTTACTCCTTTGAATTTTTGCGAGCGTCATAAACTTTTTTAGCTCCATAGGCACCCCCTAAGGCAAGCATTATACCAATACCCGTCCCTAAAGGAGCACCACCACCTCTTGACTGATTAGTAGATTGTCCATGACCACCTGCAGGAGGAGGAGGAGGATTTTGTGGTTGAGAATAAACCGAAAGGGAAGCAACTAAAATAGCTGCGAATAACATCAATCGAAAAATGTATCTTTTCATAAGTTTATAGATTTATATATTATTGAACAATCATTTTTTGTACATAAGCCTGATTGGCATTAATTACTCTTACCAGATAGATTCCTTTGGCAAGCTGAAGATTGACAAAATTTTCGGTAGAATTGAGTTTTCTTATCAATTGCCCATTGAGTTGATAAACCTCGATTTGTTTATGTCCGTCCATTTGCAGCATATACATTATACCATTGGAATAGTAGAGCCGGTAATTATTATTAATCGGTTCATCTATACCTACGCTTCCAAAGCTTAATTTGAAACGCAGCGCAGGATCGCCTTCTGAAGCTGTAAATTCATAAACCGGGTTTTGACTCATATCTTGTATGCTTCCAGTTTTTAAATCTTTCAGGTAAAGTGTGGCAGAATAAGGATTTTCGATGAGTTGGATACGATATTGATTTACATTTTCCAATTTCTCAAAACCATAATTTAGCTCGAGACCATTATAGATTGTGGGTAAGGATTGCGTAGAAAGCTTTTCGCCTCCAACCATGCAATAAAACTTCGGTGCATAACCCGCCAAGAAACGGCTGTCGGATGAAAATTCGAAACCTTCAGTAGTTCCTTCTTCTGTTCTTATATAGGTTTTTTGGGTTGAAGAATTATCGGCTGGCGAAGCGGCTAAAACAATACTCAAAGCATCCGATGATTTGTACCAGTTGGTTGAACTGTGAACTCGTGAAGCTGCTGGTATAGTGAGAGAAGTTGAAGCACTTACCTGTACAAAAAATCCTTGGGTGGCAGGTATTATGCCATTTGAATTGACATCTTCATAAGATTTATTGCTAGAATTCCAAATTTTTGCTACTCCACCAATATCTGTAAGTGTCCAATTCCCATCGTTCCATTTTAAAGCGCTTGGATAAGGATTTCCTAATAGATGCCATCCATTCCCTTTATCAGAAGTATAACTTAGGTTAGAAATAGTAATATTACTATTGTTGGGCGTACCCGTGAATTTCTTATCGGTTTGTGTTTCATCATAAGCAATTAGATATCCACGACCTTCGACAAAGAGACTGCTGTTATCGTTCCAAGGAATAAAACTGCCATCCTTGTAATTTATCCACAAATTCTGTGTTTCATCCCATCCATAAAAATCATAAATGCCAGTAGTGAAAGTAGAAATTTCTTGGTCTTGAACGGGAGAGCTGATATCGTGCCAACCATCATCCCAAGTATTCCAATCGGCACCGGCCACATAGCGTTCCATTTCGAAAGTACCACTTCCTGAGTAGCTGCCATTTAAAATAAAAGAAGCTGTTCCTGTTGATTCACTTTGTAGAGAAAAATTGCCACTGTTTGTGAGGTTGCCGCTGAGCGTTAAGGCAGCGGAAGAAGATAATTCAAAAATGGCACCCGAAGAAACTGTCATATTGTAAAGCGTGGCAGTTTTATTTAGTTTTACTCCATTTGTATTGTCTACTTGGATAGTAGAATTACTGGTAGCTGAAAGGGTACCTTCTCCCGAAATGGTTTGCAAGGAAGTTCCATTAAGAAGAACCGTGCCAGCTAGAGCAGGATTGAAATTCAAAGTAGCTCCTGTATATATATTAATATTCCCCTTGATAGAATGACCCGGTGTGCCTGTCATATTAAAATTCATGGTGCCTTGCTTAATGGTTAGGTTATCAATAGATACAGCATTTGAACCCTCTGGAGAAATACTTCCATTATAATCCAACTCAAAATCGGCATAGGTTCTGCCTGAAAATGATGGTGTCCCGCTTCCCCTATGAGAGTATAAACTCCCTGTCTGAAATACAACTACATTATTAGACTGACTCGCCCCAAAAGGATTGCTTCCTGCCATATAAATATAAGTCGAACCACTTTGGAAAACCACAGAATTGTAAACTGTTGTTCCAAATGGATTCCCACTAAAACCACTACCCGCTGTAAAAGTTCCCGAAAAAATGATTGCACTGGCAGCAGAAGCTGTCAATTTATGAGCAGCTCCAGAAAATGTCATTGAGCCGGCTATATTTCCGGTAGCACTTGTTTGCAGAGAAATGGTCAGGGCATTCGAACCGGAAATATTAAGTTCACAACCAGAAGCCACAGAAAGGTCATCACCTTCGTCACCATTAATAGTAAGGGTAATACCTTCTGAAGCCTTTAAGGTAATTTTTGCGCCATCCGTAACTTTTAGTTGGCCGATGGTTTGCGAAGGGACTGCCGTAATTGTTTTGGTTCCACTATTAAATATCAAGATATCGTTATCTTGGGGAGAAGTCCGCGTTGGGCTCCAATTAGTGGCTTCCTGCCACGAAGCATTATCATCACCTATCCAAGTATAGGTAGTGGCAGCTTGAGCTTGAGTGGTAACACTTGCTTCGGGAGGATCGGGTGAAGTTTTGTAATTTATCGTACTTTCTGTACCATTGTATGGGTAAATTTTAAAATAATAGGTCTGATTGGAACTTAATCCTGTAAAGCTATGAGACTGAACTCCTGAAGCCACATTTTTTACCAATTCACCGTCGGCTTCTGCGGACCCATCCACAGGAGCTACGATAGCAGCAAAACTTGTAGAACTACCTTTAATTAAATAATTTGAGGCATCGGCATCTGTCCATGTGAGTTGAATTTCGGACGAAGAAGTTGCATTTGCCGTAAAATTGGAAACATGATTGGAAGGCTCAGTGGCGAAAACGACACCCGAACAGCTTATTTCCTGTGAAGTAGCTCCCGTTGAAGAAGCGGTAATGCTTTCATCATAAGTTCCAACGGAAAGCCCACTTTTCAGGCGAACATAAATTGAAGTAGAACTAACGCTTCCACCGGTCTGTGGCAAATTAATGGTATTGGTAAAGCCACTTCCCGAAGTTTGAGAAATCTCATAATCTGTTGGTGCCGTTAAGGTGATATCGTTAGTCAAATTCTGTCCACTCACCGTAAACGATTGTTCTGATGAAGGACCAGCACCCAACACATAACTAAAACCACTCAGAGAAGAAGGATTTACCGAAATACTGGGTGAAGTTCCACCATTGGCTGTGATGGAAACATCATCTATACCCAAAGCCTGTGCAAAAGATGTTGTAGTTCCAGAAGTAACAGAATAGTTCCATGCCAAGTACAAGCTACTTCCAACGGCAATAGATTGATTCAAAGTTTTGCTGGTAACATTTACTGTTGCTCCTGGTGCAGAAGCAAAACCATTATTAGCAGTATCAGCTGAGAAACTTATCGTAAAATCATCTCCTGCATTTGTCCATGTACTTCCATCAGTGGAATAATACATTTGAATGGTAAATCCATCGGAATTCTTACCATTCCGATATTTTTCCACATTGTAACTGATAGTGAGGCTGCTGATGGCAGTGCTGCCATTGTTGGTTAGCCGCACATATACATTCACACTTTTAGAGGCACTGCCGGAAGAAATTCCTCCCACTGCCCTGTCGGTGGCCGAATCTGGAACCCCTGCCGCATAATTATAAATGCCATTCTGAGCATTACTAGCCATATTATTCCCTGCTCTCAGTTCTGTTGCAGTTCCAGCAGCGGAATAGGTTCCAACAGAACGTACTGTAGTATTTTTATCTACCTTCCATCCATTAGGAAGATTAGCAGTGGCAGATGTACCCATACCATCGAAGTTCTCGGTAATGGTGTTACCCGCCGAAATGTTTACCTGGCTCCATACCTGAAGATGGAAGCCCAAAAGTAAAACGAGAAAAATTGTGTAGAATTGTTTTAATTGTTTCATAAAAATGTAATTTAAAGGGTTACAAGTTGTTGCATGTCTTTGATTAAAATAATACTAAACTTTTCTTTACAAAATTCAAAATACTAAACTTTTATAGAGCGTGAACAAAAATAAATAAATTTTTTAAAATAAAATAAGATTCTTGAAAATTTAATGTTAAATTTATCCAAATTTAATTGTCTAATTTCAATATTTAGGGAAAATATTCATAATTTCCCATTTAATCAAACTCTCTCCGTCCCCTCGTCTTCTAGTTTCCATTTCTCCACTTTATAAACTTTTAACCCATCAATCCCTAACCTTCTATGGAGAACTATTTTTATCCAATCTCTCTGAATCTCAATAAACTTCCATAAGGCAAACGGCGGCCATAATGATCCTGAATAAACAGTTCGCCGCATTCTTTTCCCTTCACTTCTCCAAATATGTCGTCGAAGAGGTTTTCGGTAATCAATGGTGAAATTCCTTTTGCATAAAGGTTAAGAACAAAAAAACGGTTCTGTGAAAACATCAGTTGTCTCGCGTCTTTCAATAAGTCATTGATTCCTTCTTCCAGAATCCATTTTTCTCCTTCGGCTCCACGCCCATAAGCCGGTGGGTCCATGATGATGCCATGATACTTATGTCCACGGCGAATCTCACGTTTCACGAATTTTACCACATCTTCCAGCATCCATCTTATTCCACTGAGCTGATTGAGAGTCATATTTTCGTTAGTCCAAGTAATCAGTTGCTTGAGAGCTTCTACGTGAACTACCTCGGCACCTGCTGCCAGTGCTACAATCGAAGCCGCCCCTGTATAGGCAAACAGATTCAGGACTTTTGGCTTGTCGATCTTCATCATCGAAATGGTTTCATAGATATATTCCCAATTGGTAGCCTGTTCGGGGAATATGCCTACATGCCTAAAGGGAGTCAAACCCAAGCGCATCTTCAGATAGAAATGATCCATCGGAAATTCGATCACCCACTGGTCGGGCATGTCTTTCTTCTTGTACCATTCTCCGGATTCTTCCTTGTCGTTGCGGCTCGAATTATAAGTGCGTCTAAAAACTGCCTGCGATTTCCCTTCCCATTCTTCATCGCTTAAATGTTTGTCCCATATTGCTTTAGGCTCAGGCCTAACAAGCACATAAGGCCCGAATCGTTCCAGTTTTTGCGATTTGCCCGTATCCAGAAGTTCATAATCTCTCCAGCACTTCGTCTCGATGAGTTCCATTAATTCAGGAATAATTCATGCGGTGCAAATGTATTAAAAATGCCAAATGTTTATCGGGGATGCTAAAGGGTATGAGTCATTTTCAGAACTATGGTTTTCGAGCCAATGTTCGAAATAAACCAATCATCTTGGGATCAAGCAATAAAATTCAAAGAAGGCAATTCTGGTTATTCGAAAAATGGATGACAGGGTTTTGTGTTTGAATGCATCACCCTCAGGATGTATTCTTTCGGGCAATTCTAAAATTTCTACCTTTGCTCTCTGGCTGTGGTTGGCCG
>ERZ795051.5637-NODE-5637-length-10872-cov-4.761487_pt1 | contig 10872 bp, 6 predicted proteins | sample MGYA00375135_ERZ795051 | MGnify/ENA primary metagenome ERZ795051 (study PRJEB30180, sample SAMN05720222) | activated sludge metagenome | isolation source: Anaerobic digester | place: Japan | collected 2015-05-26 ... | reverse complement strand
CATCTTGCCCGTGTTTCATGGGCGGGACGCCCATGCCACGAAGGGTTTTGCAAGACCTCATTATTTTTCGCCGTCATGCGATACGAAACAGAAACAGAAAAGGAGCAACTGCCATGAGAACGATCCGCCCATTGCTTCACATGCTTGTCATCATAGCCGCTCTCCCCTGCGTGAGTTTGGCCCAGTCGACCGAACACACCATGAAGGGCCATGATCCAATGGGCACCTCGTCGTTTAATACCGGCGGGCAGTGGGATGACGGGCAAGCGCCCAAAGCCGGCCACACCTATGTCGCCAACTTCCAGTTGCGCACGCCGCCCTCGGGCAGCAGCCATACCTTCGCGGGTGACCTGTTGACCGTCACCGGCAACATCCTCTGCAAAGGTCCCAACAATGGTTCGATCACGGTTCCCGCCATGATCCTGCGTGGAGCAATCAACAATGGTACGGGCCACACCACCGCAAAAGTCTACGGTGCCATCACCATCCCGGAGGACGCGACAGCGACCTTTGGTACTGGCCATGAGGAAGACCGCCGTATCCTCCAAATCTTCGCCCCGCTCACGGGCAGTGGCGCACTAAAACTTTTCATCCCGCGCCCCACAGGTGATATGAAAGAGATTTTGTTGCAGGCTGACAATACCGCCTTCACCGGCCCCATCACGATGATCGGCACCGGCAAGTTCTCGATCTATGACGAAAACAATCTAGGCGGCAACCCGCCGACGTGGAATCCCCAACAACTGACGCTGAACGGCTCGGTCCTGCGCGCCCAGAACACCCTGACGCTCGACGATCCCAACCGCGGCATCTGGCTCAACAACGAGAACAACCCAAAATCGCACATCTATCCCGGCGGCTGCTTCGAAATCGCCAGAGACGCCACCGTGACCATCGACTGCCTGATCGGCGGCGAGGGACCGTTCAAGAAGACCGACTTCGGTACGCTGATCTTGACGGCCACCAACACCTTCACTGGGTCCACCACCGTGAGCGCCGGCACGCTACTGATCAACAGCCCCACGAATGCAAGCCCCTCGCTTTCCGTTTCTACCGGCGCGGCCCTCGGCGGCACCGGCACCGTCTACAGCGCCGTCTCTTTAGCATCCGGTGTCGGACTGACGCTCGCCGGCAACGGGCACGGCACCCTCACGCTCGCGCATGCGGCAGGCGTGACGCTTGACTCGGTCACAATGAGCTTCGACCTGCGCGCCCCGGCCGATGGCATTTCCGACTGTCTCGCGCTGGGCGGACCGCTTGCGCTTCTCGGCGCGAGCACCCTGACCCTCACCCTGCCCGAGAGCGGACTGCCCCCCGGCAGCTACCCGCTCATCACCTATCCCTCCTACAGCGGCGACGGCACCCTCGCCCTAACGGTCGCCTACCCCAACGCCACCTTGACGATCGGTGCAACCGCCGTAACGCTGGAAGTGACTGGTTCGGGCACCGTGCCGCGCATGACTTGGCAGGGCAACGTCGCCGCCAATACCTGGGACTTCACGTCCGGCAACTGGCTGCCCGCGGACGCACCTTTCAGTGACGGCACCGATGTGCTGTTCGACGACAGTGGCGTCGCCTCCGTACCGGTGTTGCTCGCGACGGATGTGGCGCCGCACAGTATCACGCTGGCCGCGACCAACAACGCCTACACGCTGGACGCCGATGTCCACACGCTCGTCGCGCACGATGTGGTCAAGCTCGGTACCGCCGCACTGACGCTCAAGGGGCGGCACCAGTACAGCACGCTGACCGTCGGGCAGATCGTCGGCAGCACGTATGAAGGCGGCGGCGCACTGACACTGGAAGGCACGCTCGCCATCGGCACAGAGATCCTCGTACGCCCCGGTGCGGGCACCCTCTCCCAATCGGCAACGGCGATCATCGAGGGCCCCGGCGACATTACGCTCGGCAGCTCGGCCGACCTGCGCGGAACCAACACGTTTGACGGTACCGCGACGTTCGGCTATGCAGAACAGACCAAGACCTTCACGCTTTACAATGACCGCGCGCTCGGCTCGACGGTGGGTGGCACCGTGCTGCGCGGCGGGACGGCGGGCGGCTACAACCACTTGAAGATCGCCGACGGCGTCACCATAACCGACGAACTCCTGACCGTCACTGGCGGTAGCGGACGGCGCGCGGGCCTGTGGACGACCGGCGGCAGCACTGCCTGCTGGGATGGTGACATCCTGATCGCCTCGGACGGCCAGTTGCAGATTGGCAGTGCTGGCGGCAGTACCTTCACACTCGGCTCGCTCGGACGCACCGTCATCACCAACGCCGGCACGGTGACTACCTCTTTCCGCGATGGAGGGACCACCATTTTGAATAGCCGTTTCGCGATGCCCACGGTAAATTTCAATCGCGACGACAAAGGGACGTTGGTCATCCGCTCATCGGACAACACAGTGGCCGGTGTCGGTTTCCTTGAGGGCAACATCCGGCTTGAGACCGACGCGGCTTTCGCGACGCCGCCCCCGATGAACATCGGCAAAGGATACGAAAACACCGGCAACAAGGCCACGTTGGATCTCAACGGCCATACGCTCGCGCTCAGACGTATCATCGACCTGCACTGGGACGGCTTCAACGGCACACCGAACGAAGGTTACCAGCGGATCCTCTGCGCCGTACCCTCCACACTGATCGTGAACGGCGACATCGCCAGCAGCTACACGCGCGTCGGCAGCATCATGAGCGGACCGCTCACCTTCATCAAGGACGGCAGCGGCACGTTCGCCCTCGGCCAGACCAACGCCCTTTCCGGCGCCGTGATCGTCAGCAACGGCGTGCTCGCCGTCACCGCGACCGGCAGCTTCGGGCCCGATGCCGTTCAGGTCATCGTGGCGGGTGGCACGCTCTCGCTCTCCAACAACACCGCCCTCTGCAGCGACGCGGCCGTCACCTTCGCGGAGAACGGCACCGGCGTGATCGACCTCCCGAACAACGTGAACGTCACGGTCGACACCCTCTGGTTCGGGGACAAACAGCGGCCCGGCGGCACGTACGGCGCACCGGGCAGTGGCGCACAGCGTACAGACGCCACCCGCTTCTCCGGCACGGGCCTGCTGATCGTGCGGCGCGGTAATGGCGGCACGGTGATGATCCTCAACTGAACAAGCCGTTACGCAAGAACGAGAAGGAACAAAACCTTTCAATGGGTTGTCCGCTGGACCAGACGCATAAGCCGGATGGAAGACGAAGAAGTCGGCTTTCGCAGTCAGCGCAAGCACTGGTGCCAGCAGCAGGGCGGCAAAGAGCATGGGGTTGTTTTTCATTATGCCGAACATCATTCTCATCTCAAGAAAACAGCGCCTACCCAAACCGCTGCTGGCGGAAGCGCTCGTATTGCGCCAACATGCGGTCGGTCACCGAAGCCGGAATGGTCTTGAGCGCCTGTTCCAAGTCGGCCATCTCGATCTGCGGGTCGCTGTCCGCCTGCACGCTGCGCCGTAAAGCCGCGCGCTTGGCGTCGTGGATGACGCCCACGATGTCGCTGCCCGTATAGCCGTCAAGACGCGCAACCCACGTTTCCATCTCAAAACCTTCACCCAGCGGCAATCCCGCCAAGTGCATCTCCAACAACCCGCTACGCGCCGCCGCATCCGGCAAACCGATGTAGATCTTCTCATCGAAACGTCCGGTGCGGAAGACCGCCTCGTCGATCTCCCACGGCTTGTTGGTCGCGCCCAGCAGGAGCAGGATGTTGTCAGAGTCCCGGAACCCGCCGATGTCGGCCAGGAACTGCGTCACGATACGGTTATCCACCACCGACGAGCCGCCGGTGCGGCGCGGCAGAAGCCCGTCCACCTCATCCAGAAACAACACCGCCACCGGACGCGACCGCGCCGCCTGGATCAAGCGGCTCAGGCGTTGCTCGCTCTCGCCGTGCCACTTCGAGCGGAGCTGCGCACCCGAGGCGTAGAAGAAGGGCGCGTCGATCTCGTGCGCGATGGCCTTGCCGAACATCGTCTTGCCGGTGCCGGGCGGTCCGTAAAGCAGCACACCGCCGCCTGGCTTGAGCTTGAGCATCCGCGCCTTCTCAGGCTCGCGCATCGGATGCACGATCATGTCGAAGAGCGCCTCCTTGGCCTCGTCCATGCCCGCGATGTCGTCGAACGAGACCTCCGGCGTCTCCGCCACCAGCCACTCCTCATCCCCCCCCGCCCCCTCCTCCTCCGCTTGACGCCTGTCGCTTGCCGACTGCTTACTGCCCACTGCCGACTGCCCACTGCCCACTGCTGACTGCCGACTGCCCACTGCCGACTGCCGACTGCCCACTGCCGACTGCCTCCCCTTCAGCTCCTCCGCCAGTTCCAGCCATCCTTCGGCGTCGCGCGTATGCGCGTCAGCCACGGCGCCGGCCGTGCGCTCCGCCAGCGCAAAGCCGACCGACGCCGCCCGCGCCGCCTCCTCCGCCGCCCGCCCAAAATCACGCGTCTTCACAAACTCCGCGCACGCGTTCTCATGCTCCGCCTTGATCTCGATCAAACTTTTCATTTCTCGTTTCCTTTTTCGCTATCCGCAACAACGGCTCGTGGGGACACTCGCCCTCCAGTACTCATACACGTCCGGCCTCCGCACTGGAGGGCGAGCGTCCTCGCGAGCCGCAACCGCATCTCACCACCACAACGAATGAACCTCCCCTTGGAACGGCCATGCGTCGGCATCGGCGACCAGCCCCGCGCGCACGGGATTCTCCCGCACGTACAGCCACTTCCGGTGATACTGATCCCCGTCACGCATCTGCGTGTCCCAAAAGTCAGCCTGCCACCTCCAAGGAACGGCCTCCGATCCGCACCCACCCCCGTCCCCCGGCACTGGAGGGCGAGTGTCCCCACGAGCCGCAGAACCATGCCCACCCCCGTCCCCCGGCACTGGAGGGCGAGTGTCCCCACGAGCCGCATCCGCACCCGCCGCCTCCGCCAGCCGCATCGTCACGCATCTTTTAAAATACCGTCCCCACTGCCGCACCGAAACCGCCGGGAACCCTCCCGGCGCACAAAACAGATGCACATGATCCGGCATGATCACATACCGCCCCACCAGCCACGCATCCGCATCGCCGCATGCGCCGCGAAACGCCGCATGAAACCTCTCCGACGCCAGAAATTTCCCGCGCGGCTGCACGGTCAGCGTCACGAACAGGATGACCGGACGGTTATCGCGCTCGACCGACGGCGGATGCGCCAGATGCTTGCGTTGCGGTAGATTTCGCTCGTCCATACTTTTCACCTTTCTGACTCAACGTTTCGGCTCGTGGGGACACTCGCCCTCCAGTGCCAACACACGCCCTGGCAACGCCCACACAATCCGCAACGGCTCGTGAGGACACTCGCCCTCCATTACTCATCTACGCCGTCCTCCGCACTGGAGGGCGAGCGTCCCCGCGAGCCGCAGAGCCATGCCCCGTACGGCGGGACGTCCCGAACCGCCGAAAACACGCGCCCTACCGTCATCTTTCGGGCGTCCGAGACGTCCGCCCGTACTTTACTCAGCCAACACCCTCCAACAACACACGCCAGACCAACGCCACTCGACACCAACCTCCGCGCACAGCGCGGATGCGGCTCGTGAGGACACTCGCCCTCCATTACTCATACACGCCGTCCCCCCGCACTGGAGGGCGAGTGTCCCCACGAGCCGCAGAGCCATGCCAGTACGGCGGGACGTCCCGAACCGCCGAAAACAACTGCTCCCAACTCACGTGCTAACGCTAACGAACTACTGTGGATCTCTCGCGAGGCGCAAGCCCAAGTTGCTGATGCGGTTGCCGGGGTCGCTCCTGCTGCGATTCGCCGAACGACAGTTCCTGGCGAAGTCGTACCAGCTACCACCCCGGCGAACAACGCGGAACGGATCCGAACCATGGCCAACAGGGTCGGTCACGCTCCCCGAAGGATAGGCCTCGCACCCGTCCTCACACCACTCCCACACGTTCCCGTGCATGTCGTACAACCCCCAGGCGTTCGGGCGGAACGAGCCGACTCGCACCGTCGTCCCGCGGTACTTTCCCTTGCGACCGTCCCCGTACGGGTATCTGCCATCGAAATTCGCCATCGTCGCGTCAAGATCGTCGCCGTAATGGGACGCCGTGGCCGTCCCCGCACGGCAGGCATACTCCCACTCCGCCTCCGTCGGTAGTCGGAACCCGCCGCCCGGGATCCTCTCGTTCAGCTTCCGCACGAACGTCTGGCAGTCGTTCCACGACACGCGCTCCACCGGCGCGTTCTTGTCGGCGTCCATGAAGAGCGAGGGGTTGTTGCCCATCACCGCCTCCCACTGCGCCTGCGTCACCTCGTACTTCCCCATCCAGAAACCCTTGGTCAACGTCACCCGGTGTTGCATCTCGTCACTGTTACGTCTCGCCTCGGAAAGCGGGCTACCCATCATGAACGTCCCCGGCGGGCACCAGACCAGCTCCAGCTTGACCCCGCCGCCCAAGTCCACCATCTGCACATCGCCTGCCGCCCGCTCTATCTCCGCCTTCTTCAAATCAAGAGGCTCATCCGTAATTTTCCGCTCTGGGTCACCGTGCGAAAACGATTCTTTCCCCTGCCGCTCTTTCTGCCGGACGCCCTCCAACCCCTTCTCCACTTTTTCCAGCAGCCGCAGTCCTTCTTTCGCGCTCTGCAATCGCTCGCCTGGCTCCTCTTCAAGCGCCTGCTCGACAAAATCGTCCCAAGCCGGGAACAACTCCGCATCAATCCGCGAAGGCAGTTTGAGGACGTTCGCCCGCCCGGTCAGAAGCCGGTAGCACATCAGCCCCACCGCATAGAGGTCGCTGCGGGCATCCGCCTCTTCGCCCCGCTTCTGCTCCGGGCTCATGTATTCGTAGGTGCCCAGCATCGAACGCGTCGAACTGCCCTCCGGATCGCTGCCGACACCGATGGTCCGCGCATCCCCCATGCTCATCGAACGCTGCACCGAGAGCTTGACCATCGACTGCATCCACTCTTCTCCGATCAGCTTGACGAGTCCGAAATCGCTGATCTTGGCGGTGCAGGTCTCAACCACAGCGGACACCGCACCTCTTTTTTCTCGTGTTCCCGCAGTCAATAAAATATTGCCTGGCTTCAAATCCCGGTGTACCGCCCCGCGCCCATGCGCATAATCGAGCGCCTGCAACACCTGCCTGAGAATCGGCAGTAGCGTCTCCTGCGGAATCCGCCCCCCGCACGCCTCTGCCAGATCGGCCAGCGTAACGATCCGGCCATCCTCACTCCCGCCGGTCTCCGCCCTCCGGCCTCCGACCTCTGAGGGGCTTAGCCCTTCGGCCAGTTCCATCCGCAGCCAGTAGCGTCCGTCCGCCTCGCCGAAATCGTCCACCCGGATGATGTTCGGGTGCTCCAGATTGGCCATCACCCGCGCCTCGCGCCGGAAACGGTCGAGCGCCTCCGGGCTGCGGTCGAAGTCGGCGGGCAGCAGTTTCAGCGCGTAACGGCGACCGAGCGTCGTATGCTCCGCCTCGTACACCTCGCCCATGCCGCCCCGTCCGAGCGGCCGCACGATGCGGTACTGACCGAGCGACTGCCCGACCGCAAGCGTGTACCCCTTGCGTTCAGACACCGTCTGCACGACCGTCTTCTCTATGTCCATCGGGTCTTCGTTGTCGTTAGCCATGAGTCTTCCTTACCAACGCAAGGTATCCCTTTCACAGGCACAGTTTCAAGCAAAACCGTCTTTTTTGAACGTTGAGCGTTGAGCGTTGGGCGTTTCAACGGCTCGTGGGGACACTCGCCCTCCACTACTCATCCACGCCGTCCTCCGCACTGGAGGGCGAGTGTCCCCACGAGCCGCACGAGCCGCACGAGCCATGCTCGTACGGGACAAAACGACAGAGGGTAAAAGTCCATAGTGAAATAAGCCCTCAGCGCGACAAAACAACACGAAAACCGAAGTTGAAGGCACGATTCGAAACAACAGTGGCGCCGCAAGACGCGCACTGCAAAAAGGAGGGATCGTAATCGACACACGACGCGCCGCGCCACGCCTCGAACGACGAGCCAGAGCCGTCCGAGGCACAGCACTCCCAGACGTTCCCGCCCATGCCGTAGAGCCCCCACTCGTTCCTGCCGCTCTGCTCCACCGGGCACGTGACGGCATGTCCGTCAATATAACCGTCGATGACCCTCCTGCCCATCCTGCCCGAGAAAGCGTTTTTTAAAGCGCTTTTTGCGGCGGAATCCGCATAGTTCCCGTACTTCGGCGGCATACTGCTACCCCACGGATACTCGCGCCCGTCCCCGCACTGTGCGCAGGCCAACCACTCCGACTCCGAGATCACCCGGTAGCGCGCGCCGCCCAGATGGCCTACATCCTCCTGCGTGAGCCACTGGGCGAATTCCTTCGCGTCGTCAAAGTTCATGTAAACAACCGGCTGACGGTCGCCGTTGAGGCTGTGCCCTTCGTACGCCTTGCTGTCATGCGAGGGCTTCATCTTCCGGTACTCGCCGTTGGTCACCTCGTACTTGCCCACCCAGATCTTCAGGGACGGTATCCAGACGAATGCCATGCCCGTCGCGGGCGAGACCCACGGTTAGCCCTCAGACAGCACGCTCACCTTCATCTTCTCATCCCAATACCCATGTTCCTTAATTTGAGACATAGGTATTTGCATCGATATTTTTTGTTCACCTCTCTCCATAAGAATGACAACATATTCGCTGTTCCTGCTCATCAAGTGTCCTTTAAATACTCTGTTATTATCTTTTATAATAACGTAATAATCTCGACTCGATAAATTTGACGAAGCACGATTTACAGGTATACGAGAAGACTTTAAATTGCCCTCTGTCTCGTGTTTCAGCACGGCGGCCTCGGTCACCGCCGTAACTTGTGAATCCCTAGCTAGACGCAAACCCAAGTCGTTGAAGCGAAAGCCGGAGGCATTCCTGTGGCGACCCGCCGAACGACAGTACCTGGCGTAGATGCACCAACTACCACCTCGGTAGACGCGGAACGAACCCGAATCGGAGCCAGAGGGGGCGTTCACGTTCCCCACGGGATAGGCCCCATACCTATCCTGACACCACTCCCACACGTTGCCGTGCATGTCGTAAAGCCCCCAAGCGTTCGGACGGTATACCCCGACTGGAGCCGTCTTGTCGTATCCATCCGTATGATCCATGTCTTTCCAGCCGAAACTTATCGTACATGACCTTTCGCAGTAATTGCCGTATTTGTGCAGGTCGCCGTCCAAATCCCCAAAGGAAAAACGCGCGGTCGTCCCCGCCCGGCAGGCGTACTCCCACTCCGCCTCCGTCGGCAAGCGGAAACCGCCGGACGGAATCCTCGAGTTCAGCTTCTGCACGAACGCCTTGCAGTCGTCCCACGACACGCTCTCCACCGGCGCGTTCGGGCCAGCGTTCTTGAAGTGCGAGGGGTTGCTCCCCATCACCGCCTCCCACTGCGCCTGCGTCACCTCGTACTTGCCCAGCCAGAAGCCCTTGGTCACGGTCACTCGGTGCTGTGCCTCATCGTCGTCTCGTCCCGCCTCGTCCTCGGGGCTGCCCATCAGGAAGTTCCCCGGCGGGCACCAGACCAACTCCAGCCTGACCCCGCCTCCCAAATCCACCGTCTGCACCTCTCCTAGCTGCGGTGCCTTCACCTCCTCCAGTTCCACCCGCTGTGTCTTCGGCCCCTTCCAGTCTGCCGTAATCTCCAGCGTCGCGGACTTGTAGCGCTTCGAACGAATCGATTGATTCGATTCCGTCGATTCTTTCGACACCACAAAACGGTAGCGCGTGTCCGGATCGAGCGTGAAGGTACACGGCGCGTCGTATTCGCGTTGGCCGTCGGCGATCCGCGCGCCGGACACGTTGCACTCCAGTGTCAGCTTAGGTTTCGCGGCGGCCTCGGCGCGGGTCTTGGCTGCGGCGTAGGCGTCGGCGGCCTCCTGCCACGCCTTGTCTGCCCCGTCGAAGCTGCCTTTCTCGAATAGCCCGGCGGCTCGCGAGGACGCTCGCCCCCCAGTGCTGAAAAGCTCATTGGCATCGGATTCGGAACCGGCCTGCTCGGCCGCTTGCTTTGCTTTCTCGCTCTCCTCTCGGCGCGTCTTCGCGGCTTTACGTGAGGCCTCTTCTTTTTCCAGCGCCTCGCACGCTGCCAGCACGGCGTCGTAGCCGCTCAGCGCCTGGCCCCAGCCCTGTCCCTGACGCGCCGCCTCGGCCTCGCGCCACGTCACCTCCAGCGTCTCCAGCTTTGCCCCGAACCCCTGCCCGCGCTCCAGCTTCAGCGCCTTCTCCCGCGCCAGCGAGGCGGCGGCGTAGCGCCGGTTCGTCTCGCGCTCGCCGGCCTTGGACTCGTAACGACGCTGCAGATCCTCGGCGGCTCGTGAGGACGCGGCTCGTGGGGACACTCGCCCTCCAGTGTTTTTAAGCTCTCCAGTGCTCTTTAGTTCTGCGATTTTGGCGCCGGCGGTCTCCAGGTCGCCCGCCGCCAGCGCCGCCTCGGCCGCGCGCCGCAGATCATCCAGCCGCGCCTGCTCCGCCGCGTCCTGTGCCGCCGCTTGCTCCGCCACCGTCCGCGCTTCAGCCTGACGCGCGCGGTATGACTGGATGGACCGGATTGACAGGACTGACACTGCGGCTAGCGCGGCCAGGACGGCCAGCGTAAGCGCCGCCTTTTTTACACTCGTCTTCGCGGCCTCTGTGTGGCCGCGAAAACCCGTTCCTCCAAGCGCCGCCACGAACTCCCCGCAGCTCGCGAAGCGATCCCCCGGCTCTTTCGCCAGCCCGCGCAGCAGGGCGGCGTTCTGCGCCTTGGAAAGCGCCGCCAGCGGCTCGGGGGGTTCTGTCTTCGCCGCATTGGCCATGATCACCGGATCGCCGGTGTCGAAGGCGCTGGCGAACGGCACCGCGCCGCTAACCA
>ERZ795051.5635-NODE-5635-length-10874-cov-7.269988_pt1 | contig 10874 bp, 10 predicted proteins | sample MGYA00375135_ERZ795051 | MGnify/ENA primary metagenome ERZ795051 (study PRJEB30180, sample SAMN05720222) | activated sludge metagenome | isolation source: Anaerobic digester | place: Japan | collected 2015-05-26 ... | reverse complement strand
CGCGCACCGATCCACGGCGGAACACTCGGCACTGGAAACCACTTTGTTGAAATCTGCTTGGATGAAGAGCAGCGGGTGTGGGTCATGCTGCACTCCGGGTCGCGCGGCATTGGGAACGCGATCGGTTCGTACTTCGTCGAAGCGGCAAAGAAAGACATGGAGCGCTGGTTCATCACTTTGCCAGACAAAGACCTAGCGTATATCCCGCAGGGGTCAGCTCTTTTCGCTGATTACTTTGAGGCCGTTCATTGGGCGCAGGAATATGCCAGAACGAACCGCGATCTGATGATGGACGCGGCTCTCTCGGCGCTGGCAGAGGCTGTGCCAAAAAACTTCACATGCAACAGTGAGGCGGTAAATTGCCACCACAACTATGTGGCATGGGAACGGCACTACGGCGATAACGTGATGGTGACGCGCAAGGGGGCGGTTGATGCCCACGAAGGCGTTCTTGGGATCATCCCCGGATCAATGGGGGCCAAGAGTTTCATTGTGCGCGGCAAAGGAAACCATGAGGCGTTTTGCTCTTGTTCGCACGGTGCGGGTCGCGCTATGTCCAGGACCGAAGCGCGAAAACGATTCACTCTGGCGGATCATGCCGCCGCGACCGCTGGCGTTGAGTGCCGTAAGGACGAAGAAGTGATCGACGAAACTCCGGCCGCTTACAAGAGTATCGACGCAGTAATGGCGGCTCAGAGCGATTTGGTTGAAGTGCTGCACACCTTAAAACAGGTCGTGTGCGTCAAGGGATAACACAGAGCTGTGCGGCGAGCGCAGCGAGTCCGAACGAGCGCCGGGTTAGGTGCGGGAGGTTGAGAAATGGACGCGGTGCAAGTTTTGAGAAAGTTGGAATGGTGCAAAAGCTACAGCTACTGCACGGGCTGGCCATGCTGCCCGATTTGCGGCGGCATTAAGCCTGGGCATGGACGAGATGAAAACGGAACCCTGCCTGACAACCAAGGGCATCGAGCCGGCTGCGACTTGGCCGCAGCTATAAACGCACATAACCCCCAGCTAAGCGGCGGCGTAGCCGTCCGCTTGAGCGCCCGGTTAGGCGTTACATCGGAGGATGACAACATGGACAACCCGCAAGAAAGAGCAAAGCGACTGGCGACAAACGCCGCCGAGGAATTTGTGAGATGCAACGGCATTCCGACCGGAGCGCCTGACCAGTTCGTTTTCCACGGCGCAGACCTTGCTGATGAGTATTTCCAGGACTGCCTAGCGCACCTGAAATGGGCCGGGGAGTGCGTGGTTTTTGAACATGATGAAGAAACGACTGTGATTCTCGGAGATTACACATTGGGGAGCTTTGAATGAGCAAATCAACAGTGCCGCAGCGCGCCAAGAAGTACGCAGACAACTTCAGAGCGTCGCACGACCTGACGATTCAGCACGCGGCCTGCGCTGGATTCCGGGCCGGATTTGAAGCGCACAAGCGCGACGTGCGGCCAGCGCTGCACGACCTTGAGGACGAGTGCAGGCGCAGGTTCTATTACCTGAGCAAGATGGGTCTATGGGATGACTACCTGGCCAGAAAAGAGCAGGGCGAATTTGAGTTCGTGCGCGGCATTAAGCGCTGCGCAAAGTGACGCCTAACGCCTAGCTAACCGGCGCAGGCGGCTTTATCGCCTGCGTCCGTGTTGAGCGACGTGTTATGCAACTTGCAAGAATAATTGAGCAACGCGACTTTGGAGATTGAGACATGCCAAGACCGTTTGACAAAGACCACCCGGAACAGATTGCCTACGACAGCACATGCAGCATGTGGCTGACCGAAGGCACGAATGACCGCGAGAAGTACGCATACCGGGACGGGCACCACGCCGGATGGGCGAACGCGACCAAAGAAAAAAGAAAACTGCTTGCCGACATAAAGGAATGGGATGTTTCGACGTATCTGACGCTGCCACTTGAGTTGCGGCAGAGAATTCAAAATGCAATTGGAGATTGAAATGATGGAAAAAGAAGAAACAGGGCCAGCCGAGCAGCCTTTGTTTGTGACGCCGGAAGATTGGGATATTGCCGTGATGCACGGACAGTATTCGCAGGGCGACGAACGCGATGACTTGGTGACGTTCAGGCGCAATGACCTTGCCGCTTACCTTGCGCAAATGCGGGTAGAGCAGGACGGGAAGCTGATGGTGTTTAAGCAACTGCTGAACGCCTGCAAATACCCGCTCTTGGTTGCCAAGGCAGATGCAAGCAGCAGCGGAGAGCAAGAGGATTTAGAAGGACTGGCCGCGCTGATTCGCAGCATAGACGCGGCGCTTCGTGGTGCATAACGTAGAGTTGAGGGGCGCAAGCCAGCTTGCTGGCGCAGCGTCCCGCTCGAACGCCGAGTTAGGCGAGGAGGATTGAATATGAACGGACAATGGAACTGGCTGATCGGGCGCAAGTTGAGCCTTGGCGAAGTGATTGATGTCTTCGGAGAATCGGCAACCGTGCGGCACGGCGACGATGAAACACGGGTGCTGCTGTGCGAGTTGCTGGAGGAAGACTACAAGGCGCACGACCGCTACGACTCCGCGCTGGACGAGGCATGGAACACTGGCGACGGAGCGTACAGGCCATGAAAACGTGTGCGACCTGCAACGCCAGCCACAAGAACACCGTTGAGCGCGTGCTGCGCTGCATGGGTTGCGTGGCAAAGCCGAGCGGCAACAGCAACTGGCGGCCATTGGTGCCTAACGCTGGAATTCACCGCGCGGCCGAAGGCCGTCCGGTGGAATGACTTGTTAGGCCGCTTTATTTCCTATTGACTATCGCAGCGCACGTGTTAGACTGCTCATTAACAGGAGGCACTAACATGGCTACAGTTGATATACGCGGGCAGGTTGTGGTTTTTGATGATTCAGATAGGCCGCTATTTGATGCCCACAAATGGTGGGTTACTGATCGCGGGTATGTGCTCACAAAAATACGCGGCGAAGATGGAAAAAGGCGGTCAATCGGGCTGCACCGGCTGTTGCTTGGCGACCCAAAAGAAGATATTGACCACATTGACCGGAACCCGAGGAACAACACACGCGGGAATCTTCGCGCCTGCGGGAGGGCCGCAAACAACAAGAACGTCCCGACGAGAGAGAACAAAACGTCTGGCCATCGTGGTGTTTCAAGGCGCGGCGATAGGTGGCAGGTGGTCGTGAGAATAAACGGCAAGTTGAAATGGCTTGGCGTGTTTGACAGCGAAGAAGATGCGGCCGCAGTTGCTGCGCCTCACTTCGCTGGAATTGCGGCTTAACGCATCGCATGAGGGGCCGGGCGCGGCCTCATCGCGCACGGTCCCGCTCGATGCGGTTGTTGGGCGGCGGCGGTGATGAGCGAGATAGACGACGAGCGAAAGCTATACGAGGAGTACGCGATGGTTGATGCACTCGGGGAACGAAGGTTTGCGCGCGGCGAACGCGCATGGTGGGTGCCGAAGAATGCTGTACGACCAGACCATGATGCACAAATTGCCGTGACGGTGCTGCGCACCGGGAAGGTGTGGGCGACCGTGATTGTGGCGATGAACGGAAGCGGGCATTGGTACACGCAGCGCGCCAGGATCGACGACATGAGGCTGCGCACGGAATACCTTGCGGTGGATGCGATTGCCGACAAGGGGTTGGAACAACTGCCATGAGGCACACGCTCGGGATGATGTGTTGGAGGATCGTGATGGCGTGGCCAGGCGCATGGCCGAGCGGCACGGTAGCGGGCTGGATTTTGGCATGGGCTGGCGACTATGCCAATGAGGCGGACAACGCCAATTAGCCGTGCTACCAGCGCCGACTTTTACGGAGAGAGATATGGAAACAGCAATAGCAGTGCCGATAACCGAGAGACTGCGAGCAATCAAGATCGGCAGCTTCTCGATTGACGAAGGCAGCCACTCCAAACATTTCGCGGTAGCCCCACTATGCCGCGAAGCAGCGGCAGAGATTGAGCGAAGCAACGAACGAGAACGCCAACTGTACGGAGAATGCCTGCTCTTGGCCGACGTGCTGCGCGATGCGTTCGAGGTTGTGAAAACCATCGAAGGCGAAGAACAGGACGAGTGCGACAAGCTGACCGGCCTGTGCTTGAGCATGGCGCACGCATTGGCACTCTACGACGAGCGGCGGATCGAGCCGCCCAACGCTCAGTAGACACCTTGAGCGGTGTCTACTTCCTCCATAGACGAGTTTTACACCAACCTAAGGATGGATAATGAAGATGAACCTAATTGCACAGGAAGATCGTGCCCAGCGTATTCGCAAGGTATTAGAGCACCCATAGAATTCAGCAATGGATATTCAGCGTATGGAATCTGAACTCGCCACTCTCCAGACACAGAACGCGGAGCTGCTGGCTGATATGGAGCAGCAAAGGACAGAAGAATCCTTCCTGACCTTTGCTTGGGTTTCCATGGTTGGCGTGTGCGCCCTCCAAGTCGTCTATCTCCTACTGCGCTAGTGCTTTCGTCACTCGATCATTGAACAGCTTCATCGACTTGGCTATTTGATCTTCCATCGCCGCCACCTTCTCCTGCGGTGCATCGTTCTCGATTAAGTTGCGCTTGGCCTCCTTCAGCTTCTTCACGGCCCGCTCTGACTGGTTGCCCAACATAATGAGTTTGACGGCTGGATTCTCGGCCAGATACTCGGCCGCTTCCTGGCGCTTGCCATCGCCGATCAAACCCTTGTACTCGGCTTCGTGCATGTTGATTTCGCGCAGTGAGTTGTAGAACTTGGCCGACTCCCCCGACTTGCCCTGCGTATCGCCTACAAATCGACCGACCAGCGGCACCTTGTAAATCGGCAGATCCTCGCCGGTCGTCGTGGCGCTGACAACCTGCGAAACCTTGCCGACTTCGCGCCCTACCCCGCCAGTAACTTGACCAATCAGGTAATCGATCTGGTCAGGCGTTGGCGTGAACAGGCCGGGCTTGTAATCGGTGCCACCCGTGATGAAGTTCAGCCCCTCGGCAATAGCCTTGCTCCATGCGGTAGCCGTGTCCTTCGCCCGCGTGAAGCCCGGCGTCGGGTTCAGTTTGTTGAAGTCGTTCTGATAAATCTCCTTGCCGGTAAAGTCGCGGTTCTCAGCCAGGGCAGCAAGCGGGTCAATCACTGACGGCGTGATGGTTTGCAGGCTGAACCCGGAGTTACCGATAGGATTCAGCGCCTCGGCGAACATCGAACCGAACGCAGCTATCTTCTTCAGCGGATCTTTCCCGACACTCAAGACAAACTCAGTAGCCAGACGCCCGATGCCGGGGAAGACGTGATAGCCGAGCGGCATCGCCAGGGTCAGATACTTTCCGTCGCCAATCGGCAGGATCAAGTTCCGCTCCTTGATGAAGTCGGGCGGCTCATCATCGCCGAACCCAGCCGCAGCCAAGAGAAGCGCCTGCATCGAGCCCAGCATGATGCCGCCGTAGACAATCTTCTTGCCGGTCTTCGACAGCCGGGCGGTCTTGATGTCTCCATCCTTCATGTCGAACAAGGTGCCGGCGATGCGTGCCGTACCCTGCACCGAGGCATTGAAGAAGGCGTACAGCGAACCTACCTGTGTTGCCATCTGGCCCTTACGGTTAAAGTTGACCGTAATGTTCTTGGCCAGCGATGCAGCCTGCGCCTTGCTCATGCCCTTTTCGATTGCTGCCTTGTACGAGGCGAGGCGAACGGCGTTCTCCATTGTCTCGTTGTAGTCCGACAGCCATCCGAACAGGCCACGGGTAAGCTGCTTGGCCTTGCCTTCCTTGAACTGCTCAAGCTCGGACTTGATGGCTTCGGCCCGTGCCTCGGCATTGGCGTACTGGTCGCGGTAGCCGGTCGCCCCGCCCTCGCGCTGGAATTCCTCGAACAGACTGGCCCAGTTTGAAGATGGCTTCAAGCCGGCCCGGTGCGCCCGAATGTCCTTGTATATTCCGACCAAGGCATCCTTGGTATAGGCCATGACGCGCTTCTGTTCGCCGGCCAGCGGCGTGGACGACAGGTTCAGCAAAGCGCCCTGCGCATCGCGGATCAAGTTGATGACGCCGAACACGGGGTTGTACTGAGTGTTGATCGCCGACAGGTAACGAGTAGCCCGGCCGACCAGCGACAGCACGCGGCCCAGGTTATCCACGTCCATGTTCTTCATGGCCGTGGCCATCCGCATCGCCCGCTCGTCGCGCTCGTTGAAGATGATGTAATGGTCGTCACCATTGACGCGGGTAAGCAGCACGTTGTCGCGGTTCTTGAAGCCAGGAACAACACGCTCCGTCACGCGGTCGCCCCACTTCTGATCGATAGTCGATCCTGGCGTCTTATTGGCCAGCTTCTCGGCCTCTGACATCCGGGTAAATTCTCCCAGCTTTGCGCCGCCCTCATCGACCACCGTATAAATGGCAGTCTCTTCGACAACGCGCTCCTTCGGTGCGACATCGACCGTCCAGAAATCCTTGTTCGGATTCTCGACAGCAAGGCCCATCAGCGCATTACTGACCCGGTTCTTCTCGGCTCGAACAATGTTGCGTTCCCGCTGCATGGTCAGGTTGGCGATGATGTCGACCACGTTCTTGCCGGAACCCATCGCCCGCTTGGTAGCACTACCGCGCACGCTGAAGCCCTTGCCGGTGCCGACGTGGCCGTTATCCACATCCTCACGCTGTAATGGAACGTAATGCTTATAGGCGCCATTCCATGCGTCGATGGTCGATTGCTTCTCAAGGCCCGACTCAACCAGCACGCGCTGGCTGGCCTTGTTCATGGCCTCGACCTTTGCTGCTAGGGATTCAAAGGTGCGGCGCTGCTCGGCACCCAGCCCGGCCAGATAGGCCCGTGCCGTGGCAGTCTCGATGCCCGATCCGCCGTCCTGCATGTCCGGGTTGATCTTGGCTATCTGCTGGTTGCGCTCTTCGGCGTGGCGGTTCCACAGATATTCCTCGAAGTCGCCCATGTCGACCTTGGCATCCTGCATCTGCTTGAGCAGCGGGCGAAGCTCGAAGTCGAGGAAATCCTTGACGCCCTTCGCTGACCGGCCGTGAAACAGTTCTTCCTGAAGATAGGGGTTGAAGCTGTCCTTGATCTTCTTGCCTGCCCCCATGATGGCCTGCATCACGCGCTTGGTATCGATGTGCTTGTCTTGCAGCGCATAGATAACGTCGTCCATCTTCGAGGGTTCAGAAACGCCCCAATGATCGTCGGCTACGTTATAGCGGATTCCATTGTTACGGCTATCGGATTGGCTAACGATCATCTGATCTGACGATGATTGTGTGGCCATCGCCGTTCCGGATACGTTCGCCATAGCGATCATATCGTTGATGTTGTCGCCCATGATCGCTTCGGAAACCCGCAATACTTCCGACAATGCCGTATCGGCCGAAGCCTTCAATCCAAGGAATTTACGGATGCTTTCAACGAAAGCCGTCCAAGCGGAGCGCGACTGGTATGGAATAGATTCAAGATAGGCTTGCGCCGCCGGATCTGTCAGACCCCAAGCGATTGTTTCATGGACATCACGGAAAGCATTGTTCTCTCCATGGAACATTTTCTCTTCAAAATCGGTCAGCGTTACCTTACCTGCCTTGCTATCAGCAACGCGCTGATTGAAGTGGTTGATGACGGCATTGCTGACGACGTACATATCAGCCACGTCACTAGCCAACTTGCTACCCGTCGCTGATTTCAGGTTGCCCAGCCGGATAGCGCCCATAGTCGCAGCGTGCACCAGTTCATGAAGCACAATATTGATGCTGGCGCCGACCTTACCAGTCACGTCAGCACCATTGATCCAGACATCTACAGACGGATCGTTCTTGCCAAATTTGTACGAGGTAACACCACGCGCACCCAGCAGCGAGAGAGGAACGCTATCGCCAATGTGCGCTACTTGGAATTTCAGATTAACTCCGGCTGATTCAAGCATCTGCAAACGAGCAACGACCTTTTCGGAAATCATCCGTTCTGAAAGATTTCCCGTTGCCGCTATCCATTTCGCCACATCAATAAGAGGCTTTCCTTCAATAGCTGATTGAACGCGCAGAGCTTCGGAATCATCTGGATCAAGGTTGTCTTTTGCCATTCGTTCAGTATAGGCATTGGATACAGAAGTGTCTTTATTTATGCTCTTGTTCTCCCGCATCACGCCGACACCAATTTCCAAGGCTTGCGCCAGGGCGCTATCGTCGTTCTGCTTCAAACCAAGGATGCCGCGCACCACGCGAACGAACCAATCCCAGGCGCTCGACAGCTTGCCGCCGGTTGCTGTTGGTGCAGCAACCTTCTTCAGTTGCTCCTGAAACTTCGGATTGCTGAAAGCCTCGGCAATGAATTCATCCACATCGCTCATGCCGTACATGCCCTTGAGCTTGCCGGTCTTCTTGACGTGGTTGTATAGCGCCTTCATCTGCGCCGCAGCCATGCCCTTCCCTGATAGCGCCTTGAGCGTTGCAGCGTGCATCAGTTCGTGGAGCATGTTGCGCTCGGCCGATGCCGGGCGGAATAGGGAAACGGTATTGGTCGTCGGGTTGTAGCCGGCGGCGTACTTGTTGCCCTCGCCCGCGTTCATCTTCCAGCCTTTTCCATCGCCCACCGTGATGCTCGGGGTAATGCCGGTCTTCATCAGCAGCTTGGCCAACTGGCGATAGAACGGATTGCGCGAGGCTGAAGCGATGAACTTCAGAATCTCGGCCGCGCTCTTGCCATCGGCGGCCATGCCGTAGATGGAGGTGTCAGCCGGCGATAGCGCATCCTTGCCGGAGATGTTGTAGAGGATGTCCTGATTGTTCGGGTCGAAGTCGCCGTTGTTGCCAGGTGGCTTTATTGATATACTTGCGCCATGAAACTTGTCAAAGTTACCTGCGCCGGATGCGCCAAAACCTTTTTGCGTTCTAGCAAATGGGTTGGACGAAACGGGAGAACTTTCTGCTCCCACTCTTGCTACAGCAATAATAAGCGCATCGGCTACATCAACAGCAGTGGATACAGAGCCTTTACTGTCAGCGGAAAGGAAGTCGTTGAGCACAGACTCATTGCTGAACAAGCTCTCGGGAGAAAGATTCTTCCGTTTGAGGACGTTCATCACATCAACGGGAATAAGCTCGATAACAGACCTGACAATCTTGAGGTCATTACGAAGCGCGAGCACACCATTGAGCATTTTCCGTTGAGTTGGGACATCGAATCCGCCAAGTCCCTTAAGGCTGAAGGTCTTACTTACAAAGAGATCGGCCAAAGATTTGGCGTTACTGGCGTTGCCATCTGGTCTGCTTTCAGACATCGCGGACTTACGCGCAAATACAAGCCCCGCTCGGGATGACATTTGGAATTTAGTTGATCCATTTCCAAACCATTTCTTGAATGCTGGCGTATCTGTCTGGTTGATCTTTGAGTAGGCCATCGCCTCCCGGCCCTGAGTCTGCAATATGCTATTGATTACCTCAACAGCCCTTCCGGAAGCCTCTTTTTCAGTAATTCCATTAGAAGCAATGCGCCCGTCGGAACGCACATCGTCCCCTACGTCGTAAAGCGCAATTTCGTAATCAGCCGCGCCGCTCCTGTCTTGGTATTCGACAGGAATCTGATGATCAGATACGCGGACTGTTTTTTGCTCACCGTTGATTTCAACAGAAAAATATTTACTGTCAGATTTTCCGCTACCGCTAATTGCGGATGGTTCGATGCCAAGTTTCTCAAGGTAAGCATGAACAATCTTCGCCATATCGCCAGCTTTGTTCAGCGAAACAGATTGGCGCTCAGGCTGACCGATTTCATCTATGGCAATTTTCGTCGATAGCTCACGTTCTAGTTCGTTGTACCGACGCGATCCGCTATCCGTCAGGTCGCCGTCACCATCGAAATACTCGGCATCATTTTCTTTGTGCAGGTCGGCATAAATCTCGTCAGGCCCAAAACTGTTTGAGTAGTCATCACTTGAACCATTTGACCAGTCAGCCTCAATCTCTTCAACAAGGTCGGCGATCTTCTGCTTGTGGCTGTAGCTGTCTATCGGCCGCTCATCCTTGAACCGATTGACAAACGCATTGAAGTCTTTGATACTGACTTTGCCGCCAGCCTCGCCAACATACTGCACAGGTTCCGACGAACCCGGATTAACGGCTCTCGCAGTCCGCTCCTGTGTCTTGCTCATGCGAGCGTCAGCGTAACCCGCAGACGTGTAAGAGGTGGCGGCAACCTCTCTAGCCTTTGCCTTCAATCCAGCGATTGCCAGATTCGCCAAGTCTTCAGGCTGAACGTTCTTGACCGCCCAGGCTTTCAACTTACCGAATGGAAGTCTGCGAATAATCGCCGTCCGTAGGGCCGAGAGGAACGAACTCGCCCATCGCTTCAGGAACGGCGAGAGCTTCGCGCCTGACACATGCTGTTGTACCGCATAGGCGGCGATTTCTTCCGTCACATCACCGGCCTTGGTGTCCTTTGGAACGGCGGCTTTCGCCTCGTTCGCCCACGGCGTATTCGCTGCGGTCAGTTTCTCCAACTGTTCCATCAGTTGCGAGTACGTTTCCTCGCCAATCAATTCCTTGACCGTCGAGTGGAATCCCTCATGGGCAAGTACTCCGGCAATCTTCTCGTCGTTGAGCGCATCAAGATTGAGAACGATGTTGCCGTTGCTGAACGTCGCGCCGTCGTACTGGTTGCCTTGGTTCGAGAACGAGACAATCCCGGAGTCGATCAGCACCTTGCCTAGCTTGTCGCCAAGGATGGATTTGATTAGGCGTTCTGCTTGCTGGCGTGGTAGCGGTTCGGATTGCGTAGCACTTTTGGCTGAGTTAGAGAACAGCGTATTTTTGTTTTGTGCATGAATCTTCTTCGCAAGCAAAGCAATGGATTTCTTTCTACCCTCTTCATCGCCACGCTTGTAGGTGCGAATGTCCGTAATTCCACTTGCCTTCAGCGCATCAA
>ERZ795051.5634-NODE-5634-length-10875-cov-21.333457_pt1 | contig 10875 bp, 10 predicted proteins | sample MGYA00375135_ERZ795051 | MGnify/ENA primary metagenome ERZ795051 (study PRJEB30180, sample SAMN05720222) | activated sludge metagenome | isolation source: Anaerobic digester | place: Japan | collected 2015-05-26 ... | reverse complement strand
TTAGCTTCAATTTCCCAAATAATTAATCAGAATCTTGGAAAATTAAAAGAAGCAGAAGGGATATAATAATTTATAAATTAATTTATTTTGATTATAAACAACTTTGATTGAATATCGCTTTTCAAGCTTAAAAATTATCCACAGGCAGATTATTGACTTTTTAAATATTTATGATAAAATATATTAATGGGTTCAAAAATTGTTAAAATCAGGCAATTTTTCAAAAAACAATTTATTGAATTTTCCGTTTTTAAAACCAACACAGTTATTTTAAATTTTTTTCAAAACTCCGTCTTAATAAGACGGAGTTTTTGTTTAATTAATAATTAATAAATTAATATTATGGATAAAATTTTGCCCAAAACTAAAACTGAAACCAGTTATGATGATAAGGTTTTGGAAGTTGATTTTGAGGATCTTATTAAGATAAAAATGGATAACGGCATTGAAAAAGAAGTTAAAATTGTTAAGTCTTCTAATATTGATCCAGAAAACGGAATAATTTCTCACACTTCTCCTTTGGGAATGGTTTTAATTGGCAGAAAGATTGGCGAAAAAGTTGAATTTGAAATTGGGGATAAAAAAAGAGAAGCTCAAATTCTAGACATCAAAAAAAGGTAGTTATATCTTTAATTTCCAAGCTAAATTTACAATTTGTAATTGTAAATTAGAGCTGTTTTTTGTGTTATAATTTTTTAATGGCTGACAATCTTACTAAAATCAAAGAAAGAATTGACTATCTTAAAAAAGTTATTAACCGCGAAAGATATAATTATCATGTTTTGAATAAATCAACGATGTCTGATGAAGTTTTAGATTCTTTAAAAAAAGAATTATTTGATTTAGAACTAAAATATCCCCAGTTTTTAACTTCTGATTCCCCAACCCAAAGAATTGGCGGGGAGCCATTAAAAGCTTTTAAAAAGGTTGTTCATCAATTCCCAATGCTTTCTTTTTACGATGCTTTTTCAAGAGATGATTTACAAGACTGGTACAGTAGAGCTCAAAATTACCTTAAAAGAGAAATTAAAAGTGATTTTTATTGCGAATTAAAAATTGATGGTTTGGCAATTGAACTTATTTATGAAAACGGAATTTTGATTCAGGGTTCTACTAGAGGAGATGGCAAAATTGGAGAAGATGTAACTAGTAATATCAAAACAATTGAGGCAATTCCCTTAACTCTTTTGGAAAAAGAAGAAGTTTTAAAAAATTTAAACGAAATGAAGCTTACTGATATTGCTTCAAAATTAAAAGAGAATTTTCCAAAGACCTTGATTATTAGGGGAGAAGTGTTTTTGTCCAAAGAAGAATTTAAAAGAATCAATAAGGAGCAAATTGAAAAGGGAGAAAAGCCTTTTGCTAATCCCCGCAATATGGCTGCCGGTTCTTTAAGGCAATTAAATCCTAAAATAACAGCTTCCAGAAAATTAAATTCTTTTGAGTATGATATCGTTAGTGATTTGGGAAATATTAAACATCGTGATTTAAAGCACCACGAGGAACATTTAATTTTAAAAGCCCTTGGCTTTAAAACTAATCCCCATAATAAATTGATTTCAAATTTTGATGAAATTTTTGAATTTCGCGATTATTGGGCAAAAAATAGAGATAAACTTGATTATGAAATTGATGGCACTGTCATTATCATTGATGATAATAAAATTTTTGAAGAATTGGGGGTGGTTGGCAAAGCTCCCAGAGGGGCTATTGCTTACAAATTTTCTCCAAAAGAAGCTACAACCCAAGTAATAGATATTAAGCTTCAAGTTGGCAGAACTGGCAATATTACTCCAGTGGCAGTTTTAAAGCCCGTAGAAGTAAGCGGGGTAGTAATTACTCATTCAACTTTGCATAATTTTGATATCTTAGAAAAATTAGATGTTCGAATAGGCGACACTGTAGTTGTTTCTAGAGCAGGTGATGTTATTCCTCAAATTACCAAAGTTTTGAAAGAATTGCGAACTGGTTCAGAAAAAAAAGTTCTGCCGCCCAAATATTGCCCAGTTGATAACTCATTAGTTATTAAACAAGGTTTAATTTATAAGTGTTCTAACAAACATTGCCCAGCGAGAAATTATAGATATTTGTATCACTTTGTTTCGAAAAGCGCTTTTGACATTAAGGGTCTTGGCAAAAAAATTTTAGATAAATTTCAAGAACAAGGTTTAATCAGCGATGCTAGCGATATTTTTTCTTTAAAACAACAAGATATTGAGGTTTTGGAAAAATTTGGAGAAAAATCAGCTTCTAATTTAATTTCTGAAATTCAAAATAAAAAGAAAATAAGATTAGAAAAATTTATTTACTCTTTGGGAATTTTAAATGTTGGAGAAGAGACAGCTCGAATTTTAGCCCAATCAATTTTAAAAGATTTAAAAACTTCAAAGCCAACCGAAGTTTTTAAAATTTTAAAAAATTATTCTCCTGAAGAATTAGAAAAGATTAAAGATATTGGACCAAAAGTAGCTCAAGATATTTATAATTATTTTCACGATGATTATAATTTAAAATTTGTTGAAAAATTAGAAAAAAATGGAGTAAGTATTGAAAAACCAATTTTGGAAAAATCTCAAAAATTAGCTGGCTTATCTTTTGTGTTTACCGGGGAACTGAATTCTTTAACTAGAACCGAAGCTCAAATGAGGGTTAGAGAATTGGGCGGAAGTGTTTCTGACTCAATATCTCAAAAAACAAATTATTTGGTAGTTGGCGAAAATCCGGGTTCAAAACTCAAAAAAGCCCAAGAGCTAAATATTAAAATAATTAATGAAAACGAGTTTTTAAATCTTTTAAAATAAGTTTTATATGTTATTATTAGTTTATTAAGATTTTTAGATTATGATTTCAAAAGAAGAAGTAAAACATTTAGCAAAATTAACTCAGCTTGAATTATCAAGCGAAGAATTGGAAAAAATGGCCAAGGAATTGGATTTGATTTTAAATTACGTTGATAAGCTTAATGAAGTTGATGTTTCTGATGTTTTGCCCTTAACTGGCGGGCACAATCTTTCCAATGTTTTTAGAGAAGATGACCTTTTAGAATTTAATTTTGATAGAAATTTGCTTTTTCAAAAAGCTGAATTTGAAAATAGATTTTTAAAGGTTAAAAGAATCATTGATAAATAATTATGGAATTAGAAAATTTAACAATTAAAGAACTTCACAAGCTTTTAATCAATAGAGAAGTTTCAGCTCAAGAATTAACTAAATTTTATTTAAATAGAATTGCTGATAAAGACCAAGACATTAAAGCTTTTTTATCTTTGAATGATAAAGCGTTAGAACAAGCCCAAGAAGCTGATAAAATTTTAAAAACCGAAAAAGATTTGCCGCTTCTTTTTGCAATTCCCGTAGCTATTAAAGACAATATTTTAATAAAAGGATTGCCAGCCACTGCTGGTTCAAAAATTTTAGAAAATTATAAAGCAAGTTATGATGCCACGGTTATTATTAAGCTTAAGCAACAGCGGGTGATTTTTTTGGGGAAAACAAATTTAGATGAATTTGCTATGGGTTCCTCAACTGAAAATTCAGCGTTTTTTAAAACTAAAAATCCCAATGATTTAGAAAGAGTTCCCGGGGGATCTTCTGGAGGATCAGCAGCCAGCGTCAGCGCCAAAATGGCAAAATTCGCTTTGGGAACCGATACCGGCGGCTCAATCAGACAGCCAGCTTCTTTTTGCGGTGTAGCTGGATTAAAACCAACCTATGGTTCTGTTTCCAGATTTGGAGCAATTGCTTTAGCTTCCTCTTTAGACCAAATAGGGCCTTTAGCTAATACTATTGAAGATTTGGCTGTGGCTTTTGAAGCAATTTCTGGTCTTGATAAATTTGATGCCACAACTTCTCCTTTGGCTGATTTTAAGGGATTAAGCGAATCATTGACTGATAAACCATTAGATATTAAAAATTTAAAAATTGGAGTGCCTGTTGAATTTTTTGAAGAGGGAATAAATGACAAAGTAAAACAAGCTGTTAAAATTGCGATTTCTTGGTATGAAAAACAAGGAGCAAAAATTATTGACATCCATCTTCCTTACTCGCCCTATGGTTTGGCTACTTATTATTTAATTTTGCCAGCTGAAGTAAGCGCTAATTTGGCTCGCTACGATGGGGTGCGTTATGGTTTGAAAGTTGAAGCTCCAACTTTTCAAGAAGTTTTTTCTAAAACCAGAGGAATTGGAATTGGCACTGAGCCGCGCCGCAGAATTATGTTGGGAACTTTTGCTTTATCAGCTGGTTATTATGATGCTTATTACAATAAAGCCCAAAAAGTCAGAAGATTAATAATGGAAGATTTTCAAAAAGCTTTTGAAAAAGTTGACGTGCTTTTAACCCCAACTTCGCCTTATACTGCTTTTAAATTTAATGAAAAAATAGATCCGGTTTCAATGTATTTGTCAGATGTTTATACTGTGCCAGTTAATTTAGCCGGAATTCCAGCTGTTTCTATTAACTGTGGCTTTGAAAAAGCGGGGGATAAGAAATTGCCAATTGGACTTCAAATTATTGGAAATCATTTTCAAGAAGAAATAATTTTAAAAACAGCTTATTTATTTGACAAGTATGCCCCTAAACCAGAGTTTTAGTGAAAATTTTTCGCAGTCTTTTTTGATAGATCTTAATGATATTCTGAATTTTTTTGATTCTCCTAATTTGGTTTTTATTTTGAATATCATAAAATCAATAGCTTTTATTTTAATTATTCTTTTACTTTGCGGCATCATTTACTTATTTATTAAATTAAATGTGGTGGGAGACAAATTAACCCCTTTAAAAAAGATTTTCAAAAGAAATCCTAATGTTTCTAAAGAAAATACTAAAACTTTTCAAAGAATAAAAGAAATGGTAAAGCACAATAATTTAGATGAAGATCGTTTGGCGCTACTAGAAGCTTCTTTGCTTTTTTCTAAAGTTTTAAAAAGTTTAGGCTATGAAGGAAATTTAGCCGAGATTATTCCTAAAATAACCCTCTGGAAAACAGTAACTCCTAATGAAATTTTAATGGCTAATGATTTAAAAACCAGAATAGTTCATTTGCAAAATAGAGATTTTTCTCATTCCGAAGTTGAAAAATCTTTGGAAATTTATGAAAGAGCTTTAAAGGACTTGAAAGCAATTTAGTTTTAAATTTTTATTTTTTAAGATATAATATATTTATATGCCTAATATTTTTGAAAAAGCAATTGATAAGTTGACCCCAACTGAAGTTTTTCCAGCTTTACAAATAACTGATAAAAAAATAAGATACGCTTTATTTTCTTCTTACGATTTCAGCATCAAAAATTTTAGCGAGATTGAATTGCCTCAAGGCACTATAGTTAAAGGCGAAGTAAAAAATATTGCCAATTTAGCATCGGCTTTAAATAATTTAAAAAACTCTTTAAATTCAAAAAATAAAAAAGATTATAAAATTCAATGTTTGGTAAGCTTGCCAAGTTCGGTTTTCTTTTTAAGAACTCTAGAAATTCCAGATGTTAGTGATATTTCTTATGAGGAAGCTGTTAAGCTTAATTTGCCCCAAATTTCACCAATCGAGGTAAAGGACGCTTATTATGATTTTCAAAATTTAGGAGTTAATCAAAAAACAAAACAGCGTGAATTTTTAATAGGTATTGCTTCTAAAAATAAATTAAACGACTATTTAGAAGCCTTTAAAAGAACCAATTTCCAACCTTTGGCAATTGAGCCCGAGAGCTTAAGCATTTTAAGGGATTTTCAATATTTCTCAAGAACTGTTGAAAAAAATGCAACCAATTTAATAGTTTATTTTTCAGCTGATGGCTTAATGCTTTTGATAACCAAAGAAGGAAAACTATTATTTGATTATTATATTTATTGGAACGATATTGAAGAAGCTCAAGATGGACAAATAACCAGTAGCGACCTTCAATCTCTTTTAACCAGAGAAATAAGAAGGGTTTTAGAATTTTATTATCTTCGTAGCGGAGAAAATATTGCTTATTTTTCATTTATTTCTCCGTTTCTAAAAGAAGAATTAGCTCAATTTATCAGCACCAAACTTAATTTAAAGGAAATTAAAATTGTTTTTCCAGAATTCAATTACCCGGTTTTACAAAATAAAACAAAAGATGATTATGCTGGGTTAATCGGGATTGGAGTAAGGTCAACTTTAATTTCCAGATCTAATGATAATTATTTAAGTGTTACTTCTCAAGATACCACTGAAATTTATAAAAATTTTCAGCTCAATTCTTTTATTTCTTTGTGGGGCAAAATTATTGCCTTTACTCTACTTGGTTTAACTTGTATTTTAGCAGGAGTTTATGGGGTTCTCAGTTATGATAAAAATCAAGCAGAAGAAAGTTTGAGCAATATTTCTAATGCTTCACAAGTAGTTCAATTTCAAAACCTTCAAGAAAATGCTAAAGAATTTAATTTTCTTTTAGATCAATTAGAAAAAATTTCTCAATCAGCTAAAAGCAGTTCGGAGTATTTGGCTCCGATAATTGAAAACGCCAGTTCAAATGGAATTGTTATTAAAAGATTTAATTTTGCTAGTGGCAATAAAAATATTATTATTCAAGCAAGTGCTTCTTCTCAAAGCGCTGCCTTAAATTATAAATCCCAACTTGAGGCGAGCGGAGTTTTTGAAAAAGTTGATTTGCCATTATCTTCGTTTTCGCAAAATCCCCAAGGCGTTGATTTCAATTTAATAGCCACAATTTTGTAATTGTTTTAGTTTTATGAGAATTGATATTTTGACGCTTTTTCCAGAGGTTTTTGAAGATTATTTGGCAACTTCTATTTTAAAAAGAGCCCAAGATAAAAAATTTGTAAAAATCAAAGTTCATAATTTAAGAAACTGGGCAACTGATAAAAGAAAAACAGTAGATGATAAACCCTATGGCGGGGGAGCTGGAATGATTTTGAAAGTTGAACCAATTTACAAAGCTCTTGTTAGTTTGCAAGCCAAAAATAAAAACCAGACTCCTTTTATTATTTTAACCGACCCTAAAGGGAAAATATTTAACCAAAAGGAAGCTAAAAAACTTTCTAAAAAACAATGGCTAATTATTATTTGTGGCCATTACGAAGGAGTTGACGAACGACTAACGAAATTTATCAATCAAAAATATTCAATTGGCAACTATATCTTAACTGGCGGAGAATTGCCAGCTTTGGTAATTACTGATGCAACTACGAGACTTATTAAAGGAGTAATCAAAGAACAATCTTTAAAAGAAGAAAGTTTCGCATTTGATAATAATTTAGAATATCCCCAGTATACTCGCCCTGAAGTTTTTTATCCGAAAAAATTTTCCAAAGGCTTAAAAGTTCCCAAAGTTTTGTTATCTGGCAATCACCAAAAAATTGAAATTTGGCGCAAAAGACACAGCAAAAAACTTGAATAATTGATTTATTTGTTTAATAATTAATTAATTAAAATTAAATTAAAATTATGAGTAGCTTTAGAGATTTTTTATTAGATAATATTTTTAAATTAGCAGGAGGAAGCGATCTTAACGCTTTTTTAAGTTGGGTTGTAAATTTTATGATTTTTAGATTAATTTTAGTTGCTGGTTTGGTTGGTTTTAGTATTTATCAGCTTACCTTGCTATTTTTGAAAAAAGAAAAAATTATTAAAAATAAAACTTTATTAATAGTTACCTATATTGTTGAGTTTTTGGTTGCTGTTGGCTTATTCTATTTAGTTTCTTTGGAATTTTTCAATCAATTGATACTTTTGGTAATTTTAATAGTTAATCTAAGATTAATGATTAAAAAAATTACTCAAAAGAAAAAGTTTTCAATTAAAAATAATGGCTGGCTTACAGAATTCATTATAGTTTTAATTTCTCTACTTGCTTTTTATATTGGCTGGTCAATGTATGCTCCCCTTAATCCATTTCAGCCATATTAATTTTCGATTTTAATGTCCGAGCTTGTTTTTGAAAAATCTTATTATTTAGGTTTGGCAAAACTTTCAATTTACACTGATAAATTGGTTTTTAAAACTTTTTTAATAAGCGAAATTACAATTCCTTTAAATCAAATAGCTTCAATTACTTCTGGCGCTTTTTATGAGCCGCAAATTACCATTGAGACAACTGGCGGAGAAAAAATAGCTTTGCCGGCTTTTTTTAATAAAAAATCTTTGAAATCTGAAATAGAAAAAGCTCTTGAAAAAAGTAAAGAGCATTAGCTACTAATGAAGCTTGTTTTTTAGAAATTTTTTGTTAAAATAAATTCAGTTGAAAATGATGGTCGAAAGTAATTAAAGAAAAAAAATATGGCTGAAAATCCAAGTTATCAAGAATTTCTTGAATACGTCGTAAAAAATATTGTAGCTTATCCTGATCAAGTTAAAATTGACAGGAAAGTTGATGAAATGGGAGTTCTTTTAACATTAAAAGTTGCTCCTGAAGACGTTGGCAAAATAATCGGTAGAAGAGGAGCCACAGCAAGAGCTTTGCGTTCTCTTTTAAGGATTGTTGGAATGAAAACCAATGCCAGAGTCAATCTAAAAATAGAAGAACCAGAGGGAGCAAGAACTCCTGCTTCTAATTCTTCAAATCCTTCAACTTCAGCGATTGATGAAGTAATGGAGGGTTTAAATGAAGAGAAATAATAGTTCTTTGAAAACTATAGTTCTTTAACACAACAATACAAAAATTCCCGCTTTCGCGGGAATTTTTGTATTGTTAGATAATTGCAATTATAAATCCGTATGATTAATCGTATGGAAAATTGTATGGAAAATATTTCAAGTTTAAAATTCACCTTGTGGAATAGAGCGCAATTCTACAGGGTTTCACTTTGATATTTAAATTTTACATTTAAATACTGCTTTTGAAACTAAACTTTAAATAGCAATAATGGTTTAAGTTGAAATTACCAAAGACACAGAAAATTGAACCTTTTAATTCTTGACTTAATTGAAATTTGTTTTTATAATGATTATAGGTATTATTATTGGTAAAATAAGAATTTGAGTTTTAAATCAAAAAAGATTGAAAAAAAGTGTAATAAATTAAGAAGTTAGACGTCATTACTTGGTGATAGCAAAAATAATAATAAATTTGTAAAAAATTTTTAGAAATAAAGAAACTTAAAAAAAGAAATTTCAAGAAAAATCGCTAATAAAGAAACTGATAAGTTAAAACTGAAATTAAGATGCTTTGTTGTTCGATATTGAAAGATAATTGTTTTCATTATCTTTCAATATGGAACAAGAAAGGTCAGACTTGTTCCAATCCCTTATAAGGGATTACCTTGAAATCCTGAGTTTTAAGAAACATTGTTAAGAGGTCGATAGCTAAGACACTTAGCTAAATGTTTTGGAAAACTCGCTAAAGGCTTTTAAGGTAATTGCAAATTAATTAATTGAAAAACAAAAATGAAAACGAATTTAAAAAGAATTTTTGCAGCTTCCTTAACAGTTTTAGTTGTGATGGGAATGGTTGGACCAGCTTCAGCTGCTACAATTGAAGAGCAGATTGCCCAATTGCAAGCCCAGCTTCAAGCTTTAATGGCGCAGTTGTCAGGTCAACAATCTCAACCAGCTTTAGTGTTAACTAAGGATCTTCGATATGGAATGACAGATCCTGAAGTTTCAATCTTGCAGCAAGGTTTAGCAAGAGATCCTCAGGTTTATCCAGAAGGATTAGTAACAGGTTACTTTGGAACTTTAACCAGAGCTGCGGTTGTTAGATTTCAAGAGAAATATGCTTCTGAAGTTTTAACTCCACTTGGATTAACAAGCGGAACTGGATTTGTTGGAGCAGCTACCAGAGCTAAATTCAATGCTTTGTATGGAACTCCAGTTGTTCCATCAGTTACTCCATCAGTTTCTCCAACAGCAACTCCAACCCCATCAGTTACACCAGCTGAAGGCTCAATTTCAATTAACTTGTATGGAACTCCAGCTAATGGAACCCAAGTTAGAGCTTCACAAACTGATGTAGCTATTATGGCATTTGAAACCAGGGCTTATTCCTCTAATATGACTATTCAAAGAGTTAATGTTGATTTTAGCTTTAGACCATGGCTTTACTTAAGAGATGTAAGCTTGTGGGATGGTTCAACCTTAGTTGGAAGAATCAATGTTTCTTCATCAAATGTTGAAGAAATAACAGTTGGAAGCGATTATAGAGTTGTTTTCTCAGGAATTAATGTTTCAGTTCCAAAAGATGCAACTAAAGTTTTAACTGTTAAAGTTTCAACATTAGGCTCTCCATTAACAGGAACTTGGACTGGAGTTAGTGGAGAAAAAGTTGAGCTTAAAGCTCAAGCAGTTAGAGCTATTGATACAGCTGGATTAAATCAGTATGCTCCTGCAGACAGTAATGTTGTATTTAGAACATTTGATTTTAAAGACAATGACGTTGTTGAAATCGATGTTTTAGCTAATTCTAATTCACCAGTTGAAAGAGTTGTAAGAGTTTCTTCAACTTCTCCAACTTATGGTGTTTCAGCATTAGTATTTGATTTAATGGCAAGAGCAGGAGATGCTAGATTAATGCATATTACTGTTGATCTTACTGGTAATGTAGCTCTTAATGGACTTGTTAATAATGTTTATCTTTATTATGGAGGAAACGTTATTGCCAGCGCTCCAGTTACTACAACTAGCTTAACAGACACCGTTGATTTAGTTCTTACTCCATCTTCTTATGTTACTTTGCCTGCTGATCAAAGAGCAAGCTTTGAATTGAAAGTTGATATGCCAACTAATCCTACACAAGGAGCCGCAGTAGTTCTTAGCGTAGATACAGTTTATGCTGAAAATTCAGCTACTTATGCTACTGTTAACAAAACAGCTAATTTTGCTGGTAAACCAATTTATGCTTACATTAATTACCCAACTTTAGCTTTAGTTGGTTCAAATCCTGTTCCAACTCTTGATCC
>ERZ795051.5630-NODE-5630-length-10882-cov-16.153505_pt1 | contig 10882 bp, 10 predicted proteins | sample MGYA00375135_ERZ795051 | MGnify/ENA primary metagenome ERZ795051 (study PRJEB30180, sample SAMN05720222) | activated sludge metagenome | isolation source: Anaerobic digester | place: Japan | collected 2015-05-26 ... | reverse complement strand
CAAATCGTGATTTACAAATTTCATCAAGTACGGCATTTACCATTACATTGACATCGTTAGAATCAACACATTGAAGTATACTTTGGATTCTGTTATCTAAAATTGTCTCTGCGTGCTTTTTCATCCTTCTACTTGCTCTCTGAGAGATCTCGCCAGTTTCGTAAAGGTGTATCCTATGTTTTTCTATCTGCTGATACAACTCATCTATACCCCTACCAGAAGTTGCTACACTCATAACTATCGGCTTCTGAACCTCTGAGAAATTCAATACGGTCTCCAAGTTCATCTTTAAAAGTTCTGCACCATCCATATCAGCCTTATTTACGACAAAAACATCAGCAATCTCCATGATACCCGCTTTCATAAGCTGTATCTCGTCGCCAGAACTTGGGGAAAGTACCAAAACTACTGTATCTGCCACGTAGGCGATGTCTACTTCACTCTGCCCTGCACCAACTGTCTCGATGATGATATAATCGAAACCGTACAATTTGTATAACATGATAACGCCAAACACCGAATCGTTCAATCCGCCAACGTTACCTCGACTTCCCATGCTTCTGATAAATACACCATCATCAGAGAAATGCCTTTTCATGCGTATTCTATCGCCAAGTAACGCTCCACCGGTGAACGGACTCGACGGATCAACTGCAATGATTCCCACCCTTTTTCCTTCTCTTCGCAGTATAGAAACATATGCATCCGTCAAAGTACTTTTGCCCGCCCCAGGACTGCCAGTTACACCAACGATGTGGCTTTTCGATTGTGCCAATATTTCCTGGAGTTCTCCTTGGAGATAGAATATCAACTCAGGATCATTCTCAAAGAGACTGATCGCTTTAGCGAGTGCTATCTGATCCCCTTTTCTTAGTCTCTCTAGCAGACCATCAAGCTGTGCAGATTTTTGACTTGATACTAACCTATCCGATTTATCCGATTCCATGCTCACCTGAATCACTCACTTACCTTTTGTCCAACAATCTCTTCCACCTTACTAACAATATCAGATATTGGAGTACCTGGGCCGAAGACTGCTGCAATCCCCATTTTCATCAACTGTTCGCCATCATCTGCAGGAATGATTCCACCGACAAAGATTGGAACGTGGAATTGGTGTTGATCCATCAGTTCTAAGATCCTTTTACAAACGCTCATATGCGCACCCGAGAGGATAGATAAACCAATCATATCAACATCTTCTTGCATGGCAGCTCTTACTATCTCTTCCGGCGTCTGCCTCAATCCTGTGTAAATGACCTCCATGCCCGCATCTCTAAGACCACGTGCCACAACTTTTGCACCTCTGTCGTGACCATCAAGACCTGGTTTTGCGATAAGTACTCTAATCTTTCTGCTCCCCATCAAAAATCACCTCTCAACATATCGATTGATGTATTTTCTTCTCACTGTTTACTTGTGTACTATTTATTTTATCACCGCAGCTTTCAATTTCAAACAGTTCCTAATAGTACCAAATATCAGAACCTATTAACAATCGTAAATAAACAAGACATATCTTGAGTATCTGCTTTGACATATTGATTATCCTGTCCATTCTCGCATATTCCTTGACTGTCGTGTGAAAAAACAGAAGGTAGTAAAATGATTACCACCTTCTGTTTTTGTAATTAATAATCTGAGTAATGAGTTACATATTATTCGTAGTTATTCGTAATTATTCAATCTCATTCATTCACTCAAAACATTGAAAATTACTCGAGTTCTACAAGAACATCGCCAGTATCGACCGTTTCTCCTTCTTTGACCTTTATGCTCTTTACGATACCAGGTTTATCTGAAACAATATCGTTCTCCATCTTCATTGCTTCCAAAATGAGGAGTTTCTGACCATATTCGACTTTTTGTCCTGTACTAACCAAGATTTTCAGTATGACGCCAGACATTGGAGCAACTATCTTTGCACTGGCTGAGCTACTTGATACTGATGGTTGTTCCACAGGTTTTACATTCTCTTCTTTTACTTGCTGTACCGGTTCTTGCCTTGTCACGGGGGCTGGAGCGCTTACTGGAGCAACTGGCGTTTCTGACTGTTTTTGTTGTACTTGAACAGATGAACCACCCACTTCTTCGACTTCTACAACGTACTCTTTACCGTTAACTCTAACTGTGAATTTTCTTACCATCTATTTCCACCTCTCCATCCATGATTTCTCCATTCGACCCAATCTCTTTGCCCCTTGGTGCTATTAGTGCTACGAGCGTTACCTTTTCTGTATATTGATCTTATTGTTACATCATCACCCATGACAGTGTAAATTGCGGCAAATACAGCAGCTATTTCTTCTTCAGATGCATAAAGTTCAACGTTACCATTTTGCTGTGCTGTACTCTCCGTCAGCTCAGATGGTAACTTCTCTTGCCCAGAAGAAGGTGTCCTTATCTTTCTGTTACTTCCGGACGAAAAAAGTGCCATGAGTCTGAATATGGAATACAATATCACAAATATTACAAGTACTGTCGTTATACCTACTATGAAAACAACAATCTCATTTGGTTCGTTCATCATCTCACCTCAAATTGTCTACAAAATGTATTGATTGTAGGTTAGAGACTATTTGCAATAAGTTATAGTGGTATATTACCGTGCTTTTTCTTTGGACGTGCTTCGACTTTGGTTTCCGAATATTCTAATGCCTTCTCTATCCAATTCCTTGTCTCTCTCGGGTCGATCACGGCATCCACGTAACCTCTGGAGGCCGCTACGTAAGGATTTGCAAAAGCTTCTCTGTATTCTTCTATCTTCTGTTTTCTCGTTTCTTCAGGATTTTGTGAGCTATCTATTTCTTTCTTAAATATTATGTTCGCCGCTCCATCTGGCCCCATAACTGCAATTTCGGCGGTTGGCCAAGCAGCAACAAAATCTGCTCCAAGGTGTTTACTTCCCATAGCAATATATGCACCACCGTATGCCTTCCTCAAAATGATGGTGATTTTCGATACAGTTGCCTCACTGTAAGCATAGAGCAATTTGGCACCATGTCTGATGATTCCACCATGTTCTTGCTTTACTCCCGGCAGGTATCCGGGTGTATCGACGAATGTAATGATTGGTATATTGAATGCATCCAAAAATCTTATGAACCTCGCTGCTTTGTCCGATGAGTCTATATCGAGTACACCTGCCAAGACGTTCGGTTGATTTGCAATGATCCCAACGGACCTACCATTTATTCTCGCAAATCCCGTTACAATGTTCGTTGCAAAGTGTTCGTGCACTTCGAAAAACGTACCATCGTCAACAACTCTTTTGATAACTTCTTTTACATCGAATCCTTTTTTTGAATCAACTGGCACTATGGTATGTATATCCTCAATAGCTGGTGCGCTAAAAGATTCCTCACAAGCGGGCTCTTCCATGTTGTTTTCTGGAATGTAGGAAAGAAGTTTCTTTACTATCTCCATTGCGTGTCTATCATCCGTTGCCAAAAATTGAGCATTCCCACTCTTTGAATTGTGTACGTATGCACCACCTAAATCCTCTTTAGATATATCCTCACGAGTAACCGCTTTTACAACATCTGGGCCCGTGATAAACATCTGTGCAGTTTTATCTACCATTACGACAAAATCTGTTATTGCTGGAGAATAAACAGCGCCACCAGCACATGGACCTGCGATCACAGTGATCTGAGGTATAACCCCTGAAGCAATAGTGTTTCTGAAGAAAATTTCACCATAACCATAGAGGGAATCTACACCTTCTTGGATTCTTGCACCGCCAGAGTCGTTTATACCAATAAGAGGTATCCCCATCTTCAATGCCAAATCCATAACTTTCATGATCTTCTTTGCATGCATCTCGCCGAGTGATCCACCTCTAACTGTAAAATCCTGGGAAAATGCAGCAACGGGTCTGCCATTGACTTTCCCTATACCCGTGACAACACCATCTGCTGGAAGCTCCATTTTATCCAAACCAAACGCCGTATTTCTGTGTTCGACGAACTTGTCGACTTCCTCAAAAGTACCGGGGTCGAACAAGAGTTCCAATCTTTCCCTTGCAGTCAATTTCCCTTCACTGTGTTGCTTTTCGATTTTATCCTGTCCACCGCCAAGTTCTATCTTCTTTTCTAGTTCGTGCAACCTTTGTATCAACTCATCCATCTATTTCACTCCCCTCACTATTTTGTTGGTTTATCAACAGCATCATACAAATATCTTTGAATATCTTCAATGGCCGCCTTCCACAAGTTCTACAAGCACGCCACCAGTCGTTTTTGGATGTAGGAAAAGCACCCTTGTGTTTCCAGCACCGATCTTTGGTTCTTCAGATAACGGCTGGATACCATTTTCTCTAGCCAGTTTGACAGCCTTATTGATTTCTGATACGTTGAATGCAATATGATGTATACCTTCTCCCTTTTTCTCTAAAAACCCTGAGACTTCTGAATTATCATTCATCGGTTCAAGCAGTTCGATACGAGTATCACCAACTTTTATAAGATACACCCTTAGCCCCCTATCTGGTAGTTCTTCAATTTCTGAAACTTGCAAGCCAAGGAAAGTTTCATAAAATTTCAATCTTTCTTGAGCACTCTTCACCGCTATACCAATATGGTCGATCTTATTTGTATGCACAAAACCAGCCCCCTTTTCATCTCTCATCCATATATGAAGATATCAGGCACGGTATTAGACGCAATCATTATCAACTCAATAATAAAACAAACTACATGTACGCCGCTTATCGTACGTACTACATTTATTCTATTCTCTAAAAGTACAGTGTCAAATCCAACCAAGTACTTTTGCAGTTCTTCTCATAAAGCTTTCAAGCGCTTTCTTACCAACTTCAGTCTTTCCATAAATTTCCATAAACTCACTACTGCTACAGCGTATCACCTTTGAATTTTCCAAAGCAGTGCAAGTTTCAGTATAATTTTCTCCCACGAGTGATTCCAAACCAAAGACCTCAGGGCCTCCACCATCTACAACAAATTCATAAAGACCCAGTCGGATCTTTACTTTTCCAGATTTCAATATGTACACGTATTCTCCCTTTTCACCATCTTTTGTAATATCTTGACCTGGTTCAAATTCCATCGTTTCCACGCAATTCCACCTCTAATATCTTTGCTATCTTTTCATATCTTCTCCAGATGATATTACCTTCATCTTTGTATATACCTTGCAACGTTTTAATTGCCTCATAACAATACTCTGGCATATCTGAATAGCATAAGAGGACCTTCTTCAAGAATGATTTCGCAATGTATCTATCGTTAAGCACTATGTATACTTTTGCCGCTGTCTCTATTAAAAGTCTTGCGCCTTCCTCTTCGAGTGGAAATTTCTCAATGAACTTCCTAACTAAATTCACCTTCGTCAATATCTTCTCATCATCAAGCCCCTCTATAAGATTTAACGCCTCTTTTTTGTCATCGGGTAATTCACCTGCAGATAAAGTTAGAAGTGCTTCAACTTGTTGAAGATATTCGTCTATATCGGTACCCCCAAAATTGAAGTCATCAAGCACTATTCTATTTAAGTCAATTGAAGATTCAGTTATTACCTTTCTCAGCGAGACTATTTTCTTGATGATTTCGAAATATTCGTCCTCCCAATTAGTTTCAACGATCTCTGTTTCCTCAGTTGAAACCACATTCTCTTGAATAGGTTCTTCAAGCAGATACTCAAGCAGTGCAACATAATCACCTGAAACAAGGTCATGATATGTCTTATTCCTTGTCTCGCGGACTGTACCGGAAACTATTTTAAATAGACTCTTTGGCACCTCACCAGATCTAAAGATAACACCTTCAACTTTCATACAAACACCTCTGCAAGTACCTCAACATTAAAAGGATAAGACTGGTAGATCAATTGCGTTTTACCTTCAACTTCGGTTTCTTTTTACTCTCATCCTTTTCTTCAGAAACGAGCTTAAAATCGTCGTGAATTGTATTGACTCTTGCAAGCTCCTTTTTCGATTCTTCCTCTGCTTTGTTATCTACTCTTCTAAGATTGAGTAAATACGATACAGCAAGTTCGTAAGTTCTCATCATCATATCGCTGAACATTTCGTATGTCTCTTTCTTGAACTCGAGTACTGGGTCTTTTTGACCGTAACTTCTTAGCCTAACAGACTCTTTAACATGTTCAACTTCATCTAAGTATTCACGCCAATTTTCGTCTATTACCCTCAAAACTATGAATTTTGCAATACGTTCGAAATCTTCTTGGAACTCTTCTTTTTTCATCTCGTATGCTGTGTTTATCTGGTTTACCAAATCCTTTTTCAAACTTTCCTTATCATCGATATTCTCGTTTATCTTCACATAATCCTTCACAATTGCTAGAGAATCCCTTAGACCTTCCTTATTCCACTCAATTTCAGAACAGAATTCGTCCAAACGCGATTGTACGAAATTATCGATTGCCTCTTCGATAAAGTTATCAACGTCATGTTCAAGTATGTAATCTCTGTATCCGTAAATTGCCTTCCTTTGGATATCGAGTACGCTATCGAGTTCTAGCAAAAATTTACGTGCCGAGAAGTTTAAACCCTCAACCTTCTTTTGAACCTGTTCAATTAATTTTGTCAAGAGTGGGTGATATATCGGTTGACCAGGTTCGATCTTCACCATATCCATGACCTTTTGTATTCGATCACCGCCGAATATTCTCATGAGGTCATCTTCCACGGAAAGATAGAAAATCGACTCTCCAGGATCACCTTGCCTCCCGGATCTTCCGCGCAATTGGTTATCGATTCTTCTGCTTTCATGTCTTTCTGTACCAATCACAAGCAGACCGCCAAGTTCTTTCACACCGGGTCCGAGCTTTATATCCGTACCTCTACCTGCCATATTTGTAGCGATTGTAACCATACCCTTTTGCCCTGCTTGAGCTATGATCTCCGCCTCTTTTTCGTGGTGCTTGGCATTGAGCACTTGGTGAGGTATCTTCTCACGTCTAAGCATCTCGCTTAATTTCTCACTCTTTTCGATGGATGTCGTTCCAACAAGAATAGGCTGACCCTTTTCATACCGTGCTTTGATTTCCGCAACAATAGCCTTATATTTCTCTTCAACATTTCTGTAGACCAGATCATCTCTATCAATTCTTATCATTGTCTTGTGCGTTGGAATTACGACAACTTCCATATCGTATATGGCTCTGAATTCTTGTTCCTCCGTCTTTGCCGTACCCGTCATACCAGCGAGTTTTTCGTACATTCTGAAATAATTCTGATAAGTTATCGTTGCATATGTGATGCTCTCTTCTTTTATAGGGACGCCTTCTTTTGCTTCTATGGCTTGATGCAACCCACCACTGTATCTACGACCTGGTAGTACACGACCAGTAAATTCATCAACTATGAGCACTTGACCGTTGTAAACCATATAATCCACATCTTTCTTGAATAGATGTATTGCTTTTAACGAGTTGGTTATATGGTATATCGTATTTACATTCGCCGGATCATAAAGGTTATCAACACCAAGTAATTTCTCTAAATGCTCTATTCCTTCGTCTGTCAGTACGACTGTCCTGTGCTCCTCATCTACTTTGAAGTGTTTGTCCCTCTCCAATCTCTTGGAGAGTTGGAAGAACTGTTTGTAAACGCCTGCATTATTCTTCGAAGGACCGCTTATAATCAACGGGGTTCTCGCCTCATCTATCAAAATACTATCGACCTCATCGACGATTGCATAAAAATGGCCGTTCTGTACTTTATCTTCAAGAGATATGACGAGATTGTCTCTCAGATAGTCGAAGCCAAACTCTGAATTTGTACCGTATGTAACATCGCAACGATACGCTTCCTTCTTGTCCACTTCCTTCAAATCTACCTCAAAGGCCTCAACAGCTCTTTGCACCTTTGCTTCATCTGGCAGGAACTCGCCAGCGAAATCTTCTGGCCAAACGCAATAGTTTTCTTCTAGTCCCCGCTGGGCATCTTCAGGGTTCTTCCAAACAACCTCGTACGCCTTACCACTTGTGTTTATGATCCCAACCCTAAGGCCTAGTGATAGATAAATAGGCCCCATCCACATCGCATCTCTCTTTGCAAGGTAATCGTTCACCGTAACCATGTGGATATTTCGATTCATAAGCGAGTTTAAGACGACCGGTAAAGTTGCGACCAATGTCTTACCTTCTCCAGTTCTCATCTCAGCTATCTTGCCCTGATGGAGAATCATCCCACCAACAAGTTGAACATCGAAAGGTCTCATACCAATTGTCCTTCTCGCAACCTCACGCACATATGCAAAGACTGGCACAAGATGTTCATCAAGCTCACCAACATCACTGACTTTGGCTTTTGCTTCTTCAATGTACTTTCTCATTTCAGCAAAAGGCATATTTCTTACATCGTCTTCAAGAGCATTTATCTTCTCGACTAATTTTCTTGCCCTTCTAATCAATATCTCATTTCTGTCAAACATCTTCTTCAAATTCAACGCCATGAGTTACTTCCTCCTTTATGGTTTTACTAACAAAAAACATTGAGGACCTGCGTGGCCTCCTCCTATGTATATTTTATCACAAAATCAAGTTGCATCATATATCCATATTCGCCCGCAAGGCAATCAAAACATGCAGTATTTACATCTTGTTAGAGCTTGCAACAACATTTCCACTCATTTCAAGAAAAAAGGTCATCCGTATGGATGACCTAGGTTAACGTGTGAAACGGAAAAATCAAAAATCTATGCCTTCGAGGAGCATACTATTGAGTTCATTCAAAATCTCGTGTGGTGCGATCAATTCTCCACCAACTCTGCTAAGCAATTTTATCTTTGTTCCTCTTTTTACAAGCTTTGAGACCTCGCTTGCATATTGACCTAAATTCATCTCTGCTACCAAAACATTTTGTACAGTTGATAATCTCTTCCTCATCTTATCTATAGGTATCGGCCATATCGTTATAGGTCTGATCAATCCTATCTTTATTCCATCTTCTCTCGCCATCAACACAGCTTCCTTTGCAGATCTTGCCACTGAGCCATATGCAATGATGATACTTTCCGCATCTTCCGTCATGAACTCTTCTACTTCGCTGATCTTATCTATATGGAGTTTTATCTTATTTACCAGTCTTCTAATCAACTTCTCTGCAGTTTCAGTTGTTGCCATCGGGAATCCAGATTCATCGTGCACAAGGCCGGAAACGTGGAATTTTGCCTTTCCCATTTCAACAAGTGACGGTGGAAGGTTTCCAGCATATTCGGTTTCTGAAAATGGAACAAATATCTCTTCATCTTCGAGCTCCTTTGAACTCATACGTTCTATTATTTCTATCTCATTATCTGGCGGCAAATAGAAATTTTCATGCATGTGTGCTAACACCTCATCCATCAGAAGGATCACAGGTGTTCTGTACTCCTCTGCAAGGTTGAATGCCTTTATCGTGTATCTGTAAACCTCTTCAACTGTGGATGGATACAGCACGATAATCGCATGGTCGCCGTGCGTGCCCCACCTTGTTTGCATGATATCACCTTGCGCAGGTTTAGTTGGCATACCTGTTGATGGGCCACTTCTCATGGCATTGACAAATACCGTTGGCGTTTCAGTCATGATAGCGTAACCAATGGCTTCTTGCATCAAGCTAAAACCTGGACCGCTCGTAGCGGTCATCGACTTAACTCCAGCTAACGACGCGCCAATTATCGAAGCTGCACTTGCTATTTCATCTTCCATTTGAATGAAAACACCACCAACTTTTGGCAACTCCCGAGCCATTGTCTCGGCTATTTCTGAAGATGGAGTGATTGGATAACCACCATAGAACCTGCAACCTGCTCTTATTGCACCGTATGCACATGCTTCGTTACCTTGCCAAAATACCATTCTCGGATTCTTAGGCATTTTCAACACCCGCTTTTTCTTGTTTTTCAGTACCTTCAGGTTTTACCTCAACAATATTTATCGCAAAATCAGGGCACAAATTCTCGCAAACTAAACAACCTGTACATGTACTGTGATCTGGCACAACGGGCTCACCGAGCTCACCACCAACTATCGTTTTCGTAGGACATACATTGAAACATATTCCGCATGACTTGCACCAATCGTACTTTATTTCTACTCTATACTGCTTTCTAGCCACGAGGATTTACCCCCTTTGACGTTTTTTGAAGTTCTATCGAATTCTTTCTCATAAATTGCAATCGAACTACTTCAATATCGACAAGAATGTACCTGCTGCAACCGCTGTACCTATAACACCTGCTACGTTTGGTGACATCGCATGCATGAGTATGAAATTCGTTGGATCTTCCTCTTGAGCCAATTTCTGAGCAACCCTTGCAGAATCAGGCACTGCTGAAACCCCTGCTGCACCGATTAAAGGATTTATCTTTTCTTTCAAAAATAAATTCATAAACTTTGCAAAGAGTATACCAAAAGCCAGACAAGTCACAAAAGCAAATGCACCCATTCCAAATACCATGAGTGACTTTGGACTCAAGAATACATCAGCATGAGCAGATACACCAACGGAAAGGCAAAGCAAGATGGTCGTCGTATCGAGTATATACTTACTGGAAGCTTCAACCAACCTCTTAACATTTCCAACTTCTCTAAGCAAATTCCCAAACATCAGTGGACCTATAAGTATCAACGACTGAGGTACTATCAAAGCTGTAACGAGCGTCGTAACAACCGAGAAAGCAATTTTTTCGGTCTTAGACACCTTTCTCGGTGGTTTCATCCTTATCAATCTCTCATTCTTCGTTGTAAGCAACTTAGATACGGGAGGTTGCAAAATTGGTATCAATGCTATGTAAGAATAAGCTGATATTGCTATTATCGAAAGCAAATCAGGAGAAAACTTAGTTGCAAGATAAATCGATGTTGGACCGTCTGCACCACCGATTATGCCAATTGCTGCTGCTTGAGGGAACGT
>ERZ795051.5624-NODE-5624-length-10890-cov-49.089617_pt1 | contig 10890 bp, 11 predicted proteins | sample MGYA00375135_ERZ795051 | MGnify/ENA primary metagenome ERZ795051 (study PRJEB30180, sample SAMN05720222) | activated sludge metagenome | isolation source: Anaerobic digester | place: Japan | collected 2015-05-26 ... | reverse complement strand
TAGGAGTTTTGATTCATAAATAAATTACATAAGTGTTCGGACTTACTGTTACACTCCAGACGCCCCTATAATAACCTGGACTCGTGCGATACCGTACACGCCACAATTGATAATCCCAAAATTCAGGGTAATCATCCAAACTAACCCAGTATATTTCGTGTTTTTCATCTTTCCAAACGTACGGAAGCTTTGCCAATACTGCCTCATCCTCGCATAATTCAAACGGGTCTCCAGGAATAGTCCACCCAATTTCATCTTCCCCTATATCTGTACGGACGCCCAATTCATAATGCACAGACGTTTCATTCCAGCCGGCGACGATTGCAGCTGCCTTTAATACCGCAAATAATCCATAATTATAAGTGTTTTCACCATCATGAATTTCCAAATATACAGGATTAGACAAGCCGCCAACGCCAGACGGCGTCAAGCGTGCATTAACCGGAAACATTGGTGCATCTATAATTAATTTCTCCGAAGCGGTCGGCGTATTATAATTATTGGGTCTGCCTAATCCTCTGGCATTATAATTATCCCGTGTATTTAAAGCCGCTGTTATGCCGCTCGTCAGAATCGACAGAGCATCAAATGCCGCCTCCTTGCTTCCCGGCTCTGAGCTACTTCCGGTAACGGTCAACAAGATATCAAATTTCCGGCTTGTCTGCTCGGTATCCAAAGCCGAATCATTAAAGTCGAGAATATAATAGACGCCGTTGTCTTCCAAATCTTCCATTAGCACAGACTCGGCTTTGATTTTCCAAAGCGGTTCATAGTTTGGATTGTCGTACGGCCAATTTTGGCCGGCAAAATAATCCTCAATAGAGTGCCCTACTGGAAAATTGGCATCATATAAAGTCGGCGCTGTTATCCAATCGTTTTCAATAACCGGAGGATTTTCGTCGTAACCGTACCAATCTATCAGTTTGTAATCTGCCTTTTCTATTGTCCGAGTCCAGATGGCATCCGGATATTTCGACCAATCATAAACAGCAGCAAATTCAATTTGATTCAAATTCCAACTGAAATGTACAATGCTATTTGTTTCGTAGAATTCTGCACACGGTAATTCTTCGGTCGGAAAATAACACTCGAAGTGCCAATTATCCCAATCGCAGATTGACCGAAAACGCAAATATTCAACCTTATCGTTTTCAAATTTTACGGGCACAAATAGATATTCGGTTTTGCCCTTCTCCGGCGGGTCTATCAAGTTACCCGGTATTCCCACCTTTGTTAACGAATAGTGCCATTCTTCGGAATCACGCATCAAAGTTACCCGTATCAGCAACGTAATCGCATCGCTGGAGCAGTAGAACGGATTGTCTACAACCAGTGCTGTTTCGGCATAATAGCAGGTCGCAGAGCGGCTGTATTTTTTTGTGCTGTAACTATAATATATGTTGAAATAAACACCAATAGTGCTCCATCTGCCGCTTGACAAGCCCGACCATGAAGAGACATCGTCATTCCAGTAAGTATTATATAAATCAATAAACTCGTCCAGCAATTCATACGGCGTATCATAATATCCATTTGGACACAGCGTGGGACGATTCCATGCGCCGTATACTTCAATATCTTCCAGTTTTCGATATACTAGTTTGGATAAGACTTTATAACTATGATTCAGGATTTTGTAGATTCGCTGATTATAAACTGCCGCATCATTTATCGTATAATCCGGCCCGTGATTGGCTTCTAAATCCTCGCCGGCGTACTGCGTCCCTGACGGTGCGGTCATCCGGATATGCCCGAACATTACGACCGGCGTCTCTGAATACGGCATTATACCGGTATAATTTTCACAGGTTGGGTCGCCTTCGGTACTGCTCCGCATTTTGTTCTGCCGTACATAACCTAACGAATACTTCCAAGTCCGCCGCCAAACACCATGCGGCATCGGCAGGCATTCATTGATGTATTCTTTGTCTTTCGGATTTTGTGCTTTGTTGACGGCTTTGATATCCAAAATGCGTTTCGGCAAATAGGGATATTGGTCGTCATAATACCAATCGTAATAATCCGAGCCAAGCAGTTTTAGTATAAGCTCAAAGGCACTGCCGTTTTCGCCCCAGCATTCATCATTCATCGGCGGATAAGCCGGCTGGGCCGCATCGTATTTTGGATTAAACGCCGCAAGCCCGTATTCTGAAAAACCTGCGCCGTATGTATAAGTACTGGTAGACCCTTCGCCGCTGGTTGTTCCTTTTAATTGATATTCCAGCGATGTACTCATATATTCAGCGGCGTGCAGCTTCAGCCAATTGGTTTTATAGGTATTATCCGCCGGCCAGCACCATTGATATTCTTCACAGGCCAATTCAATCATATTCTGCAGAGCGGCCGAATATTTATAGTTAACTCGGTTCGGCTTTTGATTTTGGCCGGAAACGGGCGGTAAAAATCCGTTTACAACCTTTTTCCCATTATCCGATAAATGGGTTGTACCGTATTGGCGGTCGCTGCTTGAGCCGTACCACGTCTCGAGGCTGTTATAAGCCAATCCCCTTACGGATTGGATTGCCCCCAATTTGTCCGGCTCGGTAATCTGATTGGCCTGGAAAGCAACCTTTGCGTTGTATTTCCAATGCCGGCGATAAGAACTCTTAAAATAATAAGGCGGTATCTGCTCTTTCGGGTCGCATTGAGCCGGAAGGAATTGATACGCAGGTATCAGGCAGGTGTACTGCTTGGCCGGAAATAGATTGAAATCGCTGTCAATTATCCATCGATGCGAATTTTGGTCGTACGTATGATACAAATTGGGATTGACAGTCCGTATCCAGTCACCGTTAAAGTCTGCTGAAAATTGACCGCCGCTGGGTGGCCGTCCATCGTTGGGGCCTCGTCCATTGTTTTGGCTTAACGGATAACGGTGATAACTGTCCTTTTCCGTCCACCATCTTTGATTAGTTGAATAACCAAAAACGGCATCTTCCAATCCGGCAAAATAAGTATCCATCCGGCCGCTGTCGGTCATATAGGTCTCCGAGCAGTGCCCGTTGCTGCCTCGCAATGTATACCAATCGCCGCCGAAATTGCAGGTCAGCGTACCCGTGCATTCAGCAATTGCTAATTCAGCGGGCTGATTATCGGCGGTACAAACCGATAGATACAATGTGCTGCCGTCCATCCGGCGGGTTCGGACTCGATAAAAGCCGTTTAGGCGGGAGTCGGAGCAATCCGATAACAAAAACGGCGTTCCAGGCCGAAAATCGTCATATTCTTTATAAAAGGAAGTTTCCGATTGCGGTGTTGGATATCCGCGCCTGTTGACATTATAAATACCGACCGGATTATTTATCAGCGTGCAGTTTGGAATAATAAATTCTCCGTACGCATCCGCCGCATCGGTTGTGCCCGATATATCCGCCGTAAAATTGTCTTCATACCAAACCGCCGCAGCGCCAGGCTTATAATCGGCGTTGGGCCGTTCGACCTCTGCGGTCGTAAAATCGTGGCCGATTGCTTCGGTATAAGGACGCATCCATTCAGACCAATTCTGAGCATATCGTTTTACTTTCCCCTCTTCGATTGGCCCAAACTCTGCCCCTTCTTCGTGGGCGTTAATGAGGATTGTTGCCAATGCAATCCAGCGGCGAAGGTCTTCGGCGGTGTAATGCTTAATCGGCTGTCCGGACTTGATGGGCCAAGTAAATTGTAGCCAGGGGTTCGTTCTCATATCCATACGGCCTGCACGTGATAGGTTTCCGGATTATAGCGTAGACTTGCATCGGTTTCAGGGCCGGCGTAAAACATCGGCATATCCAAATAATAAAGCATATCCGCTTCGGCTTCGTCATAATGCGAGATAATTTTTACCAGCGAATTGACCGGATACCAAGGCAGCCAATTCCGCAGGTCTTGTGCGTACGAGTCATATCCTTCATAGCCGAGAGCACGGGTAATTGTGATGGGATTGCCGTCTTTAGTCCAAACATTATCGACCAAACTTGCCCGTTCAACGATATAGCAGTTCTTCAGCGGGTCGTTGTACTCTAATGTTTGAGTAATAAGTGCATATTGTACAGATTGACCGCCGGATGAGCCGCCTAAGATTGCAAACCAGCGTCCGCCTATGAAGACACAGGGATAATAACTGTCAGCCGCATAATCGGTAATCTGCGAACCAGGCTGCGGATAAATATCGGCATCTGTAATGTTATGGGTTATCCATTGGCTTGAAGTTTCGTCCCAAACCTTTTGCGTTCCGGTCATCGAGGATACGCCGACATTGGTAATATAAAACCAGCGGATTACAGACGATAAGACATACGAGCCGCCGACGCAGGAGCGAGCGTGCCTGCCGATATTATTCGGCCAAATTGCCTGCTGCAATTGCTCAATCGTCTGACCTTGTTTATTTAATTGCTCTTTGATTGTATTGATATACCGATTCACGTCAATTCCAAATCGTTAAAGTCTGCATACAAAGCCGTCCGCACCTTATATTTCCCCGTTTCAGTAATGTCGCTTGGGATTTCGCCGGAATTGGGGTCAATAAATGCAAGCTCTTTGTACCAGCCATACGGATTGAATTTGAATTCGTACGATACTTTGAATGTGATATTGTCCGGCTGCTTGACAGCAGCCAAACCGGAGCACATCCAAGTACCGGCAGGTGCATGCGGATTTAACAACCAGTTTTTTTTGTTGATATGTCCGGTATAATGTGCCGCTCGCGTTGAAAAAACTTCATACGAATTCACATAAGATAACGGCAGACCACGATAAAAGCCGGATTGGATATCAGCCTTTATTGTATACAATTCAAAGCGGGATATCGAGATGACAGGCTGCCAAATCCAGATTGGAGATTTCAGGATTTTTCGGGCCGTTTGATTGCGATAATCAGGATTTGGATAGTCTGCCGGATATTGATAGACGACTTTGTTATCTATTGTTGTCGTGCTTTGGTCAGAAGCGTCAAAATGAAAAGTCTTCTCCACCTCTTGTGCGGTAGACATCACCGAATATTCATAGTTTGCGTTGATGTCGTATTCCCGATACAGAGCGACAATCTTTACGCTGTTATGCGTCAGCATCTGCGGCCGCAATTCTCTGCAATATGCTGTAGTTATTGCCGGATGTGCATCGCCATATTTAGGGATGCCGGTTGTATTGACGGCCTCGTAAAGCATAGCAGAACCTGCCGCCGTCAATTCAGAGACTATAAAGGTTCGTGTTATTTCCCAGCCGCTTTTGCCGATAACGGCCTCACATCCTTCTATGATGTCCGATATGACAGCCATTATTCACCCAATCTTTCGTTCAGTTTGTCCAACAGCATATTATTTGTTTGAACGGCCTGCTTATAGTCTCGCAGCAGGCCGATAATATCGTACAGCAGGGTTATATCCTTATAACCAAAATATGTTCCTGCCGCTCCGGCCGCAGCAATCCCGCCAATAGCTGCTGTGGTTGATAATGCTGCTGTTCCGGCCGCAGAACTACCGGCAAATAATCCCGAAACGCCTTTTATTATGGGAGCGGCCTTGACGCCGAGATAACCGCCGGCCGCTGCAAGACCCGCACCAGTCAGATACGGATGAGTCTTTTCCCCTGATTTTGCAATTTCCGACAATCCAGATTTGACCTCAGACAAGGCCACATTGACGCCGGCCCCTATTTCATAACCCAGCCGGCGGGCATAGGGATAAAGGGCTTGCAGATAGGTTTGCATAAACACAAATGCATCTTTGAGATTATTGATTATCGTCTCAAACACGGCTGCAAGACCGCCTGATTTACCAATTTCATATAGTTTCGTAAAATACTGAATAACCGATTGTATGACCTGAGCGGTAATCTGCCCCCACTTAATGACAGTAGCTTGATTGTTTACGAGCCAATCTGTCATCCTTTTTAATCCGGTGGCGGTTAGTATTTTTAATCCTTCGCCGAAATTTTCAAGCGTTGATGCGATTTGCTGCCGCAATTCAAATAGATAGGCGTTCAATGTTTTCGTATGTCCGGACAATTGAGACTGCAATTTGCCCGCTTGTTCTAAAATTGCAGATAACCGTAGATAAGCTTTTTCGCTTTCATTCAATTCTCGATTCTTTCGGATGAATCCAATATCTTTTACGAACTTATACTCTTCCTTTGATGTCTGTTTAACGGCCTTTTCCATTTCTTTCAGTTTCTCGGCCGTTAATCCGGTTTTTAGAATTTCTTCATTCAGAATAATCCCATACGAACGCAGGCCTCGTGCCATACCGGTTAATCCCATTTGTACGGCAGACGCAATATCAGCAATACTCCCGCCGTAAACATTCCGCATTGTATATGCAGTCTCGGTCAGCCGTTTTGAAAACTCGACGGCCTTATCTTCAGTAATCCCGATAGCATCCATTATCAAATAAAACTGTGCTGCGGTATCGGCGACATCCGACTGGTTCAAGCGGTTGGCGGCCGCAAATTCATTGACCCAATCCCTGATTTTGTCGATTGATTCGCCGAATATTGCATTGAACCGCTGTATTGCCATTTCATTGTCAGCAAACGCCTTTACAGAAGCAACGGCGAAAGCAGCAAACGATGCCGTCAGATATTTGACCAGACGGGTCGCCGTGCTGATTGCAGAACCTATTGTTGATTTTATTACATCGGAAATTTTGCCCATTGATACCTGAACGGCCGAAAGAGCTTTTTTGAGTCCGGTCGTCAGCGGCTCAAGGTTTGCCATTATATCAACGACTGCTTTTCCTAATGCCATTTCGGAACTCCTGCCAATTGTTTTGCTTGCTGTTTAACGGCTTCAATTTCACGCAGGCCGTGAATAATATTCAATTCGGTTATAACACTTCTGAATTCCTCGACTGTCATATTCATCAGCTCTTCATACCGCAGCGCTCCGTTGGTATTTAAGACAACCAGCAAGACCGCCCGCAGCAGCGGGACGGGCGGTTCTATGTTTTTTTTTCTTCGTAAAATTCTTTCGGAAACAATTGGGTTTTCAGCATTTCAATTTCATCCAGGCGAACATCGCAGTCTTCCAATTTGACGGCCGGATTTGTTTTCCGCCGTTCCAGCCACATTAGATATTGAAATGACTCGATATCATTACCGGACAACTCGTCCGCTGACAGCGATTGAATTTTATCGCTGATAAACTGATAAGCTGAAACCGGAAAATCATTTCCGTAAATAGATTTTGCCGTCTCGATGAGCTCAAGCCGCTTTTTGTTTTTCAGCCAATTGGTAAACTCGATAATATCCTTAATCGTCAACATATGAAATCCTTTAAGTTGTCTTCAATTCCACCGTTCCGGTAAACGCAAAGGTATAAACAGCCATAACAATCCCGCCTACATCAACCGTTAAGGGAACACTTGTCAATACGACCTTGCCGGAATAATACCCGTCATCCGCTGTCTGCGTCCGGTACAAATCCAATTGATAAGCCTGTCCGACTTTTGCGATTATATTTTCGCTGGCAACGGTTGTTACTGTTGCCGTTGCCGATTTAATGCCAGGCAGCCGCAGCATATAATTATTTGTAGCGTGAGCATACGCCGCTTCTGCGGCATCGCAAGTCAGATTAATCGTCCATTCTCTCGGCATTGCAAATTCCGTGCTGTCCAGAACAACCTTCAGACGCTTGCCTTGAACAGGGTCGCTTGTCCCGCTTGGCGATACGCCGCCGGTTGCGTTATAAGTTAAACCTGAGTTTGCCGAACCGGCAAAAGTATAATCGATTGTCCCAATCCCATCGGCTGGGATTGTCTCGGTTATTGCTGTTGCTATAGCGTTCCCTTGATAATATGGTTCACTTGCACCGCCGATAGATAGCTTGAGCACAGCATTCGCTCCAAGCGTTGATATAGTATCCCATCCAAGCTGCGACAGACATCGAGCGGAAACACTGAAATCTTGAATGCCGGACAAGTTGTATTTCCAATCATCGCCGGCGGTTGCAGCGGTCGCTGCATTATCCGTAAAAGACAATTCCCAACTTGTTAAATGAACAACCTCAGCACTTTTAAAGGTTGCACACCCTGATTTACCGTGCCACGGAGCAGCCATAGTTTTTATCCTTTCACTAAAATTTCGTAAGTTAATATGATTGCATAATAGTCATCAATTTGACCGATTGTTTCGTATCCGATACGCTTGATTGCGATAAATCCCGAAAAATCCAATACCGTCCAATCTAAATTTGATGTTATCGCCTCTGCGATATTGACCGCCTGCGTTCCGCCGTCATCGGGGTCGGCATAAATGCTGATGTTTAACTCAATTGTTTCAATACGGTTAGTATTTTTTCCGGCGATTTCAAGTATATTACTGCTGCCAAGCGTAAATACAGCATAAGGCGGCATTGCAGTCTGCGATGCCTGCTGAAAATAAAATTTCGGCAGAATGGATTTAACCGCTTCCGTGCCGGCATAAAATTTATAAACTGCATTTGCAATTTCATTTATCATTTTAAGGCCTTCTGCAATATATTCCGGATTTTGGTTTTACATTCTTTAAGAGACGGGACAAGATAAGGTCGTGGCTGCATATTTTTCCGGCCCAATTCCAGCACTAAACCATAATCGACCAGCGTCGCTGATTTTGATTTTAAATGTTTCTCGTCCACTCCAACATAACCGTGTATTTTATTTTTTTCGATTACGACCTCGTAATTAATACTGGACGCCAAAACGCCTGTATCTCGGCGGGGTGGCTCAAACGGCCTTGACGGTCGATGCGGCTTGCCTCCGCCTTTTCCGATTTTACGCTTAATATGCCCTTGCACATAAATAGCAGCCTTTGTTATCGCCTTGAAAATCTCGTCAAACGCTGCGAATAGTACAGTCTGGCTGTACCAGTCTATATGTCCGCCTTTTACTTTCATCTTTTTTTCAATTCAACTTCTAAATGCCTGTTTAATCCGGCTGGATTTTTAATGTTCAGGATTTCAAAGACCTCGTTATTGTACACAATCCGGTCTGTTAACAATAGATTACTGATGTAAGGGCAATACATCATATAAGTTTCATCTGCTTCAATACGGCTATTATTCTTCGACTCTCTTCGGCTTACCGGCTGAATAGAACATTGCAGCGTGCTGATTTTTGTCGTATAATTTTTGCAGACAGCCCCCTTGCTGTCGGTGGTCTCGACCATCTGCAGAACAGACGCCGTATGTTTTAACAAGTTTTTCATAGATAAAATTTGTACTTTTCGAGCCGCTTAAATATTGCAGCCGGCACGGTATCCTTTATCGTGTATGAATAATCGCCCAGACTTTCCGACTGCATCGATTGATTGGTGGATTGATTGTCGATATAGGATTTTACCAAATCGCAGCAGATACCAGTCAAGTCTGCCGGCAATTCGGTATAACCCGCTCGATACTTTACATAGATATTTTGAAATCCATTCGGCAGCGTCTCAAAGCACTTCAGTATGCCCTTTTCTGTATCACAGCTAAATTCAACATCGGCAATATTCGGTGCATACATTGCGGCCTGCCGGTTTAAGCAGGTATTCGTACTATCACTGTCGAGGATTTCAGTCGGCGATAATTTATCCGTTTCCGGACTTGCCGAGACCGCCGACCAGCCGGCATCGGTTATCGCTGTTAACAATTCACCGATTGTATCATAATCGGTTAAATCGATTTCAAGCTCGCCCGAATTGACGCCGCCTAATACCGTTAAATACAAATTTGTTCCGGATTTTGCCGCATAAGCAAAATATGCGTCCTCGCTTGTATTGGTTAAATACAGACATTCTCTTTTGCCGACCGCAATGCTGTATATAGTAATTACCGGATAATGATGTAGTAGCAGATAGGGCGTACCGTCGCCGTCGTGGATTTCTGTATAATCCGCAGCTTCGAATTTACGCCGGCAGAAACGCTCTATCTCGTCTTGGGCTCTGGCAATCAAGAGCGACAGTTTCTCGTCGGTCTCATCCGTTGCATAGACGGCCTTATAGTCATCGGCTGTTATAATTGCCATACTCGCAATCCTTAAATCTGCGACATTTGTACTATCCGGTTATTTTGGACAATGATATGAAATCCCCTGCTGATAACATCCGATGATGACCGGCTGGACGAGGCAACGGACGTATCATAAATCAGCAGGTCGTAAGCCCCGTCCGGCAGAGTAGACGGGATATCCAGCTTCCAGCCACCGATAGTTGATGTTGCGTTTGTAAGACTTACATCGGTGTTAGTCCAAGTAGGTGAACTGTTCAGGTAATCCGTTGTATCCGTTTCATCATAAACAGCACCAACCTGCTTATTAACAAATCGGACATACGGAGCAGAGCCGGACAGATTGTAGATATAGACATACTTTAAGTCGTTCGACTGTTGACGCCCGATGGTATCAGCGTGGCTTATTTGGAATTGATACAGCCAAACTAATCCGATAATTATTAAAAGTCCAAAAACAATTTTTGCATCTCTTAAATTCAGCATCTGCTTACTCCCTTTAATTTTCATACAAACTTTTTTCTTTTCCAAAGACAGAATTGATTTTCGGATATATTGGCAGGCCAATCGGCTGCGTCTCGCCGTACAGCGTCTTGATTCCGCCGGATTTGACCTTCGGATTTTGCGGACGGAAATCATAACCAGTTGGATTTGCAAACAGCGGGTCTTCTTCGATTGTCGTCGCCGGCCAATCAAAGTCATTGACCGTCCCATAGACACTTGCCAGCTTGTTGGTCAATTTGCCGCCGGCCGACCAGATGCAGTTATTGTCGGCCAAAAGGATTGTTCCATAGTCCGACCCGTTATTCAGCCACGAGCCGAACATATTGTCACTGGTCGCCGCCAGATAGGCGATATTGTTGCTGGTTATCTGTGAACCTTTGTAATGCAGCTTGATGGCCGCTTCCGTTTGGCCGTAAAAAACATTGTTAAGGTAATACTGGATGTGCGAA
>ERZ795051.5623-NODE-5623-length-10891-cov-5.004430_pt1 | contig 10891 bp, 6 predicted proteins | sample MGYA00375135_ERZ795051 | MGnify/ENA primary metagenome ERZ795051 (study PRJEB30180, sample SAMN05720222) | activated sludge metagenome | isolation source: Anaerobic digester | place: Japan | collected 2015-05-26 ... | reverse complement strand
GGCCAGCTGGATGCGCTGCTGGACGTCACCCCGCGGCCCGACCGCGAGGAATACCTGCGCTTCACCAAGCCCTACGCCGTGCTGCCGCACGCGATCGTGGCGCGCAAAGGCGGGCGCTACTACGATTCTTTCGAAAGTCTGCACGGCCGCACCGTGGCGGTGGAGGCCGGCTTTTTCGTCGCGGCGCACGTCCGGTCCAACCATCCGGCCATCCGGGTCGTGGAATACCCCTCGACGCGCGAGGCGCTGCTGGCGGTGGCGGCGGAGCAGGCGGACGCCTACGTCGGGAACCGCGCCGGGGCGGAATGGATCATCGGGCGCGAGTTGCTGGCTTCCCTGCAGGTGCAGGGGCTCGTGCGCGAAACCGCTTCCGTGAACGCCATCGGCGTGCGCGCCGACGAACCGCTGCTGGCGGCGATCCTGGACCGGGCGCTGGCAACGCTGCCGCAGCAGAGCGTCCAGGAAATCTTCGCGCGCTGGGCCGGGGTGGGCCAGGACCGGGGCGGCGGTTTGGCGTGGATCCGCCTGACGCCCGAGGAAAAGCAATGGCTGGCGGCGCATCCCGTGATCCGCTTCGGCAGCAATCCGCGCTGGGCGCCGCTGGAGTTCATCGACCGGGAGGGGATTCCCCAGGGCATCTCGCACGACTACCTGAAGCGTTTCGGCCAAGCCCTGGGCGTGGATTTCCGGCACGTGCCGATCGCGTCCTGGACCGACGCGCAGGACCTGCTCCGCCGCGGCGATGTGGATCTGCTGACTTCGCTGAACAAAGCGAGCGCGCGGAAGGACGAATTCGCCTTCACGCCGCCGTATCTGTCGCTGCAGACGGCGATATTCACGCGGAAAGACACGCCCTACGTCGGGGATCTCGCCGAACTGAAGGGCCGCCGGGTGGCGGTGGTGCCCGGCTACGGCATGGCCGAACACCTGGCGCCGAAGTCCCCCGAGATGGCCATGGTCATCGCCAAGGACGTGCCGACCGCGCTGCGGATGCTGGAAGACGGCACCGTGGACGCCTACGTGGGCTCTTTGCTGATCACCAGCCACTACATCCAGGCCGGCGGGCACGGCCGGATCAAGGTGGCGGGGGAAACCCCGTTCGTCTATCAGCCGGCGTTCGTTTGCCGCAAGGAATGGGGCTTGCTGGCGGACGTCCTCGAGAAGGCGCTGGAGGACGTCGCCGGCGACGAGAAGAACGCCATCGCGCGCAAGTGGATGACGGTGACCTACGAACAGCGCATCGATTATGCGAAGCTGTACAAGTACGGCGCCGGAGCGCTGGCGCTGCTGGTCCTCTTCGGCTATTGGAACCGGCGCATGGCCGCCGAAATCCGCCGGCGCAAGGCGGTGGAGGCGTCGCTGCACCGCAGCGAAGAGGCGCTCCGGGCCGCGAACAAGGAGCTGGAGGCGTTTTCGTACTCCGTTTCGCACGACTTGCGCGCGCCGCTGCGGCACGTGGCCGGGTTCGTGCAGCTGCTGCAAGGCCAGGCGCAGGACCAGCTCGACGAGACCGGCCGGCGCTATCTGGACGTCATCGCCGGCGCCGCCGCGAAGATGGGCACGCTGATCGACGACCTGCTGTCGTTTTCGCGCACCGGGCGGGCGCAGATGCGCCTGGAAACGGTGCCGCTCGGGCCGCTCGTGGACGAATGCCGCCGGGAACTGGAGCCGGAAACGCGCGGCCGGACCATCGATTGGCGGATCGGGGACCTGCCGGAGGTGACGGCGGACCGCGCGCTGCTGCGGCAGGTGGTGGTCAACCTGCTCGGCAACGCGGTCAAGTACACCTCCCGGAAACCCGCCGCCCGCATCGAGGTGTCCGCCCGCCGCGACGGCGCCGAAATCGTCGTGTGCGTGCGCGACGACGGCGCCGGCTTCGACATGAAATACGCCGACAAGCTGTTCGGCGTGTTCCAGCGGCTGCATACGGAGGCGGAATTCGAAGGCACGGGCATCGGGTTGGCCAACGTGCGGCGCATCGTGGTCCGCCACGGCGGCCGCACCTGGGCCGAAGGCGCCGTGGACCAGGGGGCGGCGTTCTATTTCACCTTGCCGGCCGCAGCGCCGGCGCCGGAGGGCTGAGATCATGAATGCGACGAGCGGCAAATACATCCTGCTGGCCGAAGACAATCCCAACGACGTCGAGCTCACGCTCGCCGCGCTGGCGGACAGCCACATGGTCAATCCGGTGGAGGTGGTCCACGACGGCGCGGAAGCGCTGGATTTCCTTTATCGCCGGGGCAAGTACGCCGCCCGCACGCAGGGGGATCCCACCGTCATCCTGCTCGACATCAAGATGCCGAAAGTGGACGGCCTGGAAGTGCTGCGGATCCTCAAGAACGACCCGGCGCTGCGCCTCATCCCCGTCGTGATGCTGACGTCGTCGCGCGAGGAGGCGGATCTGGTGCGCAGCTACGAAAGCGGCGTGAACGCCTACGTCGTCAAGCCGCTGAACTTCGACGATTTCATCCGCGCCGTGCGCGAAATCGGCCTGTTCTGGGGTTTTCTGAACGAACCGTCGCCGCCGCCCCGCGCCCCGGGGCCGGCCTGAGAGAGGTGCCGCCATGGATGCGTCCCGCGCCAACGAGACCGTGCCGCCGCCGGCCAAGCGGCTGAAGATCCTCCATCTGGAGGACGACTCAACGGACGCCATGCTCGTCCGCGAAACGCTGGCTGCGGACCGGGTGGATTGCGAGCTCGTCGTGGTGTCGGAGCCGGGCGAATTCGAGCGCGAACTGGCGAAAGGCGACGTGGACGTGGTGATTTCGGACTACAGCCTGCCGCGCTATTGCGGCACGGAGGCGCTGCAGCGGACGCGGGCCCTCGGTCCCGAAACGCCGTTCATCTTCGTGTCGGGTTCCATCGGCGAGGAGCGCGCGGTGGAAGCCGTGCGGCTGGGGGCGACGGACTACGTCATGAAGGAGCACCTGCGGCGCCTCGGACTGGCCGTGCGCCGCGCCGTCGAGGCCGCGGACAGCGCCCGCCGGCGCCGGGAAGCCGAAACCCGCCTGGAAGAGGAGCGCGACTTTCTCGTCGACGTGTTTTCCAGCGTGCAGGACGGCCTCGTCGTGCTGGACGCGGACCTCAAGATCGTGCGGACCAACTCCACGATGGAGAAATTGTTCCCGGACCGGATGCCGCTGGTCGGGCGCGCGGCCGGCGGGCTCTGTCCGGCCGCCGCCGAGAAGATCCGGACCGCCACCCTGCGGGATGGCCAGCCGGCGCAGATCGTCTGCGCCCTGGAAACCGCGCAGGGCCCCGGGGAATTCAGCGTGTTCGCCTATCCGCTGGTGGAACGCCGCAGCGGCCGGCAACGGGGCGCGATCCTCTACGTCCGCGACGTCACCGCCGAACGCCGGCTCCAGCAGCAGCTGTTCCAGTCGCAGAAAATGGAAAGCATCGGCCAGCTGGCCGGCGGCGTGGCCCACGACTTCAACAACATCCTGCAGGCCATCCTCGGGTTCGCCGACGTCCTGTCGGCCGAGATCGCGCCCGGCGATCCGGCCCATGCGGACGTCGCCGAAATCCGCCAGGCCACCGAGCGCGGCATCGCGCTGACCCGCCAGCTGCTGGCGATCAGCCGCAAGCAGGTGCTGGCGGCCGAAGACTTCGATCTGAAGGAGCGGGTGGGGCAGATGGGCAACATGCTCCAGCGGCTGCTCGGCAAGGCCTTCGAACTGCGGTGCGAGTTCGCTTCCGCGCCCGCGGTCGTCCATGGCGACGCGAACCAGATCGAGCAGATTCTGCTGAACCTGGTGGTGAATGCGCGCGACGCGATGCCCAACGGCGGCGCGATCGCCATCGGCGTGTGGCCCCGGGAAGTGGCCGCCGCGGAGGCGGCGCGGCGGGGCCCGCCGTGGCGGGCCGGCGCCTTCGTCTGCCTGTCCGTGACGGACGTGGGCACGGGCATTCCGCCGGAAATCCTGCCGCGGCTGTTTGAGCCGTTTTTCACCACGAAGGCCAAAGGCCAAGGCACGGGGTTGGGATTGTCCACCGTCTACGGCATCGTGCAGCAGCACGGCGGCTGGGTGGACGTGGACAGCCAGCTCGGCCGGGGATCCACTTTTACCGTTTACCTGCCGGTTCCCGCACCGGGAGGGTCGCCATGAGCGCCGCAGCCAAGCCGCTGAAAGTCCTCGTGATCGAGGATTCCGAAGCCGATGCGCTGCTGCTGGTGGAGCAGCTGCGGGCGGGCGGCTATGCGCCCGACGCGCGCCGGGTGGACAACGCGGAAGACCTGATGGATGCCTTGGACAAGCAAACCTGGGACATCATCTTTTCCGATCACCACATGCCCCGTTTCAGTTCCACGGAGGCGCTGGAAATCGTGCGGTCGTCCGCGCTCGACGTGCCGTTCATCATCGTATCCGGGGTGATCGGGGAGGAAGCGGCCGTGGCCGCGATGCGCGCGGGCGCGCAGGACTATCTGATGAAAGGCAACCTGGCGCGGCTGGTAGCGGCCGTGGCGCGGGAACTGGCCGAGGCGGAGGAACGCCGTGCCCATCGCGAAGCCGAGCGCGCGCTGCTGGCGCAGGAGGAGGAATTCCGCATCGCGCGCGAAGTCCAGCAGCAGCTGTTTCCCGCCGGGCCGCCGGCGCTGGCCGGCTACGACATCGCCGGCGCCTCGCGGCCGGCCGCCGCCACCGGCGGCGACTACTTCGATTTCATTCCGACGCCGGCGGGGCGGTTGCTGGTCGTGGTGGGGGACGTCACCGGCCACGGGCTGGGCCCCGCGATGCTCATGGCCGACGTCCGCGCCTACCTGCGCGCGTTGGCGTCGTCGGGCTTGAATTTCGAGGACATCCTGGCGCAGTGCCGGCATTTGCTGATCGAAGATCTCGGCGACGAACGTTTCATCACGCTGCTGTTCGCCGAACTCGATCCCGCGACGGGTGTTTGGCGGTACGTCAATGCCGGGCATCCGCCGGGCTACGTGCTGGGGCCGGACGGTGCCGTCCGGACCCATTTGGAACCGAACGCCGCGGCGGTCGGCATCGACCGCGCCGAAGAGCGCCTGGTGCCGGGCCGGCTCGTGCTGGCGCCGGGGGAATGGATCCTGCTGCTGACCGACGGCATCCTCGAAGCCCATGCGAAGGACGCCGAGGAGTTCGGCGAAGCGCGCGTGCTGGAACTGCTGCGGCGCGAGCACGGCCAACCCGCCGCGGAGATCATCCGGTCCCTGCTCGACGCCGCCCAGCGTTTCAGCGATCCCCACAGCCCGCGGCAAGACGACATGACCGCCATCGTGGTCAAACATTGAAACCGGAGAGTTCCATGCTACACCTGCTTCGACGGCTGACCACGTTCTTGGTATGCGCTTTGGCGCTGGGCTGGCTAGCCGTCGCTGCCCGGGCGGCTCCGCCGCCGGCCTCGCCGGAACGGCATCCCGAGATCCGGCTGATCGAGCCGGGCCGCGACGACGCGGCCTTGGCGCGCATCGAAGCCGTGCGCGCGCGGTTGCCGGAGAAGAACCGGCGGCGGAACAATTTCGCCTGGGCGGTGGCGAAAATCGAAGGGCTCGACAAGACGGAGTATTACGCCCACAGCGGCATCAACGGCTTGGGCGGCCTGTCCGCCGAGGCCGCCGCGGAAATCCCGGACATCTCGCCGCGGTGCAAGAAAGGTCGGTTCGAAGTCCTGTGCGTGAACCACGCCGACGAAATCGAGGGGGACGACTGCTGGCCGCGGTACATGGACACCGAATGCAAGATCATCGAGGATCTGGCCGCGCACTTGCCCGATCCGGCCGCGGCGGGCCGGGTGCGGCTGTATACCGACCTGTATCCCTGCGCCAGTTGCCGGCACGTGATGGCCCAGTTCCTGGCCGCCTATACCAACGTGCGGATGCAGGTATTGTATCGGGAACGTTAATCGCCTCAGGGGGGTAACGCAATTTTCATGCGGAACGGGTTGACCCCGCCCGTCCGCGGAAGTTCGCTTGTGGATGGAGAGAGATAACCGGCGCGGATTCTCTCCGAAGGGAGCGGGCGCATGAAAACGATGCGGGCGGTGTTGGGGTGCGGGCTGGGGGTGATGCTGTGGGGCGCGAGCCCGTCCGAGGCAGGACCTTCGCTGCCGGTGACCAAGCCGCCGGTGCAGTTGCCGACGCTGATGACGGGGCCGCCGGTCGATTCCACCGCCGCCCAAGGGCAGTGGTTCATCGACGGCGGCGGAATCGAGAGCGTTCGGACGAACGAGTTCTACGACGATGTGCTGGGCGGATTGGCCGGCGCCAACGCCATCACCGGCTACGTCGATTCCATCGTCTACCAGTTCGGCCCCGGCTCGCCGATCCTGGCCTTCAGCATCCTCGCCACCATCCATAACGATGCGGCGCTCGGCGCGGAATGGAGCGCCGGCAGCAACCGCCACGGGGAATCGCTGAACTACCAGGAGCTGCCCTACGTCGGGCCGCTGGTGGACGCCCGGCTCGTCGCTGAATTCGCCGTGGCGGATACCAACGCGCTGCCGCCCGTTTTCTCGGGGCCGTACGTGGACCGCCAACCCTACGTCGAAGCCGCGAACGAAGACCTCTGGGCCTGGTATTGCTGGAATCCGGCCGATCCGGATCCCGGACACAAACCCTCCGGCAACTACTTCGTGCCCGCCTGGGAATTCGGCACGATCCCCGTCGGCCAATCCGCCACGCGCAAATTGTCCTTCACGGTTTCCGGCGGCGGCCTGCCGCCGCTCGATGCCCGCTACCTGCCGATCGTGCAGTCGTTCGCGCTGACCAACGACGTTCTGCTGAACCGCACCTTGTCGCTGAAAATCAGCACCTGGATCGAAACGCTGGCGCTGGACACCCTCCAGCAGGAAGAACCGCCCGCGCGCCTGAGCGACGTTTCCGTGTTCCACAACCGTTTCGAAGAGGAGCCGGAGGTGCTGGACTTCGGCGACGCGCCAGACCAGCCGTATCCGACCCTGTTGGCCAACGACGGCGCACGGCACGTCGTGGTGCCGGGCATCTATCTGGGCGCGGTGATCGACGCGGAGGCGGATGGCCAACCCGACGCCACGGCCACGGGCGACGATCTGGCCAACCTGAAAGACGAGGACGGCGTGACGTTCCTGAACGGCTGGGTGGCCGGCCAGGTGGCCACCGTGCAGGTCGTGGCGTCGGTCTCGGGCATCGTGTCGGCCTGGGTGGATTTCGACGCCAACGGCAGCTGGGGCGATTTCGGCGAAAACGTCCTCGCGGGCATGCCGGTCGTCGCGGGGACCAACGTGATGGTCGTCAACGTGCCGACCAGTTCCAATTCCGTTTCCACGTTTGCCCGTTTCCGCTACACCACGTTGCCGGTGGCCATGACCTTTACCGGCCTGGTGGCCAACGGCGAGGTGGAGGATTACGCCTTGGCCATCCAGCCGGCCGCAGAAGAAGCGCTGGACTTCGGCGATGCCGACGACAGTCCCTTTGCGTCCATCTATCCGACCCTGCTGGCCAACAACGGCGCGCGGCACGTCATCGTGCCGGGCGTCTTCCTCGGCGCCGCCATCGACGCCGAGGCGGACGGCCAGCCCGACGGCACCGCCACGGGCGACGACAACAATCCGCCGGCCGGGCTCGACGACGAGGACGGCGTGGGATTGCCGTCCGTCCTGGTGGCGGGCGCAACCGTGCCCGTGTCGGTCGTCGCTTCCGTGCCTGGCTTCCTGAATGCCTGGATCGACTGGAACGGCAACGGCACGTGGAGCGATCCCGGCGAGCAGGTATTCGTGAATTATCCGTTGGCGCCGGGGCCCAATCCGGTGCTGCTGTCCGCGCCGCTGCCGCCGGCGTTCGTTTCCGGCGGTCCGCAATCCCGCTGGCGCTTCACGACCTATCCGCCGGCGGCGCCCTCGTACGCCGGGGCGGAATCCGATGGGGAAGTGGAGGACTACGAAGTGCGGCTGCAGGTGCTGGATTTCGGCGACGCGCCGGATCCGGCCTATCCCACGTTGCTCGCCAACGACGGCGCGCGGCATCTGATCCCGGCCGCGCCGATCTACTATTTGGGCGCGACGGCGCCCGATCTCGATCCCGACGGCCAGCCGACCGCCGCGGTCGATGGCGACGATGCCTCCGGCGTGGACGACGAGGACGGCGTGGTCGTTCCCTCCGGCGCGCCGCTGGTGCGGGGCGACGCCAGCGCGGCGCTGGTCGTGAACTGCTCCACGGCCGGCGGCTTTCTGAACGCCTGGCTGGACTTCGACGGCAACGGGAGCTGGGCCGACGCCGGAGAGCAAATCGCCGCCGACCGCGCCATGCCGGCGGGATTCTCGGCGCTCGTGTTCGGCATTCCCGCCCAGGCTTGGGTGGGACCGGTCGTCGGCCGGTTCCGTTTCTCCAGCCTGACGGGCCTCTCCTATACCGGGTATGCCTCCGACGGTGAAGTCGAAGACCACGTCTTCACCATCTACCAGCAAGGGCCCGATACCAACAACTTCGAGATCACCAATATCGTCTATGCCGCCACGAACCAAGCGACGATCTGGTGGGTCGGCGACACCAACGCGATCTACGAGACGCAATACATCCTCGACTTGCCCAGCACGTCCAGTCCGCCGTGGACGCCGTGGGGCGCGTGGGTGACGGGTGATCCCCTGATGCAAGTCGACACCAACGCGGCGGAAACGGCCAAGCACTACCGCGTCGTCGCGCCGTTCTCCCCGCCGCCACCTTAGCGGCGCGCGGCGGCCTTGTCCCGCAACTTGGCCAGGCGGGCGATCGCTTCGCGCAGGGTTTCTTCCCGCTTGGCGAAGTGGAACCGGATCAGGTGGTTCACCGGTTCGCGGAAGAAGCTGGACCCGGGCACGGCGGCCACGCCGACGTCGCGCGCGAGCCATTCGCAGAACGCCACGTCGTCCGGCGCGCCGAATTCGGACACGTCGACCATGACGTAGTAGGCGCCTTCGGGCTCGGTGAAGGTCAGCCCGGCGGCGCGCAGGCCGCCGAGGAAGAGGTCGCGCTTGGCCGCGTAGATTTCCGCCAGATGGACGTAGTAGGCGTCCGGCATTTCCAGACCGGCGATGGCGGCCTCCTGCAAGGGCGCGGCGGCGCCGACGGTCAGGAAGTCGTGCACCTTGCGCGCGCCGTCGATGAAGGCCGGCGGGGCGACGACGTAGCCCAGCCGCCAGCCCGTGATGGAATAGGTCTTCGAGAGCGAGCTGCACGAGACGGTCCGCTCGAACATGCCGGGCAGCGCCGAGAAATAGACGTGCCGATGCGGGGCGTAGACGATGTGCTCGTAGACTTCGTCGGTGATGACGTAGGCGTCGAATTCCTCCGCCAGGGCCGCGATCTGCAGCAGCTCGGCGCGGGTGAAGACCTTGCCGGTGGGGTTCGACGGGTTGCACAGGATGAGGGCCTTGGGCCGCTGCTCGAAGGCGTGGCGCAGCTCGGCGGGATCGAACGCGAAATCGGGCGGGCGCAGGGGGACGTAGATCGGCTCGGCGCCGGAGAGGATCGTGTCGGCCACGTAGTTTTCGTAGAAGGGCGAGAACACGACCACCTTGTCGCCCGGGTTGCAGGCGGTCATCATGGCGGCCATCATCGCTTCCGTGCTGCCGCAGGTGACGACGAGATTCTGGTCCGGATCGATGGGCAGCCCGGTGAAATGCGCCTGCTTGCGGGCGAGGGCGCGCCGGAAGCCGGGGGCGCCCCAGGTGACGGCGTACTGGTGAGGGCCGGCGTGGGCGGTTTTCTCGAGGGCGACGCGCAGTTCTTCCGGCGGATCGAAATCCGGGAAGCCCTGCGAGAGGTTTACGGCCCCGCATTCCATGGCCACCCGCGTCATGCGGCGGATGACCGATTCCGTGAAGCGACCGACGCGCTGGCTGGTTTGGGGCATGGGCGGATTCCTTATGCCGGGCGCGGCCGGCGGGCGAGGAGGAGATAGGCGGCCGAAGCGGCGAGCACCGTGTTGAGGGGCGGAATGCCCGGCAGGAATTTCGCCGCGCAGAAACCGGCGGCCCAGGCGGCGACGGCCGCCCAGCGGATGCCGGGTTCGGGCTCCGCGTCCGGCGCGCGGCGGCGCACGACGAAATAGTCCAGGATCAGGATCGCGCCGATGGAGGGCAGCATCAGGTTGAGCAAGTTCAGCCACGGCACGAAATGGTTGTAGGCGGCCGTGGCGAAGACCGTGCCGAGAAAGCCGTTGATCAGCACGAATCTCCGCTTGCGCACGCGCGTCAGCGTGGCGAAGCCGAGGCTGGCGGCGTAGAGCGCGTTGTCGTTCGTCGTCCAGATGTTCAGGCCGAGCACCAGCACCGAGACGGCGATCAGACCCTGCGCCTTCAGCGCGAGGGAGATGTCGTTGGTCTGGTAGAAGGCCGAGGCCACCGCGCCGAACAGGAACATCAGCGAATTGCCCAACAGGAAGGCGATCACCGTGGCGGTAACGGAGATGCGCGAGGTGCGCGCGTAGCGGGTGAAGTCGGGCGTGAGGGTGCCGCCGGAGATGAACGAGCCCACGCAGATGCCGATGGCCGCCGGCAGGGACAGGGACCCGGCCGGTTCCATCGCGAACCAGGCGGAGAGACCGCCGAAGTCGTGGAAAGCCTTGGCCATCGAAGCCGACCCGAGCAGCGCGATGGCCGGCACGGCCACGATCGAGAGGATCGTGAGGGATTTGATGCCGTAGTAGGCCGTCAGGGTCATGCAGGCGCCGGAGACCGCGATGAGCGCGAGCCGCGGCACGCCCGGGAACATCTGCGCGACGGGCAAGGCGAACATGGCGACGCCCACGCCGAACCAGCCCACTTGCGTCACGCCCAGCAGCAGCGAAGGCAGCGCCGCGCCTCGTTGGCCGAACGCCCGGCGCGCGAGCAGATGCGTGGACAGGCCCGTGCGGGCCGCGACGTGCGCCAGCAGGCCCGTGTAGGCGCCCAGCAGCAGGTTGCCCGCCAG
>ERZ795051.5616-NODE-5616-length-10900-cov-5.109451_pt1 | contig 10900 bp, 9 predicted proteins | sample MGYA00375135_ERZ795051 | MGnify/ENA primary metagenome ERZ795051 (study PRJEB30180, sample SAMN05720222) | activated sludge metagenome | isolation source: Anaerobic digester | place: Japan | collected 2015-05-26 ... | reverse complement strand
GGACGGAGAAGTACAGGGTAGCCCAGGTCATTTGCTGCCGCAAGAGCCTCCTCTGTATTCATAACAGTATGTCCCTGCGGACGTGGTATACCGCACTTTTCAAGTATCTCATCGAAGCGTTCTCTGTCCTCGGCAGCGTCTATCATGTCAGCAGATGTACCGAGTATACGAACTCCCATATCTGAGAGATGTCTCGTGAGCTTGATAGCAGTCTGGCCGCCGAACTGTACGACTACGCCATAGGGCTGCTCAGTCTCGATTATGGACTCAACGTCCTCCTTGGTAAGAGGATCAAAATAAAGTCTGTCGCCGGTGTCAAAGTCAGTAGATACAGTCTCAGGGTTGTTGTTGCAGATGACCGCCTCGTAGCCCAGCTCCTTCAGTGTCCAAACGCAGTGAACGGAGCAGTAGTCGAACTCGATACCCTGTCCGATACGGATAGGACCTGAACCGAAAACTATCACCTTCTTCTTGCCCTTGTCAGTGCGCTCTACGAACTGCTTTGCCTCGTTCTCCTCATCGAAGGTGGAGTAGAAATACGGCGTCTCAGCCTTGAACTCTCCGGCGCAGGTATCGACCATTTTGTATACCGCACTCTTGTGCTTGGGGCACTTCTGTCCGGAAATGCGCTCGATAGTGGAATCAAGATAGCCGTACTGCTTGGCGATATCGTACTTTTCCTCAGTGAGCTCGCCGTCGGCAAGCCATTTCTCCAGCTCAACAAGATTGAGGAGCTTGTAGAGGAACCAGTTGTCTATCATTGTTATCTCGTGTATCTCCTCGGGAGTGATGCCCCTCTTGAGAGCCTCGAATACTACAAATGAACGCTCATCGTCAATGACATGGAGCTTCTCCCTTATCTCATCAGTGGAGAGCTTTGCAAGCTTTTTCAGGTTCATGGTGTCCATGCCCAGCTCTATGGAGCGGACTGCCTTCATCATTGCCTGCTCGAAGCTGGTACCGATAGCCATTACCTCTCCGGTAGCCTTCATCTGTGTTCCGAGAGTACGCTTTGCATATACGAATTTATCAAATGCCCATTTCGGGAACTTTATTACAACATAGTCCAGTGCAGGCTCAAAGCAGGCATAGGTCTTGCCTGTTACCTGATTGATGATCTCATCAAGTGTGTAGCCGATAGCTATCTTTGCAGCAGTCTTTGCGATAGGATAGCCGGTAGCCTTTGAAGCCAGAGCAGATGAACGGGATACTCTTGGGTTTACCTCGATAACGGCGTACTCAAAGCTTGTGGGATGAAGTGCGAACTGACAGTTGCAGCCGTCCTCAACCTTGAGCTCCTTGATGATATTGATAGCCGCAGTACGCAGCATCTGGTACTCCCTGTCGGAAAGCGTTACTGCCGGAGCAATAACTATACTGTCGCCGGTATGTACTCCAACAGGATCAAAGTTCTCCATTGAGCAGACTGTGATAACATTGCCCTTTGCGTCACGGATGACCTCGAACTCTATCTCCTTCCAGCCGCTTATACACTTCTCAACGAGAATCTGTGTTATAGGTGAAAGGCGGAGTCCGTTGGTAGCTATCTCGTGGAGCTCCTCCTCGTTATTGGCAATACCGCCGCCGGTGCCTCCGAGAGTGAAAGCAGGGCGTACAATAACAGGATAGTCTATGACCTTTGCAAAGTCAAGAGCATCCTCTACAGTCTCAACTACCTTTGACGGGATGCAGGGCTCGCCTATCTTCTCCATAGTATCCTTGAAAGCCTGTCTGTCCTCAGCCTTGTGGATAGTCAGCGGATCTGCTCCGAGGAGCTTAACGTTGTGTGATTCAAGGAAGCCCTCCTCGGCAAGCTGCATTGAAAGGGTAAGACCTGTCTGGCCGCCAAGAGTTGAGAGCAGGCTGTCCGGCTTCTCTATCTCTATTATACGCTTTATAACGTCAAGTGTCAGCGGCTCGATATATACCTTGTCCGCCATTGCCTTATCTGTCATGATAGTGGCAGGGTTTGAGTTTACAAGGACAACTTCAAGTCCTTCCTGTCTGAGCGCACGGCAGGCCTGAGTGCCGGCGTAGTCAAATTCGGCAGCCTGTCCGATAACGATAGGACCTGAACCGATAACGAGTACCTTTTTTATATCACTTCTTAATGGCATACTATTTACCTCCAAATATTCAGAATTGAGAATTTAGAATTGAAAAATGAGAATTGCTGTATCAGCTTCGCTGACTGATTTTTATTCTCCGCACTCCATTCTCAATTCTCCATTGTCTTAACGAATTCGTCAAACAGGTACGATGTATCCAGCGGGCCTCCGTGAGCCTCTGGGTGGAACTGCACCGTAAATGCGTTGACTGAGGTATAGCGTATGCCCTCACAAGTCTTGTCGTTTGCGTTTATGTGTGAAACGTGTCCCACAGAGGGATCGATGCTGTCGCCTATTACTGCATAGCCGTGGTTCTGGCTTGTGACGTAGGTCAGGCCGCTCTCAAGATCTATAACAGGCTGATTTGCTCCTCTGTGGCCGTATTTCAGCTTCTCAGTGCGTCCGCCGTTGGCAAGCGCCATGAGCTGATGGCCGAGACATATGCCGAATATCGGTATGCCCAGCTTTTCTATCTCCTTTATGTTCTCGATTATTTCAACATTCTCTGCCGGATCTCCGGGGCCGTTGGAGAGCATGATACCGTCCGGTGCAAGCTCCTTCACCTGCTCTGCTGTGGTATTTGCAGGCACAACAACGACTTCACAGCCTCTCTTGATAAGCTCCTGACGGATATTGCGCTTGTAGCCGAAATCGAACAGCACCACACGGTACTTCTTTTTCTCCGGCTCATAGGTCAGTGTCTCGGTGTTGGTGACAGACTTTACAGCGTCCTTAACAGAGAAAGCCTTTATCTTTTCAAGCAGCTCGTCCTTCTTCGAGTAAACATCCTCTGTAGTGATAACGCCGTTCATTACGCCGACTTCACGGATAGTACGTGTCAGGCGGCGTGTGTCGATACCGTTGATGCCCACTATATTGTGCTCCTTCAGGAAATCGTTGATGTTTCCCTCACAGCGGAAATTCGACGGAGCATTGCACCACTCACGCACGATATATCCGGTAACGTAGGACTTTGCGGATTCGTTGTCCTGAGAGTTCACACCATAGTTTCCGATAAGCGGGAAGGTCTGGGTGACTATCTGGCCGTAATAGCTGGGATCGGTAAGTGTCTCCTGATAGCCGGTAAGGCCGGTAGTGAATACTACCTCACCGATAACGGTGCCCTTTGCACCGAAGCTCCTGCCCTCGAACACCTGTCCGTCGGCAAGCATGAGATAGGCTTTTTCGCCCATGTTGAATAATGACATTTTTATTCCTCCTTGTTGTTGTTAGAGGTCGGATAGTTGATGTATTATTTCTTCCGCACGCCATTGTGCGGAGAATTATTTCAAGACGGCATTGGCCGCCTTCAGGTCAATTTTTATGCAAACAATTTCAACTATGAATCCAGTATTCCATTCTCCATAGCAGATTGTTGAAGAAGTTCACGAATTTCTGCAAGCGACATATCTTTTATATCTTCATAATCTAAACCGCTATTAAAAGCCATACTGTATCTATTAAAATCATAGGCATCCATATCTTTTATAATATCATATGATTCGCCTGTGCTTTCAGCAAATAACTTTTTTGACGTTTCAAGATCTTTGCTTTCTGTAAGGTTTTCGTATTCCCTGTCATCCATTTCTATTATTGTTTCAACTGGTATATCATGGTCATAGGCATACATAACACGCGACCATTCGTACATATCCAGATTATCTATAAAGTCCTTGCCATATTTCTTCTCGATAGCTTTGCACTTTTCCAGAAATGAATCAGTATATGAAGGTACTCCATTCTTAACAGAATATTTTATCCACACAGAAGCATCTTCGTATTTGGTATCCAGTTCATAGTCTGCCGGCTCTGCACTCTGGATATATTCTACGAGAGCCTTTGCAGCCTGCTCATATTTTTCTTTTTCCTCATCATCCTTGAAATCAGTGGGAATCGAATATGACGGACCGCCGGAGCCATGATATATCTCAATAAGCAGTTCCTCCCCCTGTTCACTTTCAACTACTATAGGATAGGAATACATATTCTCCCAATCTGAACTGAACGAATCATTCCTGCCGAAACGAGCTATCACCTTTCCAAGAAAGAGTGCATATTCATTTTCGATACCCGTTTCGCCAGAATCGTATATCCATTCACCGGCATATTGGCGTTCCCACATTTTCTTCTCTTCTTCAGCAGTTGCATTTCTGAATTTATACATGGCAGTTTCCTCGCTTTCTGTTTCCGCTGCTGTGCTCTGTTCAACTATTGCCGCAGCATCAGTATCTTCCGAACTGCTGCCGTAAACTTTTCCACATCCGCTCATACATATCATTGTCAGTACAAGCGCCAAAGTAATTTTTTTATTCATGGAAATGCTGCTTATCTCAGAGGTTTATGTACTGACAAATATCATCCCTCATGCGGATGACTTCTCTTCTTGCAGCCTTTGCGAAATCTCTCTCATCGCATTCTTCCTTCTTGTAAGCGCACATAACTGCACGTGAGGAATTTACGATAGCGCCAAGACCGTTGGCATCAAAGCCGCCCTTGAGGCCTTCTGCACCGCCGCCCTGAGCTCCGTAGCCGGGAACGAGGAACATTGTGTGGGGCAGTCTCTGTCTCAGCTCAGTGAGCATTTCCGGATATGTAGCGCCTACAACAGCACCTACTGCTGAGTAGCCGTACTCGCCTCTTGTATCCTCTCCCCACTTCTCACACATATCGCCCATGCACTCGTAAATGGTGCGGCCGTCAGCAAGCTTCATATCCTGTAACTCACCGGATGATGGGTTGGAGGTCTTTACGAGGACAAAAATCCCTTTGTCCTTGTCCTTACAAACCTTAAGAAGAGGATCGATACCGTCTGTACCAAGGTAGCCGTTGACTGTGAGGGCATCAGCGCCGAATGGCTCTATCTCGCTGTCACCGATAGTAACTGTGCCGAGGTGAGCATTTGTATAAGCCTCCATTGTAGCACCGATATCGTTTCTCTTTCCGTCAGTCATAACGAACATACCGTTGAGCTTTGCGTAGCGGATAGTCTTTTCAAGAGTTCTGATGCCGTAGTGGCCGTACATCTCATAATAAGCAGCCTGCGGTTTAATTGCAGGGACTACATCGTGTATCTCATCGATTATAGCCTGATTGAAGTCGAATATTGCCTTTGCAGCAGCCTTGAGTGTCCAGCCGTCGCTGTCAAGGTAACGGCGCTTTATAAACTCAGGAACATAGTCCAGCTTAGGATCAAGGCCTACCACTGTAGGATTTTTCAGTTCGATGATCTTCTTGATAAGTCTGTCAAATGACATATTTTTTCCTCCTTGAAAATGATTATTCGTTTCTTGAATCGTAACGGATGACTCCCTTGGATATTGTAACGAGAGGCTTTCCTGTAAGAGTCATCCCCTTGAAAACTGTATTGTGGGACTTTGAATGGAGCTTCTCAGGCTCTACAGTCCACTTTTTATCTATATCCGCAATGACCAGATCGGCAGTGCTTCCTTTTTCTATGGAAGGCACATCCAGACCAAGTATCTTACGGGGATTTACACACATGAGCTCAACTACCTTATTGAGCGATATCTCACCGGTATGGTAAAGTGCAGTGAGAGTTGCTGCCAGTGAGGTCTCAAGTCCGACTACTCCATTTGGAGCCTTTTCAAAGTCGGCCTTTTCCTCAGCAGCGTGAGGAGCATGGTCAGTGATTATGCAGTCGATAGTTCCGTCCTTTATGGCATCGATTATCGCTCTTACGTCCTTGGGAGTCCTCAGCGGAGGATTCATCCTGTAGTCAGCATCACGCTTCATCAGCAGCTCATCAGTGAGCATGAAGTAGTGCGGAGCTGTCTCACAGGTAACTCTCACTCCCCTTGACTTGGCAAAGCGTATCATTGCGGAGCTGCCCTCGGTGCTGACATGGCATATATGTATCCTTGCGCCAACTGATGAGGCAAGTATCATCTCTCGGGCGGTTATATAATCCTCGGAAGCTCTGTCCATACCTCTTACTCCAAGCTTTTCGGAAACCTCACCCTTGTTCATTATGCCCTTGTTGATAATACTGAGGTCCTCGCAGTGTGAAGCCACCAGCAGTCCATTTTCGTTGGAGAGCTCAAGGGCTTTTCTCATCATCTCAGCATCCTCAACAGGCCTTCCGTCATCGGATATGCATATACAGCCAGCTTCCTTGAGAGCCTCGTAATCACAGAGACCGTTGCCCTTCATACCGCCTGTGATGCAGCCTACCGGATATACATCAACTCCGGTATCCTTTGCCTTGTCCTTTATATAGCGGATGATGTCCGGTGAATCACATGGGGGGACTGTATTAGGCATTGCAAGCACGCCTGTAACACCTCCGGCAAGAGCGGCTGAACAGCCTGTCAGAACATCTTCCTTATGAGTCTGCCCGGGATCACGGAAGTGAACGTGCATATCAAAAAGAGACGGCATAAGTACCAGACCGGTCCCGTCAATGACCTGATCTGCGCTGACAGAGAGAGCTTCCCCGGTATCAGCGATAATGCCGTCTTTAATGAATACATCTGTTAACTTATCATTTACAGTGTCAACTGCACGTACATTTCTGATGAGTATTGTATCTGACATAACTTCCTCCTTTTATAAACTGAATATCTCAACGCTGTCCTTGCCGTCCAGCTCAGATACAGAGACCTTTACCTTTTCGCTATGAGATGTGGGCAGGTTCTTCCCCACATAATCCGGTCTTATCGGCAGTTCCCTGTGTCCTCTGTCAATAAGTGCTGCAAGCTGTATGCTCCTTGGCCTTCCACGCTTGATAAGTGCATCTATAGCGGCTCTGGAGCTTCTTCCGGTGAATATGACATCGTCAACGAGTATGACGTTCCTGTCCATTATTTCAAAAGGGATATCTGTTTTCTCCTTATGTCCGTCAGGCCTGATGTCGTCCCTGTAGGGAGTGATGTCAAGCTCTCCGAATGGCACTTCCACCTTTTCAAGCTCGGAAAGCTTTGCCGCTATCCTTCTGCCGATAGGAACACCACGGGAGAGAACTCCTACTATACATATATCCTCTGCACCTTTATTGTGCTCGATTATCTCATAGGATATCCTTGCTATCGCTCTCTGCATTGCCTGTTCATCCATGATAATATGTCCTGTTCCCATACACCCTCTCCTTCCACAAAAAATGCTCCCTGCAAGGCAAGGAGCATACTTATAGTTATAGCTATATCCGGGATTTGATCCGGCGGTAATAAGTATCCTGCAAACTCGCCTTGCCGATCTCACGGGATCGATTTAAAGGGGTAGTTCCATAGACTTTACTTATTATATCATATTTATTTCCGTTTGTCCAGTCTTACAGGATTTATAATTATATATTTACTAAAGCCTGCAAAACAATGATACATTTATCATTGAACAGAGCTATTGTCACTAAACATTTTCAACAAACTGCCACATCATCAGATAAGTCATTTATTCCGTTTTATTTTTTCGCCCATTATCTCCTTTAAATAAGGCAGGCAGAATATCCCGTTCAGCACAAGCAGCACAATATATACTGTAACAACTATAAGGCAGACGATATTTTCATGGCTCAGCCCGGACACCAGCATCATCGGTACTCCTATAACATTCAGGAGCATCGAGCGCCTGATCGCATTCCTTTTCATTTTTTCTTTCTTGTCACTCATATAGTTTCTCCCGGATAAAACAGCGTTATCTCTTCTTTTTCTTCTTTCCTCCGCCAAGGTACTTGTGCTTCAGCAGCACTCCTGCTGTAAGCACAGCAGCCTTTGCGGCATTTTTGGCAATTATCTTCTTATCGTACTTAGTTCTGACATTCGGAGCTTCAACAGCCTTGTCAAGAGTTCCGGAGCCGGCAGTTTTCATAGTTCCGCCGCCGATAGTGATACTGCCGAAATTTCTCTGATATTCCATAATTCAGTCCTCCCTGACAGGCTCAGCGATAAGGAACTTTATCTTCTTCCCCTCATCGGTGAACATTTTCTCGTGCTCAGTAACGAAATTCTCATAGGGACTTTCGGCGTGAAGGTCGAAGGTCTTGTATTTTATACGGTAGCCAGCCTCTGCAAAATACTCAAAGGATTCCTCAAAGAGCTCATCATCATCGGTCTTGAACCACAGCTCTCCTTTGAGGAACTTCTTATAATTGAGGAGTTGTCTTGTGTGAGTAAGGCGGCGCTTCTTATGCTTCTTCTTAGGCCAGGGGTTGCAGAAATTGATATATATCCTCTCCGCACGATCCTCCTCGTTCCATGCAATATCCAGCCGCTCAATGTTCTGTATAGCAATACGGACGTTATCCGGAGACGCCTTCTTCTCCTCATAAGCCTGTTCAAGCTTTCTCTTTGCCAGCACAAGCATCTCGTTCTTTATATCCATAGCGATGAAATTCACTTCCGGATGAGCAGGCGCAGCCTGCGAGATAAAGCCTCCCTTGCCGCAGCCAAGCTCAACATACAGCGGCTTGTCCGGCTCATCAAACAGCTCACGCCAGTGTCCCATCTGCTGCTGCGGTTCTTTTATATAAAACGGGCAGTCCTCAAGCTCAGGCTTTGCCCATGGTTTATGACGTATCCTCATACATACCTCCGGTAAAAAATTGTTGATGTAATTATAGCACATCTTTGCAAATAAATCAAGACGCTGAACACAGTAATGGAGAATGAAGGATCATTATACAGTTACATTCATTCTCACATCCCTGTTCAAATAATTCCAAGTTAGCCTATTAAAATTATATGTTAATTATTATGAAATTTATTTTTTCTATTGATTTTTTTATAAGTTAGGGTATAATCTTTATATCAGACGATATTGACCTTTGAGAAAAAAGGATGTGTCTATGCTTAAAGCTATCTGCTCCAGAAAGGAGCTTTCTGTTTCTGAATATTACGGCTGCGTTTCCGATATAATCGGCTCACAGCAGCTCATCAGACTCAAAAACATAACTCACCACATTTCTACTACAAGGTTTCAGCATTGTCTTAATGTCTCCTATTACAGTTGGCTGATATGCCGAAGATTCGGGCTGAATGCCCGTTCAGCCGCAAGAGCAGGACTGCTCCACGATCTCTTTTTCTACGATAGGAAGGAGTATAACAGCTCCCGTGAAAAAGGTCAGCTCTCACACAGCGCCATGCACGCTTTTCTGGCTGCAAGGAACGCCTCTGAGCTGACACCGCTCACTCCTCTTGAAAAGGATATGATCGAGAAGCATATGTGGCCTGCCACGAGCCCTCTGCCGAAGTATAAGGAGACATATATAATCACACTTGTCGATAAATACTGTGCTGTTCTGGAATTCTGCGTCCCAAAGCTCAGGATAGCTTCAGGAAAGCACCGAAAAACTCAGGAGGTAATTATGAAAATCGAGACCAAATGTCTGCACGCAGGCTACACACCTAAGAATACAGAGCCAAGAGTTGTGCCTATAGTTCAGAGCACTACCTATGTATATGATTCTACAGACGATGTTGCTGCTGTATTCGACGATCCCACAAAGAGCCTTATATACTCACGTTTTGAGAATCCCACAGTTATGGCTGTTGAGGAGAAGATAAACGCTCTTGAAGGCGGTATCGGAGCTATGTGTACATCAAGCGGTCAGGCTGCTTCACTGCTCTCACTGCTCAACATCCTTCAGGCCGGTGACAGCTTCATCTCCGCTGCAACTATCTACGGCGGTACTATCAACCTCTTCGCTTATACACTCAAAAAGCTGGGTATCGAGTGCATCTTCGTTGACGCAGACGCTCCCGAGGACGAGATAAGAGCCGCTTTCAAGCCAAACACAAAGGCTGTTTTCGGTGAGACTCTTGCTAACCCTGCACTTTCTGTATTCGATATCGAGAAGTTCGCTAAGATCGCTCACGAGAACGGCGTTCCGCTCATAATCGATAATACATTCCCGACTCCTATCCTTTGCAGACCTTTCGAGCACGGCGCTGATATCATCGTACACTCCACTACAAAGTATATGGACGGCCATGCTGTTCAGGGCGGCGGCGTTATCGTTGATTCAGGTAATTTCGACTGGACAAGCGGTAAGTTCCCTGAGTTCACAGAGCCTGATGAGAGCTACCACGGCACTATCTATACAAAGACCTACGGCAAGGCTGCTTACATAATCAAGGCAAGAATGCAGCTCATGAGAGACTTTGGCTGCTATCCTTCAGCTCAGTCCGCATTCTACCTCAACCTCGGCCTCGAAACACTGCCTATCCGTATGAAGCAGTACTGCGAGAATGCAAAGATCGTCTCTGAGTTCCTCGAAGCCAACGACAAGGTAGAATCAGTGAACTACCCCGGACTCAAGGGCAGCAAGTATCATGACCTTGCTCAGAAATACCTCCCGGACGGCTGTGCAGGAGTTATCTCCTTCGTTATAAAGGGCGGCAGAAGCACGGCTGTCAAGTTCATGGATTCACTGAAGCTTGCTTCCAACGAAGTCCATGTTGCTGATATCCGCACCTGCGTGCTCCACCCGGCAAGCGCTACACACCGTCAGCTCACTGACGAACAGCTCGTTGCAGCAGGCATCAACGGCGGTCTTATCAGACTTTCAGTAGGCCTTGAAAACGTTGAAGATATCCTCGACGACCTCAAGCAGGCTTTCGCTGCTATCTGAATAATATAATGTAAAAGGGACTGCTTAAGCAGTCCCTTTTCAGTATATATCCCCAAGGAGCAGCAGAACTGAAACGGCAAACGGGATAAAAGCTGCCCTGTCAGAAAATACAGCAAAAAACAAGACCGCAGATATCGTTATCTTCACCAGCAGCAAAGCTGTTTCGATCTCACGTTCATGCACTCTGCCGCACGCTGTGAGGGATAGC
>ERZ795051.5607-NODE-5607-length-10914-cov-5.228566_pt1 | contig 10914 bp, 10 predicted proteins | sample MGYA00375135_ERZ795051 | MGnify/ENA primary metagenome ERZ795051 (study PRJEB30180, sample SAMN05720222) | activated sludge metagenome | isolation source: Anaerobic digester | place: Japan | collected 2015-05-26 ... | reverse complement strand
ACAAATCTATAAGACGTTCTTTCTCGGGGAAAAAGTCGTCAGCAACACCGTCACACATAACAGCAATTGAATGTATCGGAGTATTGAAAATTCTCAAAACAACTCTCTGATCATAGGGCTTTTCAATAATCTTTGGCCAGTTTGTTATAAATACAGTTTGGCTGGAAAAGTCACCATGGTCAGAAACGCCAACTACAGTGCATTTTTTCTCTTTATCTAAAACTCCTATGGCTCCATCACCAATCTGAAGTACTCCAATCACATCTTTGCCTTTCCATTTTGTATGAATTAACAAAAGCAGAGTTGCATACATATCTTTATGCTCAACACCACGATTGTGAGCTTCTCTGATTATACCATTTCTGGCAGCACAAGCGGATAAAGTTAAAAAAGCAGTTAGACGTTTCTGATCCGAGAGTGAAGGAGGCCCATCTTTGGTATCTTTAAAAGAATAATTTGATAGTGTTTCCTTTAATGATCCAACAGCCTCTTCGCATGCGATTTTGGCTCCGACGCGAGAGATTTTCGCTGAACCCGCCCCATCAGAAACCGCTACAATTGTCCATCCGTCAACTTGGCCGTAGGCATAAGCATCATCACGCCAAATTCCCTTATGAGCGTGAAGTTTTCCACGCACGCTAGCGGCTACGATTTCCCAACTATGTTCGAGCTTTTTATTTTCACAGATTTCATGTTCCACTGCATCTGTTTTATCTTCGGGCTCTAAAACTTTCCATTCCGGCATTATTGGTTCAGACGTCTCTTGTTCAGAAGCGACTTCCTTAGATTTTGACGGAGATTCAACAGTCAAGCCTTCGGTAATAGGCACTTTTTTCCCCGAAGAATTAGGCGATTCAACTTTTTTGGATTCAACCGGCTTTTCAAATTTTGTTTCTTTAGGCCCTATCGGACCGGGAGTTGGTATTGTATTAGCTTTTCTTAATGCATCTTTGGAAATATCCGTTTTTATTTTCCCCGTAGATTTATCCTCAGGAGACCCATTCTCCTTCTTAGAAGGAACGGAAGCATGGGCATTTTGCTTATACGTTTCAATGGCTTTCCTTGGGGAAACCATTACATCTTCGGAAGTTGCAACCGCATCATTTTTTCTATTCTCAGAAGAACTTTGAAGCGGCCGGACATGCGTACTTTGGGGAATATCTTTTGGAGGGACTTCATTGCCGACTTTGCCTGAAGAATCAACACTTACTTTGTCTTTTTGTGAATTATGATTTTCTGAATTCGCTTCTTTAATCTCTTGTTTAGGAGCAGGTGAGTCTTTATTTTCTTTCCTCGTTATATTTTTATCGGTTTTTTGATTACTCATAAAACCACTATCATCTACCATTTTCTTCTCCTATTTGATAAAAAATTATTAATGCATTCTAAAACCACATTTTAAAATGATCAATCAACAAATGTCATACCTTCGTTTTCTGGAAAATCAGGAAGTTGAGCACCATGCTCAGATTGAACGCCAAGACTCTTACTGGTCATAGCGACTGAAGCTGACACCCATTTCATAAATGCACTTAGTGTTCCCGGTTGCGTGTCGTTAAGATGAATTACTGTGCTGCTTAGCCGTTTGAGTTGAGTAACATCAACTTCCGGACCCGCTCCACAGGCAATGATTATGGCTCGTCCCATTTTATGAAGTTCATCAACGGGATCTTCCCAATCGTCAGTAGGTTCTCCATCCGTAAACAAATATACAAGAGGCTTCCAGTCACCTTTTTGTTCATCTGTTGTCATCCTCACTTCTTCTTCAAGTTTTTCAGCGAGGATGCTTGCCGCTTCTCCTAATGCAGTTGTACCTGCTGCCTCAAGGTCGGGAACTTGAAAATCTTCAATATCCGTCAATGGTACAACCTGTTCTGCTGTACTACTAAAAGTGATGACACTGAGCCATACCGTTTCCATTGCCTGGGGATCATTTTTTAATTCACTTAACAAGGCACGGATGCCCATCTCCATTGCGGCAATGGGCTCCCCCGCCATTGAGCCGGAACAATCCACTAACAAGTAAACTGGCAAACGTCGAATTGTGATAGAGTCTTCATTATTCATTTTATCAACCCATTGTCGACTTCTCATGTCAAAGTAATCCTCTTACGGTACGATCTGAATTCCCTGATCCTGCGGTAAAGCAGGAAGATCAACAGCAGCATCCCCTTTTGCAGAAACACTTGCGCTGGTTGTACTGATAGAAGAAGAAACCCAAGCCATAAACGCCCCTAAAGTCCCGGGAGAGGTATCTTGAAGCCGAACAACGGTTTCTGTAATTCGTTTCAAAACCTTATCATCTGCTCCGGGTCCGGCAGCACAGCCAATAATATTGGCAAGCTTTTTCTTTTTAAGCGCATCGGCAGCACTTTCCCAGCTATCGGTGGGAGCGCCATCGGTCATGATGAATACCATGGGCTTATAATCCCCTTTTTGAGAAGCCGTTGATTTTCGAACATCCCGATCAACACTTTTACCTAACAGGGTAAGTGCTTTACCCAGTGATGTTGAACCGCCAGCACTTATATTGGGCTCTTGAAAGGATCCAACCTCGGTCAATGGTACTGCTTCTTTCGCATCACTGCTGAACGTTATTATATTCAACCAAACGTTTTCCAATGCCTGTGGATCTGATTTAAGATCTGACAGTAAGGCCCGGACACCCATCCGAACAGCTTCGATGGGTTCTCCCGCCATCGAACCGGAACAATCCAACAATAAATAAACCGGTAATCTTCGCAAGCTAGGATCAAATTCTGCCGCCATGGTACATTCCTTTCTTCAAAATTTATAAGTATTGTAATACAGTGATCTAATCAGCCTTGAGATCGATTGATATCAAAACCAGTCATTTCTCTTGAGAAAACTCCTTGTTGATTGCAACTTGGACAAGTAAAGTTTCCCTCCGGAGAGGGGGACGTACATATTAAAATCCCACATCCACATAAAGCAGCTGCTTCATTTCCACAGTAAGGGCAGTTTGGACAGCCATCCAGTAAGGAAGAATTGATAGGCGGTAGAACCTCATTATCACCTTTTTCATATACTTCCAAAGGATGTGAACAAATCGCTACATACCTGCTGGTTTCACCTCTTCTCCCAAATCTCATCAGATAGGGTTTCTTTTCATTGCTGCAGAAAGCATGCAGAAACACCTGACGTGGTTGTGAATTTTCAAGGGACACAGGTTCAGTAACTTCTTCTAATACGTCAGGTAAAGCAGGCAAATTAATTGATTGCTCATTTCCAATCGCCTGACTCGCCGTTTGAATCGAGGCAGAAAGCCAGATAAACACTTTGTGCCAATCCTCCCGTGTCATACCCTTCATCATGAATGTTATATCCGTAATTTGCTGAAGAATGTTAGTGTCTACATCAGGACCACAACCAATTGCATACATATTTGCTATTTTTACTCTTTTGTTCGAAAGAATTTGCTCTGCCGCATGCCGCCATTCATCCGTTGGCTGGCCATCTGTAAATATAAAGACAAGAGGCTTATAATCTCCTTTTACCTCCGAAGTCGTCCTACGAACCTCCTTTTCAATGCATTGCTTTAGCAAGTAGAGAGCTGCTCCTATAGCTGTTCCGGGGCGAATGGTCAACTTGGGTACCTGTAATGTCATTAAGTCGGTTAGTGGGAATTCTTGTTTTGCATATCGGGAAAATGTAATAATACTCAGCCATGCTGTATCAATGGCGTTAGGATTTTGACGCAAGATCTTAATCATATCAGCTACGCCATTGCTTAAATCTTCAATCGCTTCACCAGCCATTGACTCCGAACAGTCTAACAATAAATAGATCGGAAGTCTTCGTATATCACTCGATCCGTTCATTTCAAACACTCCTTATAATTGAATCGACAATGTCATATTCACAATGTATATCCAATGTCATCCTCTTCCTCTTCCTATATCCAAATTTCCTGCGGCACCATACGTGCCAGTAACTTTGCACCATGGGCAAGTAAGGGTAGTCATACCCTGAAAAGCAGGAGCACAATGTATCCGGCCACATTCACAAATAGCCATAATAGCATTGCCGCAATAGGGACAGGGTGGAGGTTCAAGTAATTTATTAATATTCACCTTCATTCCCTCGCCTTTTGAACCAGATTCGAAGTCAAAATCTTGAATAGGATGACTCTTTGTTCCTTTATAAAGTGTTTGGCCGCCCATAGGCCCTGCCTTCATAATTTTCTCATAACGTGCTATATAAAATGCACCATCCTTAACACATTTTAAATGCAAGAACATGTAACGGTCGGAGGTAGATTCTGACTCATCGATGCCTTCTCGGGCTATTTCGAGACGCTCTCGGGGTAAATTTGGCAATGTGACTCCCCGTTCACTGGCACTTTCAAGTCCTTGACTTGCCGTAGAGACTGAAGCTGACACCCACTTGAAGAACTCGCTAAAAGAGACTTCATCCATATTTTTCATAACTACAACAGTTTGTGTAATTTTTTGCAACTTTGTTATGGCAGCATCTGGACCACAAGCCACAGCAATAACATTAGCAGTTTTACCTGTGATTTTCTGACTAAATCTATCGGCAATGTGATCCCATCGATCTGTTGGCTCACCGTCAGTTAAAATGAACACTAAAGGTTTGTAATCACCTTTGTGCTCCGCAGATGCTTTTCGAACTTCTTTAGCCATAGATTTTTCAAGCAACTCAAGAGCCGCTCCCAAGGATGTTCCAGAACCCATAATCAATTTAGGAATATTAAACTTAACCAGTTCAGTCAGGGGTGAAAGTTGTCGGGCAGTAGATGCAAAGGTGATAACACTTAAAGCAGCGAGATCTAATGCCATAGGGTCAGTTTTAAGCTCTCTAATCATCGTATTCAAACCCTTGTTCATGGCACTGAAAGCATCCCCAGCCATTGATTCTGAACAGTCCAATAGCAAATATATTGGCAAACAACGTTCATATCCTGTCATTTTCGATCCTCCTAACAAATCTATGCTATGACTTTCTGGAAATAAGTGTTTGACGAATTCGGCGTCCCATCACCTCTAACTCAAATGCATCTGATGTTGGTGACATCTCAAATGTTACCTTGGCAGGGAGACCATCAGAGAATTTGATTACAACATTCCCTGAATCGTCGTATATGGTTGCAGAAGGCGCAACAATGGTATTTTCGCTTACAACTTCTGCAAAGATTTCAATGAGCGATCTCATCTCTTTTGCGATCTTATGATCCCAGACATCGACATCTGTTCCTGTCTCAAGATCATCCAGTTCTTCCATCTGGTCTTCATTAATATCATTACCGATGCCAATCAAAACACATTTAACTGGATTTCGCTTTTTCGCTTCAATTTTCTTGGCAAGCTGAGTGGTGTATTTTTTTACATCCTCTAAATCGTGCAATTCACCATCCGTAATAAAAATATACATCCCTCTTTTAGCATCTTCAAAACGATCAACAAAATATCGAACCGCTGGCAGTAGATAAGTGCCTTTCCCAAAACATGTTTTCGTAGGACCTCCAAAAACAGCATTCGAGCAGTTTTCAGCAGTATAATCTCCTAGTACTTCTACCTGTTTTCCATCCTCGCCGCACGCCCAATAAATTGTTGTCGTTCCTCCATCAGCATCCAGATTCGAAGCCAAGTACTCTGTCATCTGGCGTGCAAGGGGCTGCATTTCATTTTTCGTCCATGTAAAGTAGCCCTTGTCAACAAGGTCTTTCTTTCCTTCCATTGTTAAGACTGGAATATTCTGCCCTTGGATCTTGTATACTTGAAGCCATCCGCGCTTCGCATAATCGTTTAATAAATTGTCGGGTAACTTTTTTCCATTTACTGGATTAATACCTTTTCCAAAAACATTTTCCATTGAAGCGCTTGCATCTAAAGCAACACCTGTTTGCCATCCTTCAGCCTCTGTCCCTTGAGGTTCCATTAAAATTGTAAAAAACACTTCTGTCGCCTTAGAAGTTTTTCGGACATCCACTTCCCCAAATTCTTGACACACTATATCGCTTGGGAGTTGATGACTTTTAACTTCGTTACTCTTGCCAGAACCGAAAAAGTTAGAAAAAAATCCCATAATATTTCTCCCTTCATTTAAGTTTGAAAAATGTCAATTTCCCGGCCACCAGTTCTCGATCTTTGTCTTTCTACGTATTTCCGAAACATCGCCAAAAGAGAATTCGGATCTTTAACTGGACCTATTGTTAAATCACCTCTAGTATATTGAGAGGAAGAAAACACAACCAGATATCCGTACCCAATTAATCGCCACAAAAAAGGTACTATTACCTTAAAGTCCTTAACTCGGTACAACTCAACTGTTATCATCTTTCGTGAAAAAACTCCTTTTGATTCCACAATCCGCTGCGTCGATGCTACCCACCCCGTGGTTTTCCAACAAAACAATTCCCAAGCAACTTTAAGAATAATAACAAGAGAAATTCCAAGGGGAATAGTGATAACATATTCGTTATACTTATGAAATTCATCTGGTAATTGTGTGTTCGGCAGCAGCAAAGCTATTGCTAATATATAAACTCCCCATGTAAGAACGAATATTAATGTGTTTTTTATAAAAATGGGAATAAGCTTCCAGGCCGATGGTCGGCCTTTCCAGATATTTTTTTCAATATCACCACGATTAGCTTTCAAAGGTACACTTGTTTGCGTTGGGTCTGCCGCGTGAAGTAAATCATTTTTATGAGCAGACTTGAGAAGTTCTGGAAAATTTTGAACGGGCAACCATTGCTGAGGACCTCCCTTTTTAAACACTAAGGTGTTCATCTGCATGATATTCTTTGCAACCATTGCCCTAATTTGCCCCACAGTATAGGGACCATAATTAGCATTGTTCAAATGAACATAGTACTCAATCGACATAATTCATTGCCTATTATATATCATGGTTCTACAACCGATTGACGAATCTTTTTATCATTAACCTCTAATTCAAAAAAATCTGAAGAAACAGGCATAGTAAAGATAATATTAGATGGCATACCATCCGTGAATCTTGCTACAACATTTCCAGCGGCATCATAGATGGTGGCGGTAACATCCAAAATATCATCAACTAATTCAACCATGATTTCACTCAGAGCTCTCATTTCTTTTGCAACCTTATGGTCCCAGATGTCAATATCTGTACCTGTTTCAAGGTCATCAAGCTCGATCATTTGCTGTTCTTCAATCTTATCTCCTACTCCAATTAAAATACACTTAACTGGATTCAGTTCTCCTTTTTCAATTTTTTTTGCTATTTGAGTTGTATATTTTTTTACATTTTCTAAATCATCTAATTTGCCATCTGTAATAAAAATGTACATCGCTTGAGGTGAATCAGAATATTTTTCAATAAAATATTTCATAGAAGGAGTAAGCATTGTCCCGCTTCCAAACGAAACACTTTTAGGGCCACTTATTTTGAGATTCTTGCTTTCATCTGGCGAAAAATCTCCTATTACTTCAAATGCGGCACCATCCCCACACGCCCAATAAATAGCTGTTGTTTTACCCTCTGAGTCTAGTTCGTTTGCCAAATACGCAATCAGGTCTCGAACAAATGGCTCTACAATATTCTCAGTAAATTTCACATGACCACGTTTCATGGCATCTTGGTAAGCTTCCTTTTTAAAGGATTTTACAGGATAACCATCATCTTTTCGAGTTTGAACCCAACCTTTGCCCTCATACTCCTTCATTAAATTGTCAGGAATTTTACCCGATAAATTACGTCCGTACCAATCTTTCATTGACGCACTAGCATCTAATGCAACTCCTGTTTTCCAACCTTCGGCTTTGGCACCTGAAAGTTGTTGCACCCAAACGGAAAACTCCACATGCCGATTTTGGCCGTCATCTTGGATATATACCTTTCCAAACTCTTTAGCAACCATTGAACTGGGAAGCTGTCGACTGTGACTCCTGGCAGCCTGTCGGCCTTTTGGGTCCAAGTTTTTACCATTCTCAGACATAGCTATTCCTTATTGATGGTCAAAAAACCATGATCAAAACACCGGCTTTTAAGTTGTACCCAAAACCTCCGAAATATCTTGTGTAACCTCTCCATTTGGAGTGTGTACTGTAAATACAGTTTCACCTTTTGGAAGAATAAATCTGAATTTTCCAGGAAGACCATCTGAGAAAGACTTTATTTCATTGCCGGCACCATCCAAGATACTTCCAGAACTTGCAACCTCTTTCTCTTCACTCATCAACTCACCAAATAAAACACCAATGATGTCATCTTCATCTTTCATATGTGCAGCGATACCGTGAGACCAAATATCAACATCGTTTTCAAGAGCGGTGCCTTCAAACATATCATCAAAGCTCTCTAATTGTTCCTGATCTACATCGCTCCCTACACCAATAAGCACTAATTTTAACTCTTTTCTTTTCCCAGCAGCTAATTCCTTTCCAATCTGCATACAGTATTTCATGCAATCTTCTTCATCTTCAATGATCCCATCAGTAATAATAACACCCATTGTAAAATCAGAACCTTTTGCGAAAGTGTCAATAATGTACTTTAAAGGTGGTAACAACTTAGTACCAGTTCCCCAATTAAGGGATTGGCCTGAAATATCCGCAGTTGCACAACCTGCTTGGTCAAATTCGCCAATCTGTTTTACTTGATCACCCCCTGGACCAAGAGCCCAATACATCATTGAGACCTTTCCATTCTTGGTGATATCACACAAAATCGATCCTAGCTTGCGTGCCACCATTTCAACAAAGTTCGGATTGCCGCCAAAAGCCCCTCCGAATCCAAACATATTTTTTATAGATTTTGATGCATCTAGGGCAATAATAGCCTTTGATTCACCTTCACCGCCACATACAATGTCCGGATCTGGCATAAAGCATGCTACAATTTCATTGCTACCGTCTTTCTGAGGAAGTACATTAACATCTGCAAGAGGTTTGTTGGGTCGAGTGATTTTAGCCATAGTAATCTCCCATAAAAACGTTGATTCAACTTCTTGTTACTTACACCGCTCTGTATGGTGAAGAAAACATATCTTCTGTCGTTTAATGTATCCTAGCATCATTCCGAGGTTTTTTCTTCAATATCAGTATTGAAAATGGCACTGAAACCTCAGAATAAATCCCTAATCGACACCGCCTTACGGTGCAATTATCCTTGGAAAAATTGTATTTGCAAGAAAATAATAGGGTTATGATTGTCAGGAATCCACCCTCACGCACACTTTCATATACTAAGTCTTTTATTGAAAACAACTTAGGTGTATTTTGTTCCTTAAAAATACATAAAACACCATCCGTTAATTTCAGAATCATATATAATTTCAAATTCCGGTTAGTTCAAGCTTTGTGTTCAATTTTGTAGTTTAAATGGGTTCAATTCCCAAAAAGCTGCGAAATTTATTGCATAGTATAATAGCCAGTAGTATCATGAGACATAGGATAATCCCACCCGACGATGTCTACTTCAGACGTTAAGAGGTAAATTTTGGCGACATCAGGAACTGAAGAAAGTATTACCAGAAACATAGTAACCTGAAGTCAAAATCGTTAAAAGGACCTTTACCGATTAGGGATCGACCTTGGTTGAAACGGTTTTTTAATAAAAGTGTCATAACAATATGAAATATTCAAGCAGAGAAAGACAATGAAATCATAAGGAACCAACTTTCAATTTGAGGGAATATTTATGTTGTCCATATTAAGAAAGTTGCCTAAATCTTTTATATTCGTTATCTTCGGATCCGTAGCTGGAATTCTTGGAGCTACCTGCGGGGAGATTTTCTTCCAGTTAACAACGCCTAATCTAAGTAATACATCAAATATAGACGAAGCCAGGGCCGTATGCTTGCTTATCGATTGTTCTGGCAGTATGGAAGGACAGAAGTTGGCTGAGGTCAAAAAATCTGCCGAGGATTTTGCAGCACGGCAAGACCTGAATAAACATGAGATCGCAGTGATAGGTTTTGAATCAACAGTTAATACAGTTTGCCCGCTTACCCATGAACTTAAACGGATATCGGCAGGTGTGCAACAACTTGCTTCAAATGGGTCCACGGGGATGGCTCTCGGACTTGATCAAGCAGGCACAATTCTCCAGAATTCATCCCTTGAAAAAGTAATTTTACTCTTTACTGATGGAAAGCCTGACTCGAACACAGCGGCTTTACGCGAAGGAATGCAACTACGTAATAACGGGATAGGTATCGTTGCGGTCGCAACTACAGATGCTGATCAGACTTTTCTTTCCCAACTAACTGGTTCTCCAAGTCGAGTCATAACTACACGAATTGGATCAATCGATGAGGCTTTTCAAAAAGCTGAGGAGATGATATCTCGTGGTTTAATCGCTCGTTCAACGGTCACCAGTTCCACCGCAATCGTCCAGACTGCTGGTTGGTCTATATTACTGGCAATTAATATCGCCTCGTTTCTGGCTATCGCTCAGAATGTCTATCTACGTCGCAAGGTCGCTACTGTTCGCGGTCTATGTTTCACTGTTCTCGCAGGAAGTCTTGCGGGTATCATAGCTGGTATTATTGGCCAGTATGTATATTCAAATGTTAGTTTACTGAGATATGGATCTCTATGGGCAATCTTCGGCTTATTTTTCTCTTGTTTAGGTCTCATGTTATGGAGACTAGGAAGGCGCAAAAGTGGACGAAAGAGAATAATTACATGGCGATGGTCTGTGCTTTACGTCCTTGTAATTGTTGGGATTGCTTGGTTTCTATCCCGCATTATTCTGTTTTCGGCGGTCATTCAGGATACCCTATCTCGCACTATCGGACTGGCAATTCTCGGTTCGATTGTCGGATTGGGACTTGCTCTTTTTATTCCCAACATGGGAAAAGTTAAAGGCCTGATTGGGGGACTCTTGGGAGGCGTAGCTGCTGGGCTTCTTTTTGCATGGATTTCACGAGTTTGGTCAGAT